>JGI24712J26585_10004495_pt1 | contig 10600 bp, 12 predicted proteins | sample BioPla3DNA2_FD_26585 | JGI IMG/M metagenome (IMG submission 26585)
ATGTTATAATCCTTGCCAGTTTACTGGCTATCTTTTAAATCTTCAATCAATGGAATTGATTGGGTTGTTTTTGGTTTGTGCTGTTCAGTTTTCAAAGATCAATGGAATCTCTCTTCCACATATTTCTTCGTGTCTTTTGCGACAACGAAATGTATTGTATCACTTTTTTCTTTGCGTGTCAACAACTTTTTTATTTTATTTCTCATCCAATCTGTAGCATTTATGGATGAGCTTGTCAAATCGTGTCGACAGATGTCATTATATCAAGAATATATTTTATTGTCAACACTTTTTTCAAGGATATTTTACGAAGAAATATATTCTTAAAATCCTACGCCTAAGACAATTCTGTCATAAAGTTTCTTATTGTTGACCGACAAGAATGTATTCTACCACGAAGTAATTCCTATGTCAATGAATTTTATTTGTTATTATTACCCATATCATATCTACTTATACCTCTTAGCGATATATTTTTATGATAGTACATATTCTTATCCTTCCTGAGGAAATAATATAGTTAGATTAATATAGGAGGTAAGAAAATGGACTACGAAAACACAAATACAATTAATGACTGGGGCAATTGGAAAAACACCATTGCAAAGGCTGTGGACTTAGGACAAATAGTAGGTCTTTCAGATGAAACGATCAGTAAAGTAGGAACTAAGATAGGAAATATACTCAATGCTTCAGTTGATCCGGAAAATGGAGAACAGCGTCTTCTTAAAGAATTATGGAGTGTTGCTGATGATGAAGACAGACAAACTTTATCAAAATTAATTGTTAAGATGGTTCAATCAGACGACCATGAATAGGAGGAAAACTCATGTCAAAAATGAAATCCAAAAATCCAGATCCAACGCATACTTCACGCAACCCAAATAAGCAAAATCACACCAATAATCCAAAGGATTTATTATTGGACACGGAATCTGCTCAGGAACTCATGGCATTTAAAACAGATAAGAAGCACAAACAATAAAGGATGGGGACACCCATCCTTTATGATTAACTAAGAAAATCTATTCACATATTATAAGTCTGCATCTTTTCTATAGAAAAATGTTTTAATAGGAGTTAATGCATACTTATGAGACAAGATAATTTGTTCAGTACTTCCTACAAATAATACTCCGCCTGTTTTTAAAGTTTTATTGAACTTTTTATAAATTTCATCTTTTGCTTCTTCAGTGAAATAAATAAGTACATTTCTGCATATAATTAAATCACATTGTTCAGGATAAGCATCTTTTAATAAATTATGCTGTCTAAAATCAATACAACGTTTTATTTCATCAGAAATCTTATAGGATTCCCCTGTCTGCACAAAATATTTTGTTAAAAATTCTTTTGGAACACCTTCAACGCTTTTTTTGTTATATAAACCCATCCGTGCTTTTTCAAGCACCTGTCTGTCTATATCAGTAGCCAATATCTTAATTTTTGATAAGGGAAAGAATTTTGTCAAAAGCATGGCTAATGAATAGGGTTCATCCCCTGTTGAGCAAGCCGCACTCCATATCTTTAAAGAAGATGATTTCTTTAATAAATAAGGGATCACTTCTTTTTCTAATACTTCCCATTGTGGAGGATTTCGGAAAAACTCCGAAACATTAATCGTTAAATAATTAATAAATTCATTGTAAAGTTCCTTATTAGTTTTTAGAGCCATAACATAGGATTCATAAGCATCATAATTATTTTTTTTAATCAAGGCATCAATTCGGCGTTTCATTTGTCTCTCTTTATAACTATTCAAATCGATTCCTGATATCCGTAAAATCTCTTTTTTGAAGTCTTCATATGTCTTTATCATAGATAAAATCTCCCCCATAAGTAAAATATTATCCTAAGGGATAAGAAAGCGGCTACCAAAATATATTATTCTTCCGAAACATTAGCCTCTGTCTGCTTTTTACTTAAACTAATCTTCTTTTCATCCTTATTTACATCAAGCACTTTTACGTCGATTATTTCTCCAAGTTTAAGTTCATCTTCAGGTTTAGCAACATGTTTATTTGCAATCTGAGAAATATGAACCAGACCATCTACGCCGGGTTCTAACTCAACAAAGGCACCAAAGGATACCATTCGAACTACTTTACCCTTTACAATGGCACCAACAGGATATTTTTCTTCTATTTTAAACCAAGGATTATTTTCTTCATTTTTTAAGGTAAGAGAAACCTTTTCTTTTTCTTTGTCTATATCCAGTACGATTGCTTCTACTTCTTGCCCAACCTTAAGTACTTCTTCAGGACTTTGAATCTTATTCCAGGAAATTTGCGAAATATGAACCAAACCATCAATTCCGCCTAAGTCGATAAATGCACCAAAGTTGGTAATATTTCTTACAGTTCCTTTTACCTTTTGACCTACTTGAAGAGTATTTAATACTTCTTCTTTTTTTCTTTTGGTTTCTTCTAAGTAGATTTGCTTATGATCCCCCACTACTCTTTTTCTTTTGGGATCAATTTTAATAACCTTAAACTCTATGGTTTTACCTAAAAATTGATTTAAATCTTGAATATATTTTGAACCCATTAAAGAAGCAGGAATAAATATTCTTACTTCATTATTCATTACTATTACTCCACCATTAGTTACTTCTATAACTTTTCCAGTTAAAACAGTACCTTCTTCATGGGCTTTTTTAACAATTTCCCATCCTTTTAGAGCATCAACTCGTTTTTTAGATAATTCAACAATGCCTTCACTGTCATTTACTCTTATGATATATACATCTATTTCGTCTCCAATCTTTACCACATTTCTTGGGTTCAGACTTGAATCATTGGAAAGCTCAGATTTAGAAATAATCCCATCAGATTTATATCCAAGATTAACGGATACTTCAGAATCCGTGACATTAATAACCGTTCCTTTTACAACTTGACCACTTCTTAATGTAACAAAGGACTGGTCTAATAATTCCTCAAAATTTTCATTGGTATGATTTTCTAAATCGTTCATCGCTGTAATAACCTCCTTTATTATACGAGCAGGAGTTGATGCACCTGCAGTTATTCCAATTTTATCATTAGAATTAAATTTATTCAACTCTAAATCTTTTATTGTCTCTATATGATAGGTTTCTTTGCAGTAGTTCTTACAAATTTCATATAGCTTTCTAGTATTTGAACTTTCACGACCGCCAATTACAATCATTTTATCAACCATTTTTGAAATCTCTATTGCTTCCTGCTGTCTATCAGAAGTAGCTTTACATATTGTGTTAAAGCCTTCGACTTCATAATGATTATCTTTAAGTGCATTTAATACACTTTCAAATCTATCCTCTCTATAGGTTGTCTGAGATACTAAGCAGATAGGTTTGGCCTTTGAAATGCTTAATTCTTCTAACTCCTCTGGTTTTTCTATAATAATTGCTTCCCCATTGCTCCATCCTGATATTCCTTGAACTTCCGGATGGTTTCTATCTCCGACAATTACAACCTGATACCCTTTTTGGGAATATTCATCTACTATCTTATGAATTCTTTTTACGTAGGGGCATGTTGAATCAATATAAGCTAGTCCCTTTTTATTGATTTCTCCATATACGTCTTTTGAAACGCCGTGAGATCGTATGATGATGGTACCTTCATTAATCTCGTCAACAGAATGAACAGGAATAACGTTCTGTTCTCTTAATTCTTCTACTACCTGAGGATTATGTATAATAGGCCCATAAGTATATAAAGGTTGTTGCTGTATATTTTTATACACAGAATCAACTGCACGATTTACACCAAAGCAAAATCCTGCAGTATTTGCTACAATAATTTCCATTGTTCTCCTCCTTGAATCTAGTTGTCATTATTAGTGTCAAATTGCTTAGGAATTAGGGAAATGATTCTATCTACAACCTCTTGTATGGTCTTTCCTGTTGTATCTACTTCAATCGCATCCTCTGCTTTTTTAAGAGGAGAACATTCTCTGCAGGAATCATTTTTATCTCTTGCTTCAATTTCTTCTTTGATCTTAGATAAATTACATTCTATGCCGTTTTGGATGAGTTCCTTATATCTTCTACTTGCCCGTTCCTCTACACTGGCAGTAAGGAATATCTTAAGATCAGCATTAGGTAATACATGAGTCCCTATATCTCTCCCATCCATGACAACCGATGCACTTTTGGCAAGCTCTCTTTGTAATTCTACCATTTTGATCCTTACAGCTTGAAGCGTAGCAACATCTGAAGCCCCTTGCGATATTTCCTGAGTTCGAATTTTCTCGGTTACATCTTCATTATTTAACAGTATTCTTTGAGCATTATCTATATATTGTATTTTTATGTTTATTTGTTCCAGAACTTTTTCAACACTTTCTTTGTCTACGCATTTTATTCCATGATTAATACAGTATAGTGCCACAGCTCTATACATCGCACCAGTATCAACATATATAATATTTAAATCTTTTGCTATCATTTTAGCAATTGTACTTTTACCAGCTCCTGCCGGACCGTCAATTGCAATTGCAAAGTGCTTCATCTTTCTTCCTCCCTGTTCTATCGGGAACACTGCCCAGCATACTCAATGATTAAGCTAATTCTTTATTTTAACAAATCCGGTCTTAATGCGGATGCTTTCTTTAAATATACATGCTGCATTTTATCTTGGGTTTTATCCGTTCTAATCTGAACCATCACTCGTATGCACATTTTTAAGCTGTTTTCCACTTTCATTTCTTGAAAACACATCAGCCCTGCATGGGTGATATTTAAATTTCTTGCTGCCACTGCAGGGTATGCAGCATCAATATCATCTGTTGCAGTAAAAATTATAGAGATAATGTCCTCTATTTTTATATTATTTCTACTAATAATCTCTTGCAATAGAATTGTGGTATTCTGTAGAATATCTTCTTCAGTATTTTTTTCAATTGTAATTGCTCCTCGTATTACACCTATAGACATAGTAGATTTCTCCTATTTCATAATATTTAAGTGGCATCGATCATTTAATAGGCTTAATACCCATTTGCCCGTATCCTTTTTGTCAAGAATAGAAAGAGACGTATTCCCCAGCCAAAAACTTTTATAAAAGGATAAATCCAGTTCTAATAAAGTCATAATAAGGACTTTTAAAATTCCTCCATGGGAAACAATAACAATCTTTTTATTGTCATGGTTTGAAGTAATTATATCTACTGCTTTTTTTATTCTCATTTGAACGGCTTCCATAGATCCTTCCCCTGGGAAAGGATACTTATGAGGTTCTAAAAAAAATCTTTTATACTCCTCACCATAAATTTTTTCCAGCTCAGAAATCGTATAGCCTTCCCATTCTCCAAAATTAATCTCCCGCAGCTGCGGAAGCGTGTGAATTTCTAAATTTTTCTCTTTTGCAATCTGACCTGCTGTCTCAAAAGCTCTTGATAAATCTGAAGAATAAATCGCATCTACTTCATAGTCTTTCATTCTATTAGCAACGGCTTGGGCTTGTAATCTGCCCACAGAACTTAAGGGGATGTCTGTAGCCCCTTGATATCTGTTTTGTATATTCCATTCAGTCTCTCCATGCCTTATTAGATAAACTTTTGTCATGCGGTCACCCTACTTTTTATTTAGAGAATAAGTTAAATTTAAATCTTCATCTTCATTATCATATACTTGGTACTCTGTCCAAATGTTTTCGAGTTTACTCAATGTCTCTGATATTTCATCTTTTTTCTTTAAACTGATTGCAACGATTAAAGCGTTAAGCACACTCATTGGCGCCACTAAGGAATCTACAAAAGAAGCCATATCGCTTCTTGCTAACAAACTGTAATTAGCATATTGTGTCATAGGAGACAGAGGACTGTCTGTAATCGTTATCACTGTAGCGTTTTGAGATTTGGCAAATTCCATTGCCTTTAAAGTACGTTTTGAATACCTTGGAAAACTAATTCCTATGACAACATCTTCAGAACTCATCTTATGAATTTGCTCGAACATTTCGCTTACACTATTTGTATGAATAAGCTTCACATTATCAAACAAAAGATTAAAATAAAAACCTAGAAAACTGGCTAAAGCAGCAGAGCTCCTAACTCCCAATATATATATTTTACGAGCATTTAGAATGGCGTTGACCGATTCATCAAAAATCTGCTCATCAATTTCTTCTAAGGTATATTTGATCTTATCCGCATCCGATTGGAGCACATATTTTAAAACATGCTGATGTTCCAAACGATCGGAGGCAACCTCCATTCTTTGAACAGCAGTCAGTCGATTCTTTACCAATTCCTCTAAAGCCCTTTGTAATTTCGGATATCCGTCATAACCTAATTCATTTGCAAAACGAACTACTGTCGACTCGCTCACTCCAACAATACTGCCTAATTTAGCAGCAGTTAAAAACACTGCTTTTTCATAATGAGTCAAAATGTAATTAGCAATCAATTTTTGTCCCTTACTAAGCTTAGGCAGACTGCTTTGAATTCGCTGAATTAAATCGTTCTTTTTATGCATGACTTTCCCTCACATCTTATAATAGTTAATTTTCACCCATTTGAATGAACAGGCAAAAGATATTTCATAACATTATTATATATAAAAAATGAATTTTTACAAATAATATTATATAAAAAAGAAGGCATTTAATTAAATTTGTCATAATTCTGTATTGGCAGTAAAATTATTATTTGCTAATAATACTGTAATTTAAAAATCAATGTAAGATTTATCTTTTAATTGTTAGAAAAATGAATGGTGGAGCTGATTTTCTTGATTCAGATTGATGATGCTGGCAGTGGCAGCTTAATTGGCGGAACAATAATCGGAATATATCGTACAGATACAGGCGAATATATAGATGAAGTCATTCCATTAAAATACTATTCAAAATCGAATATGAAAAAGAAAGCTTATCTGCGGTATGTAGTGAAAATAGTTCAAAGAGGTTTTAAAAAATTAAACGTAAAAAAAGATGAATCTATTGAAATCTGTAGAGGTTATATGTTTGACGAGCTAAGGAAATGGCTTAATAAAGAGAATTACAATTGGCAAAATACTGTAATAACAGGTCCTTTACAGGAAAAAGCAGAAAAAAGTTTTGAACAATATGTAATTTCTTTAGGCTTTCCAGAAGCATTTATAAAATATACGAAATATCCTTTTCATTTTCATAGAATTTTAAAATGGGTCTATGCCGACTATGATAACAGAAAGATTTTGTGTAAAGTTGGATGGAAAAGTTGGGAAAAGTACGGCAACCTGCCGTTAAAAATTATTTATGACTATCTTCCTTCAAAAAGGGAATATTACTGCCTTAAATGTGGAAAAAAAATAAAACATTCAGAAAAAATTAAAATCATTAAATATGAAAGCAATCGTCCCAACCAAATTTTCCTTCATAAAAACTGTTAAAAAGAAAGGAGTTTTGAAAAACTCACTAAAATAGTTTTTCAAAACTCCTATAATTTTTATTATACTGGATATACTTTGTTAGCTGTATCTGCTAAAGCAGGATCAACCTTTGTTTTTTGTGCTTGACGATATTTAAAGAATTCTTCGGCTACTTGTGGGAACAATGCATAAGATAAAACGTCTTCGTCTTGCTCTTTATACTGTTTCATTTCAGCTTCAATCTTATCTAATTCAGGCTCTAATAGGTCTGCAGGACGGCAGGTAATTGGCTTTTCGTCTCCAATAACCATTTTTCTAACTTCTTCGGAAATTGGTACAGGAGTTCTTCCATATTCCCCACGAACCAATGCCTTAGATTCTTTTGTAACCATTTTATATCTTTGGTTCATCAATACATTTAGAACCGCTTGAGTTCCTACAATTTGGCTGGTTGGAGTTACCAAAGGAGGATATCCAAAGTCTTCACGAACTCTAGGAATTTCTTTTAATACCTCATAGAAACGGTCTTCTGCATTTTGATTCTTAAGCTGTGAAACCAAGTTGGACAACATACCTCCTGGAACTTGGTACATAAGGGTTTTAATATCAACACCTAATACTTTTGGATTTAGAAGGCCTTCTTCCATTGCTTTTTCACGAAGAGGTCTAAGATAATCTGCAATCTCAGATAATACCTCTTGGTTAAGACCAGAATCATATGGAGTTCCTCTAAAGGTTTCAGCCATTACTTCTGTAGCCGGTTGAGATGTTCCCATAGAGAAAGGAGACATAGCTGTATCGATGATATCCGCTCCAGCTTCAACACCTTTCATATAAGTCATTGCTACAACTCCGCTGGTATAGTGACCATGAAGTTCAATAGGTATATTGATAGCTTTCTTTAAGGCAGATACCAATTCATAGGAATCATAAGGAAGTAATAATCCTGCCATATCTTTAATACAAATTGAATCTGCTCCCATGTTTTCAAATTGCTTTGCTAATTTCACATAGTATTCTAATGTATGTACTTCACTTAAAGTATAAGAAATAGCAACCTGAGCATGGCCTTTTTCTTTCTTTGTTGCATTTATGGCAGTTTCCAAGTTTCTTGGATCGTTTAATGCATCAAAGATACGTATAATGTCAATACCATTTGCAATACTCTTTTGAACAAAATATTCAACAACATCATCTGCATAGTGACGATATCCTAAAATATTCTGTCCTCTTAAGAGCATCTGAAGTTTTGTATTTTTAATCGCTGCTCTTAACTTTCTTAAACGTTCCCATGGATCTTCCTTTAAGAAACGTAAAGATGCATCAAAAGTTGCGCCTCCCCATACTTCCATGGAGTAAAATCCTACTTGGTCCATTTTTTCAGCTATAGGAAGCATTTCTTCAGTTTTCATTCTTGTTGCTATTAAAGATTGATGGGCATCACGAAATGTGGTATCCGTAATCTTTACTGGTCTATTCTTAACTTGTTCTGACATCATTCTACCTCCTTCTTAGATTATATTAACCGAATATTGATAATAATACTCCTGCTGCAACTGCCGAACCAATAACTCCTGCAACATTCGGCCCCATTGCATGCATCAGTAAGAAGTTTGTTGGATTTTCTTCTTTACCAACTTTTTGTACAACACGGGCTGCCATAGGCACTGCAGACACTCCCGCTGCACCAATCAGAGGATTAACCTTTCCTCCCGACAACTTATACATAAGTTTTCCAAAAAGCACACCGGCAGCTGTTCCAATTGAAAACGCTACCAATCCAAGGGCTATAATCCCTAAGGTTTTCGGATTCAAAAAGTTCTCTGCACTGGCTGTTGCTCCAACTGTAGTACCTAAGAAAATTGTTACGATATACATTAATGCATTGGATGCAGTGTCAACTAATTTTCCTACAACACCACTTTCTCTCAATAAATTACCAAACATAAGCATTCCTACCAAAGGTGCTGCAGATGGAAGTAAGAGAGAAACTAATATTGTAACGATGATTGGAAATATGATTTTTTCATTTTGAGAAACAGGTCTTAACTGTTCCATTTTTACTTTTCTTTCTTTTTCAGTCGTTAAAGCTCTCATAATTGGTGGCTGAATGATAGGTACCAATGCCATGTATGAATATGCAGCTACGGCAATAGGGCCTAACAAATGAGGCGCCAATCTGGATGTTAAATAGATAGCTGTAGGACCGTCTGCTCCTCCGATAATACCAATACTTGCTGCTTCAGCACCGGTGAAATTAATTACCGGTATGATGTATTTTAGAAGCAAAGCTCCTAAGAATGCAAAGAAAATACCAAATTGAGCTGCTGCCCCTAATAAAATACTTCTTGGATTGGCAATCAGTGGACCAAAATCAGTCATTGCTCCTACTCCCAAGAAAATAAGGGGTGGGAAAATACCTAATTTAACGCCTTGATATAAATAATAAAGAATTCCACCTACTTCACCATTGGCAGGGCCTGCCATCATTCCTGCAAGAGGTAAATTGGTTAGTAACATTCCAAAAGAAATAGGTAATAATAATAACGGTTCATACTCTTTTTTAATTGCAAGATACATTAAAATCAATGAAATGCCTATCATGATAACATGACTTATAGTTAAGCCAGCAAAGCCAGAAGTAGAATACAAATCTCCTAGTGTTTCTATGATCATGTTTACAAAGTTCATTTGACTTACTCCCTCCTTTTCAAATGATGGTCAGGATATTAGCCGATGGTTGCGATTAAGTCTCCTGTATTTACAGACGCTCCTTTGGATGTATTGATAGAAGCTATTTTACCGTCAGCGGTTGCAACAATTTCATTTTCCATTTTCATTGCTTCCAAAATAGCAATTGTATCTCCTAATTTTACGCTGTCACCAATATTAACTTTAATTTCCAAGATAGTTCCAGGCATTGGGGAGGTTACTTTTGTTGCTCCTGCTGGTACTGCTGCTGGTGCTGGTGTCGCTGCCTTTTGTGGAGCTGCTTTTGGAGCTGCTGGTGCTGATGGAGCGGGAGCTGCAGTTACAGGTGCTGCCACTGGAGCTGCTGCTTGGCCTCCTTGTAATTCTTCAACTTCCACTTCATATGTATTTCCATTTACTGTAACTTGAAATTTTCTCATTTTAACTCCTCCTTTATTATTAGAACTTAATAGGCGTTTGCGAAACGCCCAAACCCGTATAAATACGGGATGTTTTTTCTACAAAAAAATATAACTCCTCAACGATTTATGGTAAAATTGAAGTGCC
>JGI24712J26585_10004502_pt1 | contig 10586 bp, 5 predicted proteins | sample BioPla3DNA2_FD_26585 | JGI IMG/M metagenome (IMG submission 26585)
GGCTGGCGGGCGGCCACCGAGCGGAAGGCGATGGCCGGGAACCGGCTGGCACATCCATCCCCGGTGCCAGCCGACAGGGCACCGGTGAACGGCCATGGCCTGGAGCGGGATAGCCAACTTCGGATAATACGAGATTATGTAGGCGTAGCGAACCCGAAGGGCTACATAATCCTCTATTATCGGATGGTGGCGGTCGGGAGCAAGTACTTGTTAGATGTTTAGGAATTATAGCAGAGATGATAAGATTTGTTTTATTTAGGTCAAGGATTTTACTCTAAATGTAAAGAAGTACTATAGTGATACTGAATTACGAGGTGGTTTTACCCGTGCATAATGATTTAACCTTTTTTACTAATGAACCCGGAAGAACTTTGTTAGATCGGTTTACCGTCAGTCTTGAAAATAATACCCAGTTTTTTGATGTCCTGGTCGGGTATTTTAGAACCAGTGGCTTTTATAAACTATATGCATCCCTGGAAGACGTGGACAAAATCCGGATTCTAGTTGGTATCAGCACCGATAATAAGGTTATTGAGCTTATAGATTCAGCTCGAATAGAACAAATTGAATTGCAGTTTTCTTCCAAAGAGATAAAAGACCAGTTTCAAAGCCTAATTAACAATGAATATGATAGCTCTGATGACAGCTATGAAGTGGAGCAGGGAGCTAGAAAGTTTGTTGAATTCATTCGTAATGGAAAACTGGAAGTACGAGCCTATCCGCATGGGAAAATACATGCCAAGGTATATATTATTCGTAAACGCAGTCAGGAGGATTTTGGTAAGGTCATTACTGGATCCAGCAATTTTACTGAAGCTGGGCTTAAGGATAATCTGGAATTTAACGTAGAACTAAAAGATGCTCGAGATGTACGCTATGCTTTGGAAAAATTTGAGGAACTTTGGGATGAAAGCATAGAAATAACCCGCGAATATGTGGATACTGTTAGTAATACTTGGGTTAGGGATGATATAACTCCTTACGAGCTCTACCTAAAGTTCCTTTACGAATACTTTAAAGAAGAGATTAACCATGATAAAAGCATGATTAAAAATCGCTACCTTCCACCTGGATTTAAGAAGCTTCAATACCAGGAGGAAGCGGTTATTGATGCTAAAAAGAAGCTGGAAGCGTACGGTGGAGTCTTCCTGGCTGATGTCGTTGGCCTGGGTAAAACCTATATCTCTGCCATGTTGGCTCAACAACTGGAGGGCCGTAAGCTAGTTGTTTGTCCACCGGTTTTGGTTGATTACTGGGATGACACATTTAAAGACTTTAATCAGGTGGCTACCGTCGTATCGATGGGTAAACTGGATCAAATCATTGAAAAAGACTATACTCGCTATGATTATATTTTTATTGATGAAGCCCATCGTTTCCGTAATGAGAATACCCAGAGCTATGAAATGATTCATCAGATCTGCGCGGGTAAAAAAGTTATATTAATATCTGCAACCCCTTTAAACAATTACCCCAAAGATATCGCCAGCCAACTATATTTGTTTCAAAAACGCAATGATAGTTCTCTGGCGGTCAAACATCTGGATTCATTCTTCGCAAAAATAAACACTCGTTTAAGGAAACATGAAAAAGGAACCAATGCCTATAATAAAGAGTTGAAAGCAGCCTCAAAGGAGCTGCGCGAACGGGTGCTTCAGGATGTAATGGTACGGCGAACCAGACGCGATATTATTGAAAACTACGCTGAAGATCTTGAGGCCCAAAATATCACTTTCCCTGAGCTGGAAATACCTTGTAAGCTGGTCTATGAAATGGATACCAGGACTGAACGCCTTTTTAATAATATTTTAACGGGAATTAAAAGTCTGACCTATGCTCGTTATAAATCGCTGGTTTATCTGAAAAATCCCTCTAATATTCAGGCTACATTGATGGTTGGGCAGATGAATATGGGTGGCTTTATGAAGTCCATATTGATCAAACGCTTAGAAAGTAGCTTTTATGCCTTTAGTAAGACCCTGGATCGTTTTGTTACCTCACATGAGCACTTTATCAGGATGTATGAAGAAGGAACGATTTGGATTTCCAAAAATCCAAACATTTACGACTATATCGATAGTGGTGATGATGAAGCACTTCTGGATCTTCTGGAGCAGGAAAAGGCACATAAATTTAGTAGTAAAGAGTTTAAAGATCAATTTATAACAGATTTAATCAGTGATTACAATATACTATGTGATTTACAGAAACAAGCCGCTAAAATCATACAAGATCCGAAAATTGAAAAATTTCAATTAGAATTAAGTAAGGATCCAGTTTTAAAAGATAATAAAATTATTATATTTACTGAAGCTGCTGATACAGCCGAATATTTAAGTAAGAAATTAAAAGCAATCTACGGCGATAAAGTTCTTCATTATAGCTCTTCATCCAGCAAAGCGCTTAAAAAGCGAATCCAAGCTAACTTTGATCCCGGAGAAAAGAAGCAAAAGGATGACATCAAGATTTTAATAACTACTGATGTCCTGGCAGAAGGTGTGAACTTACACCGCTCGAATGTGATAATAAACTATGATTTGCCCTGGAATCCTACCCGGGTTATGCAACGCCTGGGACGAATAAACCGTATTGGCAGCACGTTTGATAAAATCTATGTTTACAACTTCTTCCCATCCAGCCAGGGGGAAAGCGCTATAAACCTCGAGGCCAATATCGTATCTAAGATTCAGGCCTTTCATGAGACCCTGGGTGATGACATCAAGTATCTTAGTGATAATGAAGAGATAACTTCATATGGCCTTTACCAGGCCTTAAATGATAAGGCTGTTTTAGAGGGCAGTGAAGAAGAAATCCGTTCTCCTCTACATTATCTATCTATTATTAGAAAAGTTCGTGATGAAGATCCGGATCTATTTGAGAAAATCAAAAAACTACCCAAGAAATCGCGAACCGGAAGAAATACTACTTTAGTGGATGGTACCCAGACGCTAAGCTTTTTTAAGAAGGGATTATTACGCAAATTTTATATATCCGGTGATTCCGGACCCGAGGAAATGAGCTTCTTCCAGGCAGCAGACTTATTTGAAGCAGATCCACAGGTCATATCCCAAAAAATAAATCGGGAGTTTTATGAGCAACTAAACCAGAATAAGAAGAGTTTTTTCCAGGGTATGGTGCAGCAAGAGGAAGAAAAGCCGGAACTTAGTGGGAAAAGTGCCAGCCTGGTCAAGTATTTAAAAGCCTTATATAGCGAAAAATGTTTTGCGGATTTTGAAGTGGAATATTTACGTTCAATTGAAACAGCGGTTCGAGAAGGGGTAGTAGCCAAAAGCCTTGTAAATCAGTTACTAAAGAAGATTAACGGTAAAAAGCCGATTGAAATACTTAATATTTTACAGGAAGATTTACCAGATGTTTACCTAAAAGTGCAGCCGGATGATAAGAAAGACAATGTTCGGGCCGAAATAATTCTATCCGAATATCTAATTGGAGGCTAAGAAATGGACAGAGCCAAAAGAAAACTATTGGAAACTACCATACAAAGCAGTTTTGATTTGCAGAAGTTTATTCTGTTAACCAGGGAACTATTGAAAAGTCCTAAAATTAAAAGCAACCCTGTATTTACGAACAAAGTAAAGGCCCAGTTTAGAGATAGTGTTAAGCAATTTACAGACTTTGGGCGTTATCGTGATAGTGAAAACAAGGTTCTACTCTTGGTGGCAGTTGAATTAAAATCATACAAATCTGTTGCCCGCAGCCGGGCCATGCAAAGAAACTTTATTAAGGACCTGTTACAAAGAGAAAGTGCTGATGCAGCCCTGGTAGCCTTTTATGAAGAAGACCATAGCGACTGGCGGATTTCCTTTGTAAAGATAGACTATAATTTTGTCGGTAGCACCTTAGAAGAAGATCTCACTCCAGCCCGGAGGTATTCCTTCTTGGTGGGTAAAAACGAGAAAAGCCACACAGCTATGCAGCAGCTTGCAATTATCATGTTTGATGACACAATCAGTCCAACTGTCTCCCAGATTGAAGAGATTTTCAATATAGAAAAGGTCACCAATGAATTCTTCCTGATATATAAGGATAAATATCTGGAACTGAAAGAGTGCCTGGAAAGCCAAGCGGAATTTCTTAGCATGGCCGAAAAACTCAATTTTACTGCAGAAGAATTTGCTAAGAAGTTAATGGGACAGCTTAGCTTCTTATATTTTCTGCAACGCAAAGGCTGGCTAGGGGTCACCGCTAATCCTAGATCCATCCCGGCTACAGTAGCAGAAGAACTGCTGGTAAACAAACCCTCTAACCTAAGAGATTTATTCAAGAAAGTTTATAACTTAAATAAAGACCAATATGTACGTAGTACTGCAGCCTTAAGAGATTTGACCGATCAGCAGATCATGACGCTAAATTTTATTTTTACTAATACCCCTTATGAAGGGAAATGGGGTACCGGCGATAAGAACTTTATCAGGAGAATTTTTACGAATGCTGATAGGAACGGCAAAAATTTCTACAGCGATTATCTGGAACCACTGTTTTATAATGCGCTAAACGAAGAACGCGGGGGAAATACCTACTATCGGCCGTTTAATTGCATGATTCCATTCCTAAACGGTGGTCTTTTTCAGCCTATCGTAGAAGAATACGATATGGACCAGGTTACCTTCGAGATACCGAATGAGCTCTTCTCCAATGATAACCTTACCAAAGAAGGAGATAAAGGTGATGGCATCCTTGATATTTTTGATCGCTATGCCTTTACAGTAAAAGAAGATGAACCGCTTGAAAAAGAAGTTGCGGTGGACCCAGAAATGCTGGGTAAGGTTTTTGAAAACTTATTGGAAGTAAAGGACCGCAAATCCAAAGGAGCCTATTATACTCCCCGCGAAATCGTACACTACATGTGCCAGGAAAGCTTGATCAATTATTTAGTGACTGAGACAGGAATTAGCTATGAAGATATCAATATATTAATTCGTTATGGTGATATTATTGCTGATGCCGATAATAGTAAAGCGGCAGCCCACAGCGGTAAATTCCTAATGCCGGAAAGTATCCGTAAAAACGCCAAAAAAGTAGATGATGCCCTGGATGACATACGTATTGCTGATCCGGCTGTAGGGAGTGGAGCCTTCCCACTGGGGATGATTAATGAAATTGTACGAGCCAGGATGAATCTTACCCTGTATCTCTTGCCAGACGAGTATGTGCTTAACCGGAATTATGCCCTACCGGAGCAACGTAAGCCCTATAATTTGAAGCTGCGGACCATTCGCCATTCTATTCATGCTGTAGATATAGAGAGAAGTGCTGTAGAAATTACCAAGCTGCGTCTTTGGTTATCTCTCGTAGTCGATGAAGATAATTTCAGTAATATTCGTCCTCTGCCAAACTTGGAATATAACATTATGTGTGGTAATAGCCTGTTGGAAGAGTTTGAAGGAAATAAGCTTTTTAACGAAACGCTTCTAGAGAAACATACAGAAATAGCAGCTACAAGAGAACCTAATATTGAGCAAATGGATATCTTTACCCCGCAATCACAGAACATTTTGGATGAAATATATGCTTTGCAAGAGAAAGTTTTCGCGACCAGCGATATTAAACAAAAGATTGCTCTAAAGAAACAGATTGATGAGTATGAGTGGGATTTGATTGAGAAAAGCCTGATAGAAAACGGTAAGGCACGTGAAATCCCTAAAATAAGGGAACTTAAGCGATTGAATTCAAAACCATATTTCTTGTGGAAATTAAATTTTGCCAAAGTATTTCGGGATAAGGGTGGTTTTGATGTAGTTATTGGGAATCCGCCGTATGTGGGGGAAAAAGGGCACAAAGAAATTTTTAGGCCATTAGCTAACAGCCAACTTGGTAAAAGGTTTTATCAGGGTAAGATAGATCTTTTTTATTTGTTTTTTCATAAGTCGATTGATTTATTAAAAGTCCAAGGCCACTTAGCCTTTATAACAACTAATTACTTTATTACCGCTACTGGAGCTCAAAATTTAAGATGTGATTTTAAGGAAAGAACAATAATTAAAAGACTAATAAACTTTAATGAGCTGAGAATATTTGAATCAGCAATGGGGCAGCATAATATGATTACAATTCTACAAAAAGGATCTAATGCGGCGGTTGATTCTTATAATTGCATTACAAGACGAGAAGGTAATGCATCACCTAGCAGTTTACAACGCATTCTAAGTTGGAATGATCCGGATACCGATTATTTTAGGGTTACTCAGATGCAACTTTATGACGGTTCGCAGGCTTATATTCGTATGTTAGGACATACATCAGTAGACGATAATAGAAACCTTATTAATTCTATTCTTAATAAACTACAAAATAATGCAGTACTACTAGGTTCTATTAGCAGTATTAATTCTGGAGCAGATGTTACTATTAGCAAAATAACAAAAAAACACTTAGCTAATTTTCCATATTTAAACTTAAATCATAATGACGGAGTTTTTGTTATTTCAGAGGCCGAGATAGAATCTATGGGATTAACACAACAAGAAAGACAAGTAATTAAGCCGTTTATTAAGAATTCCAATATCCTCCAATATAATATTGAATTAAGTAATAATAAGCTGATCTATTTAAAGTGGGAAGATGATATATCCTTATATCCAAATATAAAAAAGCATCTGAAAAAATATAAAGAGATTTTAGAAGATCAAGTTACCCGTTATGAAGAAAACTATCCTTGGTATTCTTTACATAGACCACGAGACCAAAGAATTTTTGAATCAAAAGCTAAGATTTTAGTTCCGTATCGGAGTAAGAAAAATATATTTGGTTATTACGAGAACCCGGTTTATTCAAGTAGAGATGTTTTTTATATAACCAATTTTGATGAACGTTTCGATGTAAAATATTTACTAGCATTTCTGAATTCGAAACTCAGTTACGTTTGGCTTTATTATAGAGGTAAGAAAAAAGGAGAGATCCTTGAACTCTACCAAACACCTCTTTCGGAGATACCGATAAAAAAAATCCCTCAAGAAAAACAAGAGGTATTCATTAAGTTAGTAAACAAAGTTCTTGCTTGTTTAATACAAGATAAACATATGAATAAGTACATTCAATATCAAGATGAAATAAATCGCAACTTATATCAATTTTATGAGCTTACCACACAAGAAATAGAATTCATTGAGTCACTTAATATCTAATTGATGGAGATTGAAGTTACGTTAAATAAAATATAACATTTCCGTTGGGCGTTATCTCTTAAGACTCTTAAGAATTGGTAAATGGAAATACAAAGCAAATATTTTTGATAAGGTTCCGGGGCACGGGAAAATGAATAATTATTGAAAGAAAAACTAGAATACCAGGCAAATCAAATGGTATATCAATTATATGGACTTAACCATGAAGAAATAGAGATTATTGAGAATTTGAATAAATAGAGGAGTGAGTTTTATGGCTGAAATAAAATTCGAAGTTACCAAAAGTTTAGGCGTTCTCTCCGAAGGCTCCAAAGGCTGGCAGAAGGAAATTAACTTGGTCAGTTGGAATGATCGAAAACCAAAGGTTGATATCCGCGAATGGGCACCGGAGCATGAAAAAATGGGCAAGGGCGTTACCTTGAACAAAGAGGAGTTGAAAAAGTTAAAAGAGCTTTTAGATGGCATCGATCTTGAGACTCTAGAGATAGAATAGCTAGTGTTATAATTATACTGGAAATATAATAAACTGGTTTGCTTTGGCAAATATCAGCGTATTAAGAAGAGTTGACTAACTCAAGATAGTATAGAATCATATAATGGACTATAATCGTTAAACTATAGTATATTATTAATAAGTAGCCCTTTTGAGGAGGGATATAAATGGCTGAAAGAAGAAAATTGAACTTATTTAAATCTCGGGGGAAGTATTTATACAAGATAGCTAGTAAGCCTATTCTTAAAGGTAAGGATGTTAATGGGCATCGTGTAATTGTGAGAGAACCTGCAGGAAAACAGCTTGTACATTCCTCGCATATCGTTATTATGCAATTGGACCGTAATGAGGAATTAAAGGCTATGAATGATTATAAGAGAAATGTGACCAAATCTCCTGAGAACGCTAAAGCCTTTTTGAAACGAATTGGAGCTTTTGATATTAAATAATAGCCGAAGGAAACTGGGGAATATGATGTATTCGAAATCACATACATTGGTTTTCGGCTTTCATGGTTGCGATAAAAGTCTTGTTGAATCAATAATAAATTGCCAAGATGAAATGAAGCCAAGCAAGAATGGATATGATTGGTTAGGTTTTGGAATCTATTTTTGGGAGAATGACGTTTCCCGGGCTTTGGAATGGGCTCAGCATTTAAAAGCGAATCCAGGGGTATATAGCCAAAAAATCAACGAACCGGCAGTATTAGGTGCTATCATTGATTTGGGTTATTGCCTTGATTTATTAAATTATAGATTCTTATCAGAGGATATTGATTTTGCTTATCAAACACTGAAAGATTCATATAGTGTAAGTGGGGATATTATGCCTACAAATAGCGGGGGGCCTGACAAGCTATTACGGCCATTGGATTGCTTGGTATTAGAAACCCTGCATGACTATAATAAATCACAAGGAAGGCCCGCCTTTGATACAGTGCGTGGAGCTTTTTTGGAAGGTGAAGAGCCATATCCAACTGCAGGTTTCAAGCAAAAGAATCATATTCAGATATGCGTAAGAAATCCCAATTGTATTAAAGGGTACTTTATCCCACGCGAACCCGATACGAGTTACCTGATTCCTTAAAAGATATGAGTTTACATACACGACTATCACGCTCGCGGCGTAACGTCATGCACGCGTGATTTTTATTATGCTTACGTTAAAGCAAGTATAGAGTGAGGTTGTTCAGATTCTGATCGGTTTGCTACGAAAACAGCTTCGGACGCGTTTGCGAGGTTATCTTTTGCTACCGAATTGCTACCGAGATTTATTTTTTTACCTTTTTTTGCTTTGGCAGACGGGAATATATTATTGCTAGGAAAAACCAATATAATGGCGATACCAAGAATTTATTAATTTGCTTTTATTGCCTTTTATACCCCCATTATTGATTCGTAATCAGCAGGACTCAGATCCAGGTAATCGACATCCGATGAAAAGTGTTATAGAACCAAATAGACACCGAATAGAAATAATACTATAGCAACCAGCCCAAAATTATGGCATCGGTTTGGCATCGGTTATAAAAATAGGGGAGAAATCTGAAAATTTCTCCCCTTTATGATTGCCTATATATCGGGTTTTTCAATGGTGGGCCATGAAGGAATCGAACCTTCAACCTTCTGATTAAGAGATAGTTAGTTAAAACAAGTTTTAATTTATGGCGACGAATTGGCGACGATAAACTATATTGTAGTTTATACAAAATNACAAAAACCGCGCTAAACAGCGCGGTTGCTTATTTTTAGATGGTGGGTCATCCGCGACTCGAACGCGGGACACCCTGATTAAAAGTCCGTATCTCATCATTATGATTAGTATTATTTAGTCCCTTATAATACCTGATAGTGTAGGCGCAATCAGCTTTTTGTGATGATTGGTTATGGTTAGTCTTAATAAATCACGAATTGGAAACTGCCAAAACCTCTGCCAACTAAAATTATAATCAATAAGATTATAAAAAAAGTCCGGATTTGGATTTGGTGTTAGTAACAAAGGATTCAAATATGTCGGCTTGCTGAAGTGCCTAAATTTAGGAATTTTCATCTATTTTCGATCATCTATTTATCTAATGATGCTTCCATTTCATCCAAATAAAGCGTGAAATTAGTGCTTTAGCTAATTTTGAAGGATAATATTGGGTTTTTATAGAAAAGAATAGTATTCTGTGAATTTTCGTTAGCCATGAAGTATTTATACAGCAGTTTCTTTCAAAGGAGCGTTGTGAAAATGCGAAAGGCGTATGATACTATTCTTCAATCTGAGGTGCCTGCAAAATTAGCTGCCCAAAATGGTGGGTTGGAACCGTATCGGTATGAATGCGCTTGCTGTGGTGAAGAGGTTATTCTTGCCGCAGCGAACAGCACCAGTATGGTGCCGCATTTCAGGCATCGCAGTGGCAACAATGATGTAGAGTGTGAAAACTATCTAGGACAATATGGAGCAATAAGCATAGATTCGCGTTCACGAAAGAGCAATCTTGAAAGGGTCGAGTTCTATTTTGAAAAGAGTAACAAGACATTTAGTATTGGGATTAGATTCAGCGACGACGAAATTAATTTTTATGAGAAACACAATGTTGGTTTCGAGCTTAGGTCTTCAGTTACTGAGCAAGCCTTCTTCACTTTACCAATTAACAGGACATATTTTGCGCCTGATTTTCCGACGCTGATTCCTCTTTACAAATTTTCGTATTGTTACTTCTTCTCTAATACCCTTAATGGCATAAAACGCCCGCACGAATTATTCAAAGCAAGCAACAAGCCAACATTTTTCAAGATTCTAGGCAATGACAGTAATTATAAAGCTAAATTAGTGCGTAGCACGACTTTGTATACAAATGTTCCGTACTTCGTTGCATTTCATATTCAGTATTTAACAGTGCGCAATGATCTATTTATCGAGGAAATACAGGTAGATGATACATTTACTTTTGAGACTATGGG
>JGI24712J26585_10004511_pt1 | contig 10574 bp, 9 predicted proteins | sample BioPla3DNA2_FD_26585 | JGI IMG/M metagenome (IMG submission 26585)
AAAGGAACATTAGAGACATTAAAGAAAAACGAAATATTGTCAGAAGAACAGTTTGAAACTATTTACAACAGACACGCCGAATACTACGATGCCCTTTTAGTTGAGTTTGAGAGCATTAAAGGACGTATCCCCGATGACGACAAAACCAAATTCACTTACGTTGATATATCTTTAGAACAGATTAAACACGCACTGAAAGACAATATTTATTTTGCAGTGGTCTATATTCCCAAAAATATTCTATCGACCCAACAGATACAGATTTATTCGACTAAAGCTGTGTCAATGAATCTTAGGTCGTATATCTGCTCAAACATTGAGCGTGCTGTGGAAAACCAAAAAATGATTGAGGTTGGGATATCGCAAGAAGATATGAAGCGTATAAAAACCAAAATCAATGCGCAAACCATAAAGTTAACCGAAGAGGGCGAAGAAAAAGTGAGCCGTCCGGAGTATGCCATGATTATTGGTTATGTAAGCGGATTTCTGATCTATTTCGCGATATTTATGTTCGGTGCACTTGTTATGCGCGGTGTAATTGAAGAGAAATCAAGCCGTATTGTTGAGGTTATACTATCGTCTGTTAGACCATTTCAGCTTTTGATTGGCAAAATAGTGGGAGTGGGATTAGTGGGCATAACACAGTTCGCCTTGTGGATAGTTTTGTCTGTTGCGATTGTTATGGCTGCCGGGAAATTTTTAATGCCAAGCAGTCCTGAAATTGTTGAACAACAAGCACAGGAGTTGGTATCTTCGGGAGCAATGCAAGATGTACAAGCCTTAACAGATGACGACCAACCAGACATAACTGTGATTTTCAAATCGCTAAGTGTTATTAACTTTCCGTTGATAATAGGAATGTTTCTATTCTATTTTGTTGGAGGATTTTTACTATACGGAGCCCTGTTTGCGGCTGTAGGTTCTGCTGTTGATAATGAGGCTGATACACAGCAGTTTATGATGCCCATTACAGTGCCGCTGATAATTGCACTGTTCGTTATGATAAACGCAATGCAGAATCCCGAAGGAAGTGTGGCATATTGGTTTTCAATAATTCCGTTCACTTCGCCTGTAGTTATGATGGTAAGACTTCCGTATGGAGTACCTGTTATTGATATTGTTATATCAATGGTTCTGTTAGTGGCAACATTTATTTTTACTACGTGGTTAGCCGCAAAAATCTATAAGACAGGCATTTTAATGTACGGCTCTAAAGTCACTTGGAAAGAGATTTGGAAGTGGATAAAGCATAATTAATTGCTATCTATAGAAAGAAAAAATACTTAAGTCGAAAAATATAGCAATATTTAATTTGAAAAATCAAATTATGTGAGTACTTTTGCAGTCCCGTAAAAATAGTGTTACGGGTAACAAAAATAACTAATTAACTATTTAATAATTAAACAAATGAACCAGTACGAAACCGTTTTCATTGCAAATCCCGTTTTGTCTGCTGCGCAGATGAAGGAAGCGGTCGCAAAATTTCGTGATCTCATTACAGGCAACGAGGGTGAGATTGTTCACGAAGAGGACTGGGGGCTTAAAAAATTAGCCTATCCTATCCAAAAGAAAACCACAGGATTTTACTACCTGTTGGAGTTCAAAGCAAACCCTGATTTTATTAGTAAGTTTGAGACAGAGTTGCGCCGCGATGAGAAAATCATGCGATTTTTAACCGTTAAACTCGATAAATTCGCCATCGAGTACAACGAACGCAAACGCGCTAGAAGAGGCGAAGTTAAGGACGAACAAAAAGTGGAGGAATAGTATCATGTCAACAACGCAAAATCAAGGGGAAATACGCTACTTAACCCCGCCATCAATCGACACCAAAAGAAAAAAATTCTGTCGTTTTCGCAAAAGCAGAATTCGTTATATCGACTATAAAGACCCCGAGTTCTTGAAAAGATTTGTAAACGAGCAAGGTAAAATTTTACCTCGTCGTCTTACAGGAACTTCTTTGAAATACCAACGCAAAGTTTCACAAGCAGTTAAACGTTGCCGTCATTTAGCCCTATTACCATTTGTAACCGACCTTTTAAAGTAAACGAATAAAATACCATTTATCATGGATGTTATATTAAAACAAGATATACCAAACCTTGGGAATAAAGACGACATAGTTAAAGTAAAATCAGGCTATGGACGTAACTATCTTATTCCGCGAGGATTAGCAATAGTTGCGACACCATCATCAGTGAAGATGATGCAAGAGATGAAAAAACAACAAGCTCACAAAGAGGAAAAACTTCGCGCCGAAGCTGAGGAGATTGCAAAACAACTTGAAAATAAAGAGATTAAAATTGGTGCAAAAACCAGTTCAACAGGAAAAATCTTTGGTTCAGTTAATACTATTCAAATTGCCGAAGCTCTTAGCAAAAAAGGATTCGATATCGACCGTAAAAAAATCACTATCGAAGGCGATGTAATTAAAGAAGTTGGCGAATATGTAGCCAATATAAAATTACACCGTGAAGTTGTTGTAAGTTTGAAATTTGAAGTTGTAGCTGAATAGTTACAAGACAATAAATATTTTGAAAGGCTGCTCTTTTTAGGGCAGCCTTTATTTTGTAAGCAATGAGTAACTAATAGCACGCCAGTTATATATACCGAACCTCCAATTTCTTGTGGTCGCTGTTAGCAGTAGTTCGCTATTAATATTTTGTTTGTCCCTTCTACATGTCTATATATTCTATATTTAAGCCCTCGTTTCATCAATTTGTTTTCTATGTCTTTAGTCTCTGTGTAAGGATCACATAAAGTATTGAAAATAATCGTTCCGCCAAGACACAGTTTGTTAATTATTCCACGCCAAAATTCCAGTAATAGGAATTTGTCTGGAATCTTATTGTCAATGAATAGATCTATAATGATTAGGTCGAACATACTATTGTCATTCATGACATAATCAAATGCGTCATCGCAAATTATTTTAGTTTTATCGTCTTCAGAGATTCCGAATTCATTTTTGGCAATTTCAATTATTACCGGGTCAATGTCAACAGCAGTTATTCTGTTAGCGTAATTAAACTCATTTCTTAATGTTTTTAAAACGCAACCACCCCCTAGCCCCAGAACCAAGATGTTCTTTGTTTTAGAAAGATCGGTATTCAACAAGCCGAATTTCAAAACTCTTTGCAATGCTCCATAAGAATAATTTGTGTTCTCTGTATTTAACAATGTTCTTCCGTTAAAAGTGGTCAATTCAAGATAACCGTTGTACTCAGATTTTATTTTTCTAGTTAGAGGGAAAATAAAACTTACTATTTTTCTTTTCATACAAATTACTGATAACGTTCTGGCGGTATGTTTTGTTTGAGTGCCCGACGTTAGGAGGGTTGGCGCAGTTTTTGCCCTCGCGGCGCTAGCAAAAATATCTCTTTTCGTATTTCGGGTTATCTCGCCGCTGCCACAGGTTTGTTGGGTATTACAAATTTCTCTTTTTATACATCGTGTTATAGGAGCGAGCAAAAACTGTGATAAGCAAATAAAATATACCGTCCTGTTGTGGTGCGTTTTTAATCACTAATAATAATACAGTTTAAATTTTTACCGTTATAAATAACACCGCTTTCATTGGTTCGCCTATTATATTTTGTTTTATTGTCTTTCAGTAATGCAATAATTTCCTTTTTAGAATTTGCAATTATTGTATCTTTTTCTGTTTCAATCATTAAATAATCTGTCTTTAAGTCGTTTTCATTTAATTTTAAATTAAACAATAATCCTGTGAATTTTGAAACTAAAATCATTGAGCTGTCTGGTCTCAATACAACTATAGTACTGTCAGTGTTCTGGCAATATGGATAATCTGATATTTTAGATATCTCATATTTATCAAGACTTGGCTTAACTGTCACTTTAGCATTGAATTCTGAAGTATTATATATTGTCAATACTTTGAATCCTTCGCAACCAGATAAAAGCATAACTAAAAAAAATAATGTCAGTGTTCTCATAGACTGCCTTTTTTAAAATGCACCACAACAGATAATTTACGAAACAAATATACAACATTCGTATATTATTTTTTTATTTTAAACACCAATATTTTTATATATCTCAATAAATCAATTAAATGAAACAAATAAAACGGATTAAAAACATTTGTGTTTAGAGTGTTTTGACACATAAATGGTTACTATTTAGAAAGCAAGAGAAAAAGCAAATTGCTTTTATTTTTGTTAAGAAAATATAACATATTTTAAATAATTATCTTATATTTGCTAAGTTAGGGTTTACGTAGAACAAAGGGATGTGTTTTTTAACATTGAAACACAGGCATTGAGACTTTTTTAGGAATAGCCAAAAATGATTCACATGACGTTTTTTATATTTCATTAATACTATGTATCATTTAAACAAAATTAGTTATGAAAAATCTATCATTTAAGAAAATCCTGTTGATTCCTTTTCTAGTGACAGGTATGTTTGCGCTACTCTTCATCAGCTGTGAAAAAGATGATAATGATGGTGGAAGTAGCGGAGTTAAATCACTGGCAGTAACAGTGAATTTTACGGGCAGCGTGACCCCCGAGGTTGGTGATGAGTTGACCGTATTTGTTTTTAATAGCAAAATATCGGAGCTTGATTTTGATAGTATTTCCGGACCCGATATTTACGTTTGCCTTACTTTAACACAGTCAGACATTGACAATGGTGTCACTGTTAACTTGGATACGATTGATTTGAATAAGCCCCATATTTATATAGGCGCTTTAGTTGATATAAACAATGATGGGGGACCAAGCCAGGGCGATCTTGCAGAATTCTACGAAAATGTGACTTTGATGGATGCTTTTTCGAATGTTGCCCAGCCGAAAAATTGTCACGGTTTGAGCTCAGTGGTAATCAATTTGGATGAAGTTATAACGATGCCCTCACTGGATGTTACCGTGAATTTTACGGGTACTAAAATTCCTTCAGTCGGCGAAGAGCTGTTTGTGGTACTTGTATATGCTCCTTTTCTAGAAGTTGACATGGAAAATGACGGTCCTGATGGTCTGCTGTCTCATACCCTTACGGCCGGTGATATTACAAACGGGATAACGCTTACATTTACAGATCTCGATCCTTTTGCAGCAGAAATATATATAGCTGCTTTTGTAGATTCAGATGGTGATGGAAGTCCTGGAAAAGGCGAACTTATAGAATGCTATCAGGATGTGAGTGCTGCTGCACTTCTGTCCGGAGCAGCAAATGCAACGAACGTGGCAGGGGAAACAGCTATAACCATTAACCTTGATGAAGTTTTGGAGGGCTCCTCATTGGCAGTGACAGTGAATTTTACGGGTTCAACAAAACCTTCAGTCGGTAGCAAACTGAATGTAGTGATTTTTTATTATCCTTTATCAGGAATTGATATAGAAATCGAAGGGCCTGATGTCGTACTGTCTCATTTTCTTACGGCAGATGATATTACAAACGGGAAAACGCTTACATTTACAGATCTCGATCCTTTTGCAGATGAAATATATGTTGCTGCTTTTGCAGATTTATACGATGATGGAGAAGGTCCTGTAGAAGGTGATCTCGTAGAAGTCTATCAAGATGTGGATGTTGCTGCAGCTTTGTCCGGGGAAGCAAATGCAACGAACGTGGTCGGGGAAACAGCGATAATCATTAACCTGGATCTGGTATTTCATATGCCATAAGGAGTAAGAGTATAACAAAAAGTTATTTTTGGTTATTTTGAACTACGGCTGCCTTAAAACAAGGCAGCCGTAGTTATTTCTGTTTCTTATGTTATTTCTGTCTTTAGGGTAATAATATATGTTTACCAGTTTTTTGTTAAACAGTTAAAAGATCCTTAGGAATGATTTCATATATCTTTTTATATTACCGTTTAATATTACTTGTAAAACATAATGGTTTTGGAAATGAATTAATTAATACTTACCTGTATTACCAATACGATTTTTTATATTCTCAAGGCGTTTATTTAATTCTTCCTGATAGGCATCCCAGTCTGTAATAATTTTTTTAGCTACTCCTGTTTCAATAGCGGCTTTCGCAACAGCTGTAGAAACTCTTGAAATTAATCTTGGGTCTAAAGGCTTAGGAATTATGTACTCTTTACCAAATTCAATTTTGTCAATATTATAGGCTTTTTTTACACATTCAATCACTGGTTCTTTAGCCAGTCTTGCAAGAGCATAGGTTGCGGCAACTTTCATCTCTTCGTTAATACATTTAGCTCTAACATCTAATGCTCCTCTAAATATAAAAGGAAATCCTAATACATTATTAATCTGATTTGGATAATCCGATCTACCAGTTGCAAAAATCAAATCGCTGCGCGTAGAAATAGCATCGTGATATTCAATTTCAGGATCGGGATTTGCCATTGCAAAAACTATCGGATTTGGAGCCATTGACTTTAACATCTCTTTTGATAGCATATTAGCCACAGACAATCCTAGAAACACATCTGCTCCTTCCATAGCATCAGCCAATGTGTGAATATTTCTAGAAGTAGCAAATTGTTTTTTATATTTATTTAAATCGCTTCGTTGTGTAGTTATCACACCTTTGGAATCTGTCATTACAAGGTTTTCAGGTTTAACTCCCAATGTAATGTATAACTTCGAGCATGAAATAGCCGCTGCGCCAGCACCACAAACAACCACTTTAATATCTTCAATTTTTTTACCACTTAGTTCAAGAGCATTTAATAGTCCGGCACCTGAAATAATAGCCGTTCCGTGCTGATCATCGTGAAAAACAGGTATATCTAACTCTGCTTTTAACCTCTCTTCTATTTCAAAACACTCGGGAGCTTTAATATCTTCTAAATTTATTCCACCAAAAGTTGGAGATATAGCTTTTACTATCTCTATTAATTTATCAGGATTATTTTCCGCTACTTCGATATCAAAAACATCAACATCGGCATATACTTTAAAAAGCAAGCCTTTACCTTCCATTACAGGTTTTCCTGCTGCAGGACCGATATTGCCTAATCCTAACACGGCAGTACCATTAGTAACAACTGCTACTAAATTGCCTTTAGCAGTATATTTATAAACATCTTCGATATTATTTTTTATTTCAAGGCAAGGTTGCGCAACACCGGGAGTGTATGCCAACGTTAAATCATATTGTGTTGAATACGATTTTGTAGGGATTACTTCCACTTTGCCGGCTCTGCCTTCTGAATGGTACCTTAATGCTTCTTCTTTAATATCTTTTGACATGTTTTTTTAATTTTATTAAGTTTTCAAAACAGCAAATAACAACCTATAAAAGTAAAAAATAAATATATTATAAAATATAATTTGAACAAATAATTTTTAACTACTTTAAATTTAAGTACTACGAAAATACTGATAATTTGTCTTATTGTCATCTTTTGGTGCCATAAGTTTTGCACTGCTTTTTTGTTTACAATAGCACACAGCGGCTGGCGGTATGAAACGTTGGGGATTGCGGGCTACTTTCCTGTCAAGTTACACCGAATTTGATGCGGGGCAGAATGTTTGAATAACCACTTAAACCCCAATGTTTTATAAACGGCGTTATGATACGTTTATTTGTCTAATCATGTCATTTTCAACTGACTATTTTATTCCAAACGGAATTTTTAAAGATATACTAATATTTCTTCCTTGATTATAATAATTCAACGGTTGTAATGTCGAAAGATGGTCAAAATACTGTGTGTCGAAAATATTGTTTACAGATATTCCAAAATTTAAAATTTGGCGTAATACATGAATGTCAGTATTAATACTAAAGTTAACAAGCGTATATCCATTTGTTTCTGTCTCATATGGCGATGGATTGCTTTGTTTTAATGCAGTTAGCGCAGAAAGTTTGATTGATGGCTTCTTCAAAAATCCAATTTTTTCACGTTCTGCTCTTATTTCATAACGAAACTTTTGAGCAGGTATAAAGGGCAAATAATTACCATTTTCTTGTTTGCCAATTACCAAGGAATAAGTCCCTTCAATATGCAACCAAGGTAACGATTTAGGATGAAAATGGATTCCTGCTTCACCACCGTGTAGAGTCGCATTTGTTTGCGAGAAACGATAAATACTAATACCATTTGATGTTGTATCTGTAGTTGGTGAAATAAAAATATAATCATTAATTTGATTATAAAAACCAGCCAAATCAAAGGATAAAAATTCACCATGATAATGCATATTTAAATCCGTTTCAAATGAATTTTCTGGGGATAAATTCTCATTCCCAATCTCATATCTGTTTCCATGCATTCCATTTGATGTAAGTTCGGATAAATTCGGTACACGATAGCCTTTTGCAAAATTAGTCCTAAGCGTTGTTTTATTATTAACACTATAAGTCGCACCTATTGATCCGTTAAGGTTTGAAAATTCTTTGTTTACTGGTGCGTGATAACCGCTTGTCCCTTCTATTCCTAATTCAAAGGTTTTAGTTTTATACATATCGAATCTCAAACCACCCTGTAATTTTAGTTTTTCAAAAAAAGTGTATTGTGCCAATCCTAAAAAACCTATGTTATTTATATTGGCATCAGGTAAAAATTGAGAAGCTCGATTGTTAAGATTTTTGTTATTTTGCAACATGCCTTGCAATCCAATAATATATTCCGATTTATCGTTGGGAGGAAAATATAATTTAGATTCATAGGTAATGGTATTCAAATTCATTTCAACAAAAGGAACATCAAGTGTTGTTTGAAGTTTTCTCAGTGCGTTTTGATAAGCTACATTTATATTCCATTTGAATTTGCCTAAGTAAAGGCTGTTTTGAGATGAAAGCAATTGATGCTCCAAATCCTGAAACCAGATTTCATTTTTCCGTCCTTGTTTTGTTATCAATAGCTTTATAGCAGGTACAGTCATTCCTAAGTCTTGTTTAAAATAATCATAGGTAAGTTTAAAAGTTCCTATCTTCCCTGTATGTCCCATATTGGCATTGAATGTCATTTCATTGAACCGAGAATTTGGAACATAATCACCACCGCCTTGTAAATAATCGGCATGGGTTTTATTTCCAAACCGAAACCCACCAAAAAGTTTTTTAGAAGCTCCTTTTAATCCGATGCTATTGTTCATTCCAAGTGTATTAGAATGTAATTGCATACGGTAATCTCCAAGTATTTTTCCTACAGGTGCAGGTTTTTCTTTTATAAAATTTATAACTCCACCAATTGCATCCGAACCATAAAGTAAAGAAGCAGGTCCCTTGATGATTTCTACTCTTTCCACATCGTTGTCATCTATACCTAATGGGTGGTTTTCACTGAATTGATAGTTTTCAATTCGCACACCATTATTCATAACCAAAACATCATTCATTGAAAGACCACGTATTATAGGTTTTGAAATACCCTGTCCTTTGGATATCATATCAACACCCGGAACTTTGGTTAATGATTCCATGAAATTAGGTGTACCTGATAAAGCAATATCCTTGCTTTTCAATACGTCAATTTTTACAGCATTTTCATGTTGAGAACTGACATAGCTACCTGTAATCACTACTTCCTGCGATTGAATAATCGCTATTGTCAATAAAGCATCTACTTTATTTTCAGGTTGTGTAATGTCAACTATTTTCATTTCGGTATTGTATCCTACAAATGAAAATTGAATTTTAATTTTTCCGTTTGGAATATTACTAATCAAATATTCTCCTGCTTGATTAGTTATTGTCCCTTTATTGAGTTCAGGCAAAAAAACTGATGCACCAATTAATGGTTCATTGTTAATATCTGTCACTTTGCCTTTTATTTGATTTTGAGCGTTTACTTTTATGAAAAGAAATAACACAAAGAAAATTAAAACGTTTTTCTTCATTTTATTACGATTTTAAAATTTACAAATAAGTTTTATTGCATCATTTAATACCGATTGGACATACACTATAGTCCAAAAGAACGATAGCGATGTTTGGACTATGTGTCTGTAACATCGGTATTTACCATTGTAAAATTTTAAAAAGCTTGGACTATTTTAAAATTACAAGTGGTATAAGATATAATTATTTTATCTGTAAAAATTGGTGGTGCTCGTAATAAGAACGAATACTTTGAATTATTACAACAATATACAAAATTGTAATTATCATTTAGTTTTACACTGTAATGGTGTTTTTGTGTAGTTTGTATATGCTTTTCAACTGAAAAAAGTGACAGTTCAAAATTTAGAATCGGACATTTTTTGTGATATTCATGAAAATACTTCTCATTCTTTGCATTACAATGAAAGTGGTAATGATGGTGGAAAAGTCCGTCTAAAAGCTTAATTGTCATAGGTGTCATAAAAATGAACACCAGTGTTAGTGAAATGATTTTTTTAAGCTTTTTTGTCATTCTAATTACTTGTCAGTTGTACTTTTTTAAATGTGCTTTAACGGTGTGGGCTATGCGTAGTGCGGATTTTAAAGCACTTCACTTTCAATTTATTGCTAAATTTCATACTGGCACAATCTTTCTATTTATTATTGTCGCCAGCATTATGTATAGCCTTTGTTGTAGCTAGTTCTATTTCTTCAATTGTTGGTAATTCAGTTTTTATTTCTTTCGGAATTGCATTGTTAATTTCATATTCTGCTATTCCAATAGGTTGTGTCATTCCTCT
>JGI24712J26585_10004512_pt1 | contig 10573 bp, 12 predicted proteins | sample BioPla3DNA2_FD_26585 | JGI IMG/M metagenome (IMG submission 26585)
TTAATATACGACAAAACAGGTGCTGTTTCTGTTACACCTGTTTTCACAATTTATTTGCAGAAGTTATGATTACCTATCTTAACCACCAAAGGCCGGCTCCATATCCATTTGCTGGTCGCAGTGGCTGGATTGAAATAGTAAATACATCCGTAGGTGGGATCCCAACCGTTCAATGCATCCCTTGCAGCTTTATACGCTGTATCGTTTGGAGGTAAATCTATTTGTCCGTCTGTAACTACATCAAAGGCACCTTTTTGATAGATTACTCCCGCAATAGAATTTGGGAAACGGCTGTCTTTGACCCTGTTAAGAACAACTGCGCCTACTGCTACCATTCCTTCATAAGGCTCCCCGCGAGCTTCTCCATGTATTAAACGCGCTAATAAGTCAACATTACTATTTGTGGTTGCAGATGTTCCGGTAGGTAAGCCCAGAGCATACAAGGTAGCCCTCCCGGCTATGCCGTCAACCTTAAGACCATTTTTACTCTGAAAGTATCTGACTGCCTGATATGTCTGATAACCATATTTGCCGTCTATAGCTCCTCTGTAGTACCCCCAGGATTTTAGCCTTTTTTGAATTTCGATTACTTCTTTGCCACTTGAACCATAATACGATATTGCCGCCCTGCTGGATTGGTTAACCCTGGTGCTAAGATAAGGTAATATAAATCCTCCTGCCAAAACTATGACAACAATAAAATAGACCCAAGCAATTTTTATTCGTCTTTTCATGNGTACCTCCAAATTGAGTATCCATAAAAAGCATTTGCAATAGGTCAAAAATTATACATAAGTTTTAGAAAACGGGGTTTCCATCAAATCCGGCTAAAAAAATAAAAACCAGAATCCCTACCAGCAGAAAATCGCACTCGCTGCCTTCCATTAACAGCAGCAAAATTAATGCAATTAAAATAATATCATCCTGCCTGAGATTTTTTATGAAGGACGGTAAAAATTGCTGCTGTCTATATTGGGAAGGAACGTGGCGGACCTTTTTCTCATCTGCTTCGTAGGGTAGCGGGATGGAACTAAGACCCCTTGATTCCATTACTGATTCACCCCTTTGTATCGCGGTTAAATGTAGGAGCGATGGTACTTATTATGTTAATCACCTTTAATAGCTGTATTGCCCCTCCAAGGCGCTGCTGTCTTTGAGATCCCAGGAAAGGCTGTATTGAATTTAACAGCGTTATCCTTGAGTCTCTGACATTATTGAACATTCCCATTATTTCGTTGGCCTTTGACATTAGGCCCGCTTCAATACTGCTGTCCCGTGAGACAGGCGGGGGTCTGTAGTCAACCTTTTCTTCAAGAGGAGTATTTGAGCCAGGTGAAGAATCCGCTTTATTTGAGCTTGATTCGGGAGGAACAATATTTTCTACAATATTTTTCAACCCACTGGTATCAGATACCCCAAACATATCAGCAATCTGCTTCAGTTTCTTATCAAGCTCATCTGCCATAAAACCGCCTCCAAATCTACCTTAATAATGATCTTAGCCTTTGTGCAATAATAGCTCCGTCAGGACCCAGGACTCTAATAAGCTTCTCAAAGTCTTTTTCTGTGACTTTGCTTTTTATTTCATCAAGGCTTATTCCCATTTGATTTAGTTTATTTGGATCAAATTCGTTGATTTTTTCGAGAATCTCATTGGTATCATATTGCCCCAGCCTTTTTCTCAGCTCATTGGGATCCTCATTTCTTAACATTTCAAGTGCCTTTTCGAGTTTTTTCTTTTGAATGTTTCCACCCAATTTGTCAAACATATTATAGTTTTCCGGCATATTCTCACCACATAAAGAAGAATCCTGCCCTGTTTAAGTCAACAAAAACTGCCAACAGGTTACGACTCTTGTTTCTCCGTAATAAAACATCTCATCAAATTGTATGCAGATATGCTTGTCATGTTGCATATAAAGTATAAAAACAATATGCAGCCAGCTCAAATAAAAACAAGCACTGCGGGAGTTACTCAGCAGTGCTTTTTAAAACTTTTTATACAACCTTCAGATTTTACCTAATATCTTATCAAGGGCAGCTATGAAACCATCAATATCTTCCTTTGAAATAATCAAAGGTGGTAACATACGGATGATGTTTTCTCCGACAGAACCAATCAGATAGCCGGCTTCAAGAGATTTTAGCTTAATTTTCACAGCTTTGGGCTGTGAAAGCTCAACACCTATCATAAGGCCTTTGCCTCTGACCTCTTTTATGATGCTATGTTTTTTCTTTAGATCGTTAAGCTCGTCAATAAAGTATTCTCCCATAATGGCTGAGTTATCGCAAAGGTTTTCATTTATAATGGTGGAGAGTGCTGCAAATCCTGCACTGCAAGCCAGAGGATTGCCACCGAATGTAGAACCGTGGTCGCCCGGTTCAAAGGCTGAGGCATAAGGTTCCCTTGCACAAAGAGCACCAATGGGGAAGCCTCCGCCGAGAGCTTTAGCCAATGTGAAAATATCAGGTTCTATACCAAAATGTTCATAACCGAACATTTTTCCTGTTCTTCCAAGACCGCACTGCACTTCGTCAAAAATAAGTATTATGTCTTTATCGTTGCAAAGCTTGCGAACTTGTCTTATATAATCCATATTTGCAGGATTAACACCACTTTCCCCTTGTATAGGCTCAAGCATTACAGCACATGTATATTCAGTTATTGCATTGTCAAGAGCATCAATATCATTCATTGGAACACTCAGAAACTTTGGAGTAAGTGGACAGTAATTCTTCTGATATTTTTCCTGTCCGGTTGCGGCCAATGTGGCTAGAGTTCTTCCATGAAAGGATTTTTCCAGGGTTATAATTTCGAATTTTTCCGGGAATCCCTTCTTTCTGTAATAGAGGCGGGCAAGCTTTATGGCTCCTTCATTGGCTTCAGCGCCGCTGTTGGCAAAGAATACCCTGTCACAGCAGGAATTTTCCACAATCAACTGAGCCAGCTTTGCCTGGGATTCAATGTAATAATAGTTAGAGCAATGAATAAAATTTTGAGCCTGTTCAATAATTGCATTAACCAATGCAGGATGGGAATGGCCAAGCGCATTTACTGCGATGCCTGCCAAAAAATCATAATACACTTTTCCGTCTTTATCCCACAGTTTCATTCCTTCACCCCTGGTAAAGCAAACTGGTAATCTGTCGCCAAAGGTATTCAAGTGGTATTTTTTATCCAATGCGATTATTTCATTTAAGGTCATAAAAAACCGCCTCCTATTTATCATTGTAAATAATTATACATATAAATGCATAAATATTCAACATCATTTGCTAATTATTACTGAAATATATACTATAAATTTCAAATAAATTGAAAAAGATACAGATTGAAAGCTTAAATTCATGGGAATAGAATGTAAATGAGAAGTATTAAAAACATCTTTTGGGATGGTAATTTTATGGAGAAGGCAATTAAAAAGCTAATAGAAATAGAGCATGAAGCCCAGAGACTGGTGAAAGAAGGATATGCACAGTCAGAAAGAATCCGGCAGGGAACCCTCGAAGAGTTAAAAAAAATGGAATGTAATATAAATGAAATGGCAAATTACAAGATTGAGCAGTTAAGCCGGAAGAGCCGTTTAGATGCTGATGAGAAGATTTTGAAAATCAAAGAAAGCACAGAAAAGAGGATTCGTGCTCTTGAGGATTATGTTGAGAATAATCGGGAGACCTGGGAAAATCAAATTTTTAACCGGATTCTCGAAAGGTGAAATTATGCTGAAAGAAATAAAATATGGTGCACTGTCAGGCAAATCAAGAGCTATGTTCGGGAAGTTATTAAACAAGCATGATTATAAAGCCTTAATGCAGAAAAAAAATATCAGCGAGGTAGTGGCGTATCTTAAGCACAATACCCGTTATAGTGCAATACTCGACGAAATAGATGAGAATAATATCCACAGAGCAAGCCTTGAAAACACTTTAAAGAAAGATATAATAAGCGACTATGCCAAATTTTTTAAATTTGCCAGTGTGCAGTTAAAGGAGTTTATAAATGTTTATTATAAAAAAGTTGAAATAGAGAGCTTAAAACTTATTCTCAGAGCATTTGAAGCCGGAAATGTGGATTATACCACACTTGAAGAATCATTAATATTCCTGAAAAGGGACGATAAGCTGAATATATCTAAGCTTGCGCTGTCGAGAGATTTGGAGGAGTTTCATTCGAGGCTTTATGGCACAAATTATTATGAATTACTAAAGCCGTTCATTTTTGATAATGAGGAATCTCGCCTTTTTTACATGGAAATGACCTTAGACCTTTACTATCTAAGAAGTATAAAAAGGACTTATGAGTCGCTGTTGAGCAAGGAAGACAGTGCAATTATAAAGGAGATGCTTGGGATTGAAGCCGATATTATCAACATATTCTGGATATATAGAAGCAAGAACTTTTATGGTATCTCCAATGAGGTAATAAAAAGCTATAAAGTGCGTATTAACGGCAAACTCAGCAAGAAGACAATAGAAAGTCTGATGAATGCTTCAGATTCAGAAGAGTATTTAGATATATTAAAGAAAACACCTTATGGTTTTTTGTTTAATGATCAGAATCAACTGTTCTTTGAGCATAATTATATGGAATATATTTATAAGCTTCATAAAATGTACTTCCGAAGACAGCCGTTTTCTGTTGCTTGCATAATTTCATACTTAAGATTGAAAGAGCTGGAGCTTTCAAATATTATTTCAATCATAGAAGGTATACGTTATGGTCTTTCAGAAGAGCGAATCCAGAGCTTTGTCGCGGGAATGAATCTATAAGGCGGAAAGGGTATCTGACAATGGCTATTGAACAAATGAAGTATATAAGAATAATGGGTCCTATAAATAAGATAGATGAAGTTGTGCTTAAACATGTAATTAATAGAAATGTTCAGCTCGAGCCTGCTTACAAGCATCTTAAGGTTCCGGGCTTAATTCCTTTTGAAGAAGATAATTCATTCGGTAATCTGCTAAAAAGAATGAAGGTACTGAATGAGAATTTTCAAGTAAAGATTGAGGAGTATGACAAAGAGACTATCGAAAAGGAGCTCTTAGAGCCAGTTGATGCTCTTGATATAGAATCTTTTGTAAAAGGTATTGAGGATAGACTATCAAATTTCAGAAAGGAGTCCGAGGCTGACAAGGCTGATATAAGAGAAAGAGAACAGATTATAAAGCAGATACTACCGTTATCATCTTTAAATATTAATATGGATGAACTCTTTCACCTTTCGTTTATAAAATTCCGTTTCGGGATGGCGCCAAAGGACTTATATAACCGACAGAAGAAGTATCTGGACGAATTGGATGTAGTTGTTGTACCGGTTTCGGAAGATGGTAATAATATATGGCTGTCATACTTTATGCCTGCTTCAGCAGCACAGGTAGTTGATAATGTTTTTGCGACTATGGGGTTTACCCGGGTTAGAATTTCTGATGATGTAAAAAGCACACCGAAGATTACTATTGACAGGATGAAATCAGAAATCGCTCAGCTGCAAGAAAAGCTTAAGCAAGCCGGGGAAAATATGGAAAAGTATCTGGAAGAGCGGAGAGAAGAGTTTATCAGGTTATTTCATAAAGTTATATATCTGANTAAATTAAATGAGGTTAAAAGATTATGCTCACACAGCCATGAAACCTTCTTTATGATTGGCTGGATACCATGTGCAGATTATGACAGGCTTACCAAAGAAATTGCTGCAATAGACCAGATAGTCATTGGATGCGAAGACCCGGATTGCGTTATTAATGCCACTCCGCCTACAGTAATGAAAAACAACCGGTTTTTTAAACCCTTTGAAAGCCTGGTTACAATGTATGGGTTGCCCTCTGCAAACGAGATAGACCCAACCCCATTGCTTTCAATAACATTTGTGCTCATGTTTGGATTTATGTTCGGCGATGTAGGTCAAGGTGCAATTATCGCTATTCTGGGATTGGTATTATATAAAATTAAAAAAATGCCCTTAGGCGGCGTTATGGTTTATGCCGGTATATCTTCAACAATATTTGGATTTGTGTACGGCAGCGTTTTCGGTAATGAAGAAATATTATCTCCAGTATGGATGAGCCCGCTTCACAGTAAGTCAAATATTAATATAATACTCTACGTTTCTGTGGGATATGGCGCGTTCATAATAATAATAACCATGATTGCAAATATGATAAATTGCATCAAAATGCGCAAGTGGGGGAAACTGTTATTTGATAAGAACGGGCTTGCCGGTCTGCTCTTCTATGGCGGGCTTGTGGCTGTTGTATTGATTTACATTAAGACAGGACGTTTCATCCTATCGGGATTAATTCTTATACCGGTGGTTATTATTCCCGCTCTGATGATTCTCTTTAAGGAGCCCCTGGAAAATTTAATATTGCGCAAAGATCACATCATGCCAAACGAAAAAGGTATTTACTTTGTTGAGTCGGGATTTGATATTTTTGAAACTTTGCTTTCATTTTTTTCAAGTACGGTTTCTTTTGCAAGAGTAGGTGCTTTTGCTCTCAATCATGCAGGCCTGTCCCTTGCGGTATGGACTCTTTATGGAATGATGAGGGGAGCGGGCGGAATTCTGACTGTTATTATCGGTAATGTTATTACTATAGGGCTTGAAGGTCTCATTGTGGGAATTCAGTGCATGCGCCTTGAGTTTTATGAGATGTTTGGCCGTTACTATATTGGTGAAGGGCATGAATTCAGACCTATACGGGTTTTGGATGAGTAATTTAAATCAGCTGACAGTGTTCTGCCGGCAATAATAAAAATTATAGTCAATGGAGGTCATTTATATGGGATTAATATTAATTATCGCACTTGCACTGGTTTTATCAACAGTAGGTATAGGTGTTACCTGTGTTAATAAAGGGATCAGGGGCAAAAATTACAAGCAGCTTATGGGTATGAATGTAACTGCAATGGCCGGAATTCTAATTGTATCAACTATAGTACTGCTGTCCGGCGGAATATCTGCTTTTGCTGCAGAGGGCGCCGAGGCTGTGTCTTCATCGGCAGAAGGACTTAAATACGTTGCAGCTGCCTTAGCTATAGGCATTTCGGCAATAGGTTCCGGCATAGCCGTTGCGTCAAGTGGAGCAGCAGCCTTAGGAGCTTTAAGCGAAGATCCTAAAATCTTTGGTAAAGCCTTTGTGTTTGTCGGTTTAGCTGAAGGTATTGCAATTTACGGACTAATAGTTTCAATTCTTATACTGAATGCCTGATTGGGGTTTTAATAATGAAGATGTTTCTTATAAGTGACAATATCGATACAAAAATAGGTATGCGGCTTGCCGGAGTGGATGGTGTGGTTGTTCATGGGCAGGAAGAAGCTCTGGACGTTTTAAAAAAGGCCATAGCAGATAAAGAAACAGGAATAATTCTTATCACTGAGTTAATAGCAGCCATGCTTCCTGATGTTATATCAGATATTAAGTTAAATTACACAAAACCACTGATTGTTGAGATTCCTGACCGGCATGGCACAAGACGCCGGCCTGATCACATTATGAGAAGTATAAACGAGGCTATTGGAATCAAGTTATGATGGATAATAATTTCATTGCAATTAAAACATTAATGATGGCAGGAAGCAGGAGTTATTTATGAACAGGACAGAGGAAAAGCTCAATAAGTTCTCATATATGGTAATGAAGGAAGCTGATGCAAGGAAAAAGGAATTGTTATCTCAAGCTGAAAATGACAGAATCAAAACCATTGCCGAAAAAGAGATAATGTTTTTGAAAAAAGCTTATAATCAGATTCATGAATCCCTGGCCAGAATTGAGAAGGAGCATAATGAAGAAGTGTCAAAGGCTATATTGGAAAGCAAGCAAACACTTTTCAACAATCGTGAGAAAATATTGCACCAGGTGTTTTCAAACGTCAGAGGAAAGCTTGAGGACTTCAAACGCAAGGATGAGTACAGGAGCTATATGATTAAAACGATTTTACTGAGCCTGGAACAAATCGGAAAGGGAGAGATTCTGATTTATGCAGATAGTGATGATATTCCGCTTATTGAAGAAATTAGAGCAAAAGCCGGAACAAGGTTTGAGTTATTTGAGAGCGAAGAGCAGCTTATCGGCGGTTTCGTCATATGCAATAAGACAAAGGGGCTGATGTATAATTACTCCTTTATTAATGGTCTGAAACAAGAGAGGGATTTGTTCCTCGAGAACTATGGGCTTTCAATTGATTAATTAAAGGAAACATATCTAACATACAAAACTGAGGGTGAACAGATGGGAGACACATCACACGGAACTATATATGGAATAAACGGTCCGGTTATCAAGGTTCGCGGCAATCATGCGTTTCAAATGCTTGAAATGGTATTGGTGGGGCATGACAGGCTAGTGGGTGAAGTTATACGAATTCTGAAGCATGAGACCATTGTTCAGGTTTATGAAAATACTACCGGGCTAAAGACAGGTGAACCTGTAGTATCAACCGGGAAGCCCCTTACTGTCAAGCTGGGGCCTGGTATTATTGGTAATGTCTTTGACGGCATCGAAAGACCTCTTGTAAAAATTGCTGAAGACACAGGCATATATATAAAGCGAGGCAGCGTTATGAACAACCTCGACACAGAAAAGCTATGGGATGTCAAAATGCTTGTTGAACCCGGTGATTATTTGAATCAGGGCGAGGTGTTTGCTGAGGTGAAGGAGACCGAGTCGGTCAATCATAAGATAATGGTACCTCCGGGAATTAAAGGTGAGGTAATTGAAGCTGTCGGAGATGGGCAATATAATATTGAAAAAACAATAGTCAAGGTCAGAGATGAAAAGAGAATACATAACCTTACTCTTGTACAGGAATGGCCCGTGCGTGAGCCGAGACCATATTATCGCAGACTTCCTCTGGATATACCGCTTATTACAGGTCAAAGGGTTATTGACACTCTGTTTCCTTTGGCAAAGGGAGGAACGGCAGCTATACCGGGTGGTTTTGGTACCGGTAAAACTCTTACCCAGCATCAGCTTGCAAAATGGGCTGATGCTGATATTATCGTCTATGTTGGCTGCGGAGAACGCGGAAATGAAATTACCGAGGTCCTGGAGGATTTTCCAGAATTAATAGATCCCAGAAGCGGAAGACCGTTAATGGAGCGGACAGTGTTAATAGGCAACACCTCCAATATGCCTGTTGCCGCAAGAGAGGCATCAATTTATACGGGTATTACCCTGGCTGAATACTATCGTGATATGGGTTATGATGTGGCAATTATGGCGGATTCTACCTCCCGCTGGGCCGAAGCTCTCAGAGAAATATCCGGAAGGCTTGAAGAAATGCCGGCAGAAGAAGGCTTTCCCGCATATCTGCCATCCAGACTCTCTGAATTCTATGAAAGAGCCGGCAGGGTTGAAAACTTTAATAAAACCCTTGGGTCAGTTTCAATAATAGGAGCGGTTTCACCCCAGGGGGGAGATTTCTCAGAACCTGTTACACAGAATACAAAGCGATTTATAAGATGCTTTTGGGCTCTTGATAAGTCTCTGGCGTACACAAGGCATTATCCGGCTGTTAACTGGACAAACAGCTATAGCGAATATAGCGATGAACTTTCCGGATGGTATAACGAGATTGCTCACCCGGAATTCATGAATAAGAAAGCTATGTTAAGCCGGATTCTTCAGGAAGAAGGAAAACTATTGGATATAGTTAAGCTTATAGGCAGTGACATTCTGCCCGATGAGCAGAAGCTGGTGCTGGAAACAGCCAGGACTATAAGGCAGGGCTTTTTGCAGCAGAATGCCTACCATGAGCAGGACGCCTATGTTCCTGTGCAGAAGCAATATNTGATGATGGACTCTATTTTACGGCTTTATGAGAAAACCACCAGGCTTGTTTCCCTTGGGATACCGGTATCTGTTATACGAAAATCCGGGGTATTTGAAGAGCTCATACGCATTAAATATAATATATCTAATGAAGATACCGGTGCTTTTGACGAGTTAAATATGAAGCTGGAAACAAGACTTGATGAAATAGAATCGGATTATAAACAGAATTAAGATGATTATCGCTTTTGCATGTGCGGAATGTAGCTTAAAGTTTTCCAAAGGTTAACAATCTCCAGCTTCAAATGTTAAATAACGGGCAAAGCCCTTATTTAAGTTTTGGGAAGGGTAATAGTATGAATGTAGAATATATAGGTCTTAAAGAGATTTCCGGTCCACTTGTAGTAATTGATGGAGTAAAGAATGCCTCCTATGAAGAAATGGTCGAAATCACAGTCGGTAAAAACAAGAAGCTGGGCAGGATAATAAAAATTGAAGGGGAAATGTGTGTAATACAGATATTTGAAGGCACACGGGGAGTTTCACTGGAAAACACACATTCCAGACTTCTTGGCAAACCTTTAAGAATGCCCCTTTCAATGGAACTGTTAGGGAGAGTACTGGACGGAATAGGAAGGCCTGTAGACGGACTGGGAGAAATATTTCCGGAGAAAAGCCGGGATATAAATGGTGAGCCCATNAACCCGGTGATGCGAAAATATCCCAGAAATTTTATACAGACTGGGATATCTTCTATTGACGGTCTTATAACTCTTATTCGGGGACAAAAACTACCGGTTTT
>JGI24712J26585_10004513_pt1 | contig 10571 bp, 8 predicted proteins | sample BioPla3DNA2_FD_26585 | JGI IMG/M metagenome (IMG submission 26585)
GAGCCGAGCGCGTCTCCCAAAACCGCTTCGGCCGTCTCGCCGAACTCGGCCGCCGCCGACTCTTTCAGCGCGGCGGCGTAGTAGGTGTCAAGCACTTTGCCGTCCCTGTAGACGTAAAGATTGAAGTGTTCGTCATATTTTCCGGAGCAAGCCCGGAAAACTTCGATATCGCTCAGCGGATCCAACCGGTCGTCGGTCAGCTCAAGCGGGTCGTCTTCCCCGACGACGCTTTGAAGCCCCGCGAGGTATTCTTCGGCCGCTTTCCGAGCCTCCGCGTTTCTGCCGAATCCGCAGGAAGCCGCCGAGATGAGAAGCGTCGGCAGCAATACGGATATCAGAAGCAGCACGGGCAATTTATATTCATTTTTCATTCCAATATTCCTTTCGCCGGGGAGCGGAAAATCCGATTATCTTATATAATCATGATATCACAAAGCGGCGGGAAAAGCAAGGGGGATAAATGCAAACGCCGGAAAAATAAGGTTTTTTCAAATACGTATATCGGCGATAATGAAAAAAGCGCCCGCGGCATAAGCTGCGGACGCATTTCTTTTGATTACGCTTTGATTTAAGACGGTTTTATACCGGAATATCCGAAGATTATTTTGTCTTCACATACTCGTTTATCGGACGAACATAATACTCGTTGTAGGGGAAGCGGTCGGTGGTGACATATCCCGCGGGAGCGTCGATAAGGTGCGCAATGCGATTGACAAGCGTCGCGCAGGTAAGCTCAACGGTGGCGGGACGGTTGACGATAACGGTGGTGTCGGGTTCGCCCTCAAGCGTCCACTCGTTTTTGTCGAATTCGTCGGGAGCGTAGACTTTTCCGACGCACTCGGTTATAAGGGTAATGCCCTCCGCGGTCTCGGTTGTGACAACGGCGGCCATGCCGGTGGCGTCGCCGGCTTTAATGGTCATGCCGAGTGTTTCCGAATGAAGGTCTTTGTCGTGTGTGCAGGGGATGCACTTCTGGGTCTGAGAAACAACGGTAAGTCCGAGCTTGCTGCAAAGCCAGCCGTTCTGGTTCCACATATAGGACGGAACGTAAGCTCCGCTTTCGACGAGCTTTTTGATCTCATCGGACGGAGTGTCGTTGTAGCAGCCGATGGTCTTGTTGAACTCGTCTATGCTCAGCCCGGCGCCGTGTCCCTCCGCGAGCGCGATGCCGTAATCTTCTACGTTATACCAGCTGCTGCCCCTGATCGTTTTAATATCAAAGGACGAACCGGCAAGATTCGTTACCATTGTGCCCCAGAAGAGCTCGCAGTAACCGACGCCGGTGAGGGTGCAGTTGCCTTTTTTGGCAAGCTCATCAAGTTCTTTGGTGAGAGCGGGAGAGGAATTCCACGGATAAAGCGCTTCCTCGCAGATAGACACGGCGTTTATTCCGTGATTGGCGCAGATAGTCATGATATCCGCGATTTCCGCCAGGGTGCTGCGCGTCGCGATGATGCAAACGTCCGGCTTAAGTTTGCCCAGCATTTCGTCGGCTTTATCCGAGTTGTTGACCGCAACTCCGACATGCTTATAACCGTCTCCGATAATCTCGCCGACATCCTTTCCGATAATTTCGGGATTCATGTCAAACGCGGCTACAAGCTCGCAGCCTTTTTCGATCGCGTATCTCATAAGATAGCGGCTCATGCGTCCGCATCCATACTGCGCTACGGTGACTTTTCTTTTCATAGCTTTTCCTCCGTTATATGATTTGTTTAACTTGTCGTAAATATAATAAATCCGATCAGAGCGAACAAAGCGCTATCGCGTCCCTGATGCTTTTCTCGTAAGCTTCCATTCCGTATTTATCTACTTCGGCTTTGTTCTTTTCTCCGTGCGTCAGGCAGCCGGCGCCGCCGATACATCCGCCGACGCAAGCCATCCCTTCGATGAAATTTGCGTCAAGTTTTCCCCTGCTTTTTTGCAGCAGCGCAATTCGGCACTCTTCGATTCCGTCGCAGGCGCGCGGCTTGAACTCGAAATCAAGTCCCTGTTCTTTTATCCCCTGAGCCATTGCGTCGGAAAGACCGCCGGAACGGGCGAAGATTCTGCCGAAATATGAGGCGTTGTCGAGAACGTCTTCGGTAAGTTCGGTAATTTCAAGATCCCGGCTGTCAAAGAGCGCCTGCAATTCTTCGAATGTCATCGCCGCGTCGACATATTTTCCGACTTCCGGCTTCTGTACCTCCGCTTTTTTCGCGGTGCAGGGACCGATAAAGACTACCTTTGCCGTCGGATCTTTTTCCTTTACATACTTTGCGATGGTCGCCATCGGGGAGAGGTTGTGCGAAATATACTGTACAAGCTCCGGAAAGTTTATTTCGACATAGGAAACAAACGCCGGACAGCAGGAGCTCATAAGAAAGCCCTTTTCGGTAAGCTCCTTTGATTCCGCCTGCGCCACCATGTCCGCGCCGAGGGCGGCTTCGATGACGGTGTGAAAGCCGAGAGCTTTCAGCCCCGAAATCACTTGCCCGAGTTTTGCGTATCTGAACTGGCTGGAAATCGACGGAGCGACGACGGCGTATACCTTATAATGCTTCCGCTCGCTCTTTTTAAGCATATCGATTACGTTAAGGATAAATGATTTATCGGTAATCGCGCCGAAAGGACATTGATAGACGCAGGCGCCGCATGATATGCACTTTGAGTTGTCGATTTTCGCCTGCTTGTCGTCCCCCATTGTAATCGCTTTTATTTTGCAGGCGGATTCGCAGGGACGCTTGAAATTGAGTATCGCGCTGTACGGACATACCTTCGCGCAGGCGCCGCACTCCTTGCATTTGGTCTTGTCTATCTGCGCCACATAGTTCTTGTCAAAGGTGATAGCGCCGAAGCGGCATACGTCCTCGCAGCGGTGCGCAAGACAGCCGCGGCAGGCGTTTGTCACATCGTAACCGCCCATCGGACACTCGTCGCAGGCGATGTCGATGACCTCAATCACATTCGGATTGCTCTTGTCTCCGCCTATCGCCATTTTGACGCGATCCGCAAGAATGGCGCGCTCCTTGTATACGCAGCAGCGCATTGTCGGTATTTTGTCCGGAACAATTCTCTTGGGAATGTCGAGAGCGGTTTCGTGAAGTCTGTCTGCCCACGCTTCCCTTGCCGTTTCGCGGAGGACTTTGTATTTAAGATGTTGAACCTTTGTATCGAATTTTCTCATACCTTACCTCCGTCCGCATACTAAAAATAACTTACCTTGATTCGCTTGCCCATCTGCCTCAGGCACTCCGACAGCTCCTCAACCAGATTCATTTTTATGTTGAAGGTGATCGGCAGATCCGGATTCTGATGCGCCGGATTTACCGCTCTTCCGACATAGAAATTTATATCGGTCGCTTCTTCAAACAGATATCTGCAAATCATCGAAGCGCCGTCGCGATTATAACACCACTGTTCATACAGCTCGTTCTTATCCAGCGCGTCCTTCGCGTATTCAAGAACCTTGTTGATGGTTATAACGCCCTCGGTGACAAGGTCGACTCCTTCGATTTCGGCCATCGGCGGCACATCGCTGCGATCAAAGTTCAGGCTTGTTTTAATCGGCTTGCCGAGAAACTTCGCCGCGATTGAAGAAGTGGTTCCGCCGCAGACGATATGTTTGCCTTCCTTTGAGAAGAAAAGCGACATCATGCGGTCACAGTCATCGCGGTTCCGCGGCGGTCCGAACAGGATATTTACCGGTTCGCGCTTGCGGATGCGAACGACGCAGGCGGTTGCATCGTCGCCGGGACGATAGTCGTACAGCCTGTCGCACTCGTCCACTAACTTTGTGGCGAGCGTTTTTGCGGTAAACCCCGGTATAACGGCGACTTCCATAAAATCGATGATGTCCTCGCGCTTCCAACCGAAGTTTTGCGTCACGCCGATTCCGGCGTGAGGACATCCGTCGCTCATGGCGATAAAAATATCGTTTTCCTTTAATTTAATCAGCGATCTGTATATCGTTTTCCCCTCAACGGAGAGTTCTTTTTTCGGATAGTCAAAGTTTTTGCCTTCTCTGAGCATAATAACCAGAGGATTGTCATATTGTATCAGCTCGGCGGATTCATTGTTAATCAGGTGAATAATCGTAAAGGTAGAGTACGCCACTCCGCGCACCGAACAGATCGGAAGCGTTGCCGCGATGGTCGTCACACACTCCTCAAGTGATAGTCCCTCTGCCATCATCGTCGAGATTATCTTTCCGGTCAGCGTAGAGAGAATGCTCGCCTTTACTCCGCTTCCGAGGCCGTCGGCAAGAACAACAACGGTGGAGTTGTCGTTCTGATCCACAACGTCAACATGGTCGCCGCAAAGCTGTTCGCCGTGGTGATTGATGCTCTTCCATCCGATATCGGCGCAAAGGTCATTCATCGATTATCGACTCCTTCAGCTTTGATAAGGCAATTTTCGTTTCCGCTACCGTCTCGCCCAAAAGCGAAGCTATCTCCTGAACGATACGCATCTGCCTGTCAACGACTTTATCGGCGATTTCAACGGTCTGCTGAGTGATATCCTCTTTCTTTTCCCGCTGTGTTTCTTCCTCGGTTATATCCCGCAGAATGCCGATAAGCAGGTGATAAGTTCTGTCATAGACAATGGTTCCTTCGATATATTTCCGGTATTCGGCAAGATACCTGCGCTTTCCGTGAATTGTTTTTCCGGTTTTCAGCACTTCGAGAAAATCGCTCGGATCGAGGATGCGGACAACGCCCTCACCGAGAATGTCGGAAGGAGAGCGAAGATTGACCAGCTCCAGCGCCGCGGAATTGATCTGCTGAACCTCAAGCTTTTCGTTGAGTACGATAAATCCGTTCGGCGTGTTTCTCATTATGATGTTCGAGAAGTTTTCCGCTTTGTCATTAAGATAAGGCAGGCACATGGTAATCTGAGCTTTGCCCTGATATACGGCGACCGCCTTTTCGCGGCAGGTGTTGTAGCCGCAGGTTCCGCAGTTGAATTCATCGGACGGGAGGGTTTTTCCCATCTGACGCAATATGTCTTTGATTTCATTTTCTGTCGGCTGCGCGGCTTTTAACTCGATCGCGGGGAAGTTTTTTTGAAGCGTCAGCGCGTCCGGCTGATCGATCGGGAAATCGTTTCTTCCGGCAACCCTCGATATCGATATATAGTCGGTAACCGGAGAGCGGTGGTGTTTTTCCATAATCGGTCCGCCGATGCAGCTGCCGACGCAGGCAGACATTTCGATGAAAGCGCGGTGTATCTTTCCGTTTTCGATGTCGCGCAGCGCCGCGATGCAGTTTTCGGTTCCGTCTATCGCCATATAAGCGTAGTCGGGATTTCTTTTTGTCATCGTTTTCAGAATCCCCCCGGTAGTCGGGAAGAAACGCGCGCGGCTGTTTTCATCTTTTTCTTCGGCGTCGGTTTTGAGTTCGATGTTTTCCTCTTTTAACCAGGCGGTAAGCTCGTCAAAGGTTAAAACGGCGTCGATTATGCCGGGATAAAGCTGAGCTTCGTCCTTTTTGGCGACGCACGGGCCGATAAACACGGTTTTTGCATTCGGATAGCGCTTTTTGATATCGACGCAATGCGCCTGAACCGGGGAAAGAACGTTCGCGAGATATTTCAGCGCCGACGGAAAATGCTTCTGAATCAGCAGATTGACCGAGTGGCAGCAGGAGGTGATGACAACATCCTGTTTCCCATCCTCCAGCATCCGCTCATATTCGCTTTTTACGATGGTAGCGCCGATCGCGGTTTCTTCCGCATCGGTAAAACCGAGCTTTTTGAGCGCCTCCCGCATCGATGAGATTCCGACGCCCTCGTAGTTTGCGACAAACGCCGGCGCGAGACTTACGATAACCGGGTCTCCGGTATGCAAAAACACCCTGACCTTTTCCGTCTCGTCAACTACCTGTTTTGCGTCCTGGGGACATACCACGAAGCACTGACCGCAGAGAATACATTCGTCGCCGATGATATACGCCTGATTCCCCGAAAAGCGTATCGACTTTACGGGACAGTGGCGGATGCATTTATAACAATTTTTACAGTTGGATTTTTTTAAAGTCAGGCACTCCATGGTTTCACTTCCTTTCGGCATTTATCGGTTTTAATATCTTGTCTTCGAAAAAGGTTTTGAAATTTTCGGGAGTAATGCCGGTGTAAACCGCGCCGTCAACGGTGATGGTAACGCCGATCCGGTTGCACTTGCCGGAGCAGAAGCTGCCGGCAAGCGCAACGCTGTCTTCGAGATGGTTTTCCGAGATTGCGGACTGAAAAAGCTCCACAATCTTTTCCGAACCCTTCAGGTGGCAGGACGAGCCCACGCAAATCTGAACGTTCATTATTTCACCTTCTCGAGAACATTCTCAAAGAAGAAATCCTTTACCGTATCCGGACTTACCGAGTGAAATGCGTCGTCAACGGTAACGCAGACGCCCTGCTGACATTTGCCCATGCAGAAGGTTCCGGAAAGCTCCACCTTGTCTCCGAGTTCGTTTTCGCGGATAAAATACTGAAGCTGTTCCACGACCTGACGCGATCCCTTAAGATGGCAGGATGATCCTATGCAAACGGTTATTTTCATTGTGTTTTCCTCCTTAATCGTAATCTACGACATTGGTCCATGAGTTAAGAAATTCGCGTTCCGCTTCGTTGCCCTTGACTAACTGCGACGCGGCTACGATCGGCATCCATTTCTGTACGTACTGCTTCGCGGTGTTGCTTTTTTCGCAAAACAGATCGAGATATCTCTCCGCTCCGCTGATATTGCCGTCAAGCCAGAACAAAAGGTAGGTTCTCGCGGCGTCGGCGGAAGCGTTGCCCTGCGTCGCGTGCGCCCAGTCCAGAATATACGGCGCGCCGTCGTCGGTAATAATGATGTTGGACGGATTGAAGTCGCCGTGACACAGCTTGTTGTGCTTCGGCATCGATTCGAGGCGGGTATGCAGGTCGTACCTTACCGTTGCCGAAAGGTCGGTTTCGCTGATCTTCCGGTTCATCTTGTCTTTCAGCTTATTCAGCCCCGGGCAGGTCTTTGAATGCATATCAATCTGAATATCCACGAAAAGCTGCATATACTCTTCTTTTTTGTCCGGGTTTTCCTTCATAAGCCGGTCAAGCGTTTTGCCTTTGATGAATTCCGATACTATCGTCCACTTGCCTTCGAGAACGGTTACTTCAAGCACTTTCGGGATATTAAGTCCCGTTTCCTCAACGCGCGCCTGATTCAGCGCCTCGTTGAGCACATCCGCTTTGGAATAGTCTTCGTTGAATACTTTCAGACAACGATCTCCGTCGCGGTAAACTGTTTTGGTATTTCTGACTGCGATAATTCTGTCCAGTTTCATGTCCGCATCCTCCTTATATATTTTTCGTCCCGCTTTTTGATTTGCGATATATCTTCTTGAAATCGCGCGCGTCTTCGCGTATTACGCTGCTTTCGAGAACCGGCATCGGCTTTTCGGTAAAATGCTTTCCGTAATATGCGTTGAGGTACATCTGCTTGATTTCGCTCATCAGCGGATAGCGCGGGTTGGCGCCGGTGCACTGGTCGTCGAACGCCTGTTCCGTCATCTCGTCGAGGCGGTCGAGGAAGTTCTTTTCGTCGATTCCGTAGTCTTTTATCGTTTTCTTGATTCCGACGCGCTCTTTAAGGTCGTTGATCGCCGAGATCAGATTTTCCAGCTTTTCTTCGTCGCTGTCGCCGCCCAGACCGAGGCAGTCGGCGATTTCGGCGTAGCGCGAGAGGGTATGCGGATGGTCGTACTGCGAGAAAGTGCCCATCTTTGTCGGAGCTTCGCCGGAGTTGAAACGCAGAACTTCTTCAATCATCAGCGCGTTTGCGACGCCGTGCGGCAGATTGTGGAACGCGCCGAGCTTGTGCGCCATCGAGTGGCATACGCCGAGGAAAGCGTTTGCGAATGCCATGCCGGCGATTGTCGCGGCGTTCGCCATCTTTTCGCGGGCTTCAACGTCGGTTTGTCCGTCATCGTAAGCGCGGGGCAGATACTTGAAGATAACCTGAAGCGCCTGCTTTGCAAGCCCGTCGGTATAATCGGTCGCCATAACGGAAGCGTAGGCTTCGAGCGCGTGCGTTACCGCGTCTATGCCCGACGCGGCGGTAAGGCTCTTGGGAGCGGTCATATGGAAATCGGTGTCGATGATAGCCATATTAGGCAGCAGCTCATAGTCGGCGAGCGGATATTTTACGCCGCTCTTCTCGTCGGTGATAACCGCGAACGGAGTGACTTCGCTTCCGGTGCCGGCTGATGTCGGAATTGCGATGAAATACGCTTTCTCGCCCATCTTCGGGAAGGTGTAAACGCGCTTGCGGATGTCGATAAAGCGCATCGCCATATCCATGAAGTCGGCTTCGGGATGCTCGTACAGCACCCACATAATCTTGGCGGCGTCCATCGCGGAGCCTCCGCCGAACGCGATGATGCAGTCCGGCTCGAACGCCCTCATCTGAGCCGCGCCTTCCTCGGCGCAGGCAAGCGTCGGGTCGGGAGCGACATCGAAGAAAGTCGCGTGCGAAATGCCCATTTCGTCAAGTTTGTCGGTAATCGGCTTTGTAAAACCGCTCTTGTAAAGGAAGGTGTCGGTGACGATGAAGACTTTCTTCTTGCCCATGACGGTCTTCAGCTCGTCGAGAGCGACCGGCAGGCAGCCTTTTTTGATATATATTTTCTCGGGTGCTCTGAACCACAACATATTATCTCTCCTTTCAGCGACAGTCTTGATATTCAGCAGATGCTTTACGCCTACGTTTTCGCATACGCTGTTGCCGCCCCAGGTACCGCAGCCGAGCGTCAGCGAGGGGGGAAGCTTGAAGTTGTAAAGATCTCCGATACCGCCGTGAGAGGAAGGAGTATTTACGAGGATGCGGCAGGTTTTCATCCGGGAAGCAAATTCGTTCAGTTTTTCCCGCTCTTTTACGTCGTCTATGTAAATAGAGGAGGTGTGACCGTTTCCGCCGTCCGCGATAAGACGCGCCGCCTTGTCAAAAGCGTCGTTAAGGTCGGCAGCTTTGTACATTGCGAGCACGGGAGACAGCTTTTCGTGAGCAAATTCTTCGGAAAGGTCTACGCTTTCGACTTCTCCGATAAGAATCTTCGTCCCCTCCGGAACTTTTACGCCGGCGAGGGTTGCGATTGTGTGCGCGGTCTGACCGACTATCTTTGCGTTGAGCGCGCCGTTGATAATAATCGTTTTTCTGACTCTTTCGGTTTCTTCCTTGTTCAGGATATAGCAGCCGCGCTGTATAAATTCGTGTTTAACCGCGTCGTAAATGTTCTGATGTATGATAACCGACTGCTCGGACGCGCAGATCATACCGTTGTCAAAGGTTTTGGAATGGATAATTGAACTGACCGCGAGCACGATATCGGCGGATTCGTCGATAATCGCGGGGGTGTTGCCGGGGCCGACGCCAAGCGCGGGCTTGCCGCTGGAATACGCGGATTTTACCATTCCCGGACCGCCTGTCGCAAGGATCAGATCCGATTCCTTCATCAGAAGGTTCGTCATATCAAGTCCCGGTTTGTCGATCCATTCGATAATGTTTTCGGGAGCGCCCGCCGCTACCGCCGCGTCAAGAATCAGCTGCGCGGCTGCGATTGTACACCTCTTAGCTCTCGGGTGCGGGCTGATGACGATGGCGTTGCGCGTTTTGAGCGCTATAAGACATTTGAAGATTACGGTGGATGTCGGATTCGTCGTCGGAATAATGGCGGAAATCAAACCGACGGGCTCGGCAATCGTGGTTGCGCCGAAAGCCTTATCTTCTTCGATAACGCCGCAGGTCTTTGTGTTTTTATAAGCGTTGTAAATATGTTCGGAAGCGTAGTTGTTTTTGATAACCTTATCTTCAACTACGCCCATGCCGGTGTCCTCCACCGCCATTTTTGCCAGCGAGAGCCGTTCTTTATTGGCGGCGGACGCGGCGGCGAGGAATATCCTGTCTACCTGTTCCTGAGTATAGACGGAATACCTTTTTTTCGCTTCATTTACCCGCGCAAGCGCTTCTTCCAGCGCCTGCACGGAGTCGACAATCTTTCTTTCCTGTGTGGCCATATATGGTACCTCCTGAAATTTATAACTGATTTACCTGCATTTTTAAATGCGCGAGGGAAAGCGCCAGGTTTTCATATTGAATAACGGCGTCCGCCGGCTTGTAAAGCTGACACGGCGCAAAGCACCACATCGCGCGGATTCCGCTGTCATAAAGCAAGTTGCAGGCTTCCTGCGCCGATTCGGCGGGAACGGCAATAATTCCGAGATTCACCTCGTAGTTTTCGCAAAACGACGGAAGCGTTTCGACGGGCAATATCGGTTTCCCCTTAGCCGACGATTCGGCTTTTGCGGTTCTTTTGTCAAAGGCGGCAAGGACGGATATTCCGAAGGTTTCGAAGCCTCGGTAATCAAGCAGCGCTTTTCCGAGCTGCCCGCCTCCGACAATAACCGCGCCGCCGTTTTTACATTCGAGATAACTTTCGAGACTTTCAATCAATTCAAGGCGAACGTAACCCGTTTTCGGCTTTCCCGAGCCGCAAAGGATACCCAAATCCTTTCGAACCTGCACGTCGCCCAGCCCGAGACCGGCAGCTATGGCGGTCGCC
>JGI24712J26585_10004514_pt1 | contig 10567 bp, 12 predicted proteins | sample BioPla3DNA2_FD_26585 | JGI IMG/M metagenome (IMG submission 26585)
ACAATATATGAATTATACGATTCCAAGCTTGAATATCCTGAAGACATCGAATGGTAATTTTAATTTATCACGAAAGGGCTTTCGGACATTTATTCAGGATTTATTAATACATTTAGTAATATTGTAATTTGACAAATTTTAAGCTTTAATTTAAATGAGATAGAGGGATTTAATGTCTAATAAATGGGAATTAAATTGGTCTGGCAAGGAAGATAAGATTTCTGTTGAACCGAGAATACTGATTGAAAATAAAGAGCTGTCAAACACAGAGCATGACGAAAACATCGAGAATATTCTTATTCACGGGGATGTCAAAAAGGCTATCAGAAAATCGCATAAGAACCCGCAGGTTATAAAACTCTATGAGGAGTACTTGGGCGAACCTTACGGCGAGAAAGCGCATGAGCTTCTGCATACGAAGTATGTACCGAGAGCGAGAATCTAAGGGTTTGGGCATTCTCGGAAAACGGAAATAAAAAAGCACCGAACTATTCGGAGCTGCACTAAAAAATTTACTAAAAGGGGCTGTAGCAAAACGGTCTTTTAGAAAACAAAAGAAGAAGCCTCGGGCTGTAAGCAGAAAACTGCGAAAAAACAGTCACCGAGGCTTCTTTTTTTGTGGTAAAATTTTTGTATGAAAAACAAACTTACCGAGACAAATTATGTCACGAATAGAAGAAATGTGCAAGTAAAAATTGACGAGATATTTGCTGAAAAGGTAATTCCGGCAAACGACAGTGTGCGGCTCTTAGATGAAATAATGGAGGGGATAGATTACAGTCCGCTAATGAGAGCATACAAACGCAACGGTCGTCGCCCTGCAACAAATCCCGTCACAATGATGAAGATACTTGTATATGCCGCTATGCAAGGAATATTTTCAAGTAGAGTTATCGCATTATCATGCACAAGAGATATCAATTTCATCTGGCTGTTAAATGGAGAAAAAGGACCTAATCACAGTGAGATAGCAAGGTTTAGGAGCAAACGGCTGACTGAGTGCAGTGAAGAACTTTTCTATCAGTTGGTAAAAAAGTTGGCTTTTATGGGTGAAATCAAGTATGAGCACCTTTTTGTGGACGGAACGAAAATAGAAGCCAATGCAAACAAGTACAGTTTTGTGTGGAAGAAAAGCACTGCGAAATATGAATTGCGCTTAGATGAAAAGCTGGCAAAGCTGACACCCGAGTTGTGCTCTAAATACGGCATATTGGCAGAAACGCCGGAAGATTTGCTCCGTGAACTTGAATCTCGTGTAACGACACAGTTTGTGTATGGTAGGGGCAAACGGAAAAGCGAAGAGCAAAAGGATATTGAACTTTTGCAAAAGATGCTTGAGCAGAAAGTTAAATATACCCGGTATCAGGAAATATTCAAGGGTAGAAACAGCTTTTCAAAGACTGACACGGATGCGACGTTTATGCACATGAAGGATGACCATATGCGTAATGCCCAACTGAAACCCGCTTACAATATTCAGCTTGGCGTAGAGGGCGAATATATTACGGGTGTACTTTCATCAAGCGAACGCAGCGATCAACTCACCCTCATACCTCTTTTAGAAAACATGAAAGCATATCTGGGAACTGATTATGATGATGTGACAGCGGATGCAGGCTACGAGAGCGAGGAAAACTACACATATTTCGAAGATAAGCTCACCGAGTGCTACATCAAACCCGGGAATCATGAGCAGTCTAAGACGAAGAAGCACAAGAGCAATATGGCTTTAAGAGAAAACATGTTGTATGACCCTGAGTTGGACGAGTATACCTGTCAGGCGGGTAAAAAGCTCAGAGCGGTTTATGTAGGCAAACGGAAAAGCAAATCCGGATTTGAATCAGAGATAACACACTACGAATGTGAGAGCTGTATGGACTGTCCTCATAAAGAGAAATGTACAAAGTCAAAGGGAAACCGGACACTTCAGGTCTCTAAGAAGTTCATTATGCAACGAGCGCAATCCCGGGAACGCATTACTAGCGAGAAAGGTGCTCTTCTTAGGATTAACCGCTCTATACAAGTAGAGGGTGCATTTGGTGTAATCAAGCAAAATTACGGTTTCAGGCAGTTTTTACTAAGAGGCAACAAGAAGGTTTTGACAGAGATTCTCCTAGTTGCAATGGGCTACAACATAAACAAACTACACAACAAGATTCAACAAAATCGAACCGGTCAGCAGTTATTCGAAAAACTTACTGCTTAAACAAAGAAAAACTAAATAGTTTTAAACATTCAGACGGGTTTATTGACCGGTTGGCATTTTTTGTGCGCTTTTTTCAACAATCAAGCTTTTTTCATGCCATTAAGAGCAAGATTCACAGCATAATTAATGGGCTGCAGCATTTTTCGTTTTGCTACAGCCCCTTTATTTTATATATCTCGTTTGAAAGTCTTGCGTATAAATCGGGAGAAACGGTCTCTGCTCTCTGTCCTGGGTCTATCCCGACCGCATTAAAGGCATTAAGCAATTCTTCTTTATCGAGCTTCAGCTCTCCTGCACTCATGGAGTTTAGGAGAGTTTTCCTTCTTTGTGAAAAGGCGGATCTGTATGTCGCCCTGAAAAGCTCCGGATCTTTGAGCTCTACATTGAAGTTTTTTCTGGGAATCAATTGTATAACAGCCGAATCCACCTTTGGTCTTGGCATAAAATCTTCACTTTTAAGTTCAAAGAGTTTTTTCGTCTCACAGAAATAGTTTACAAACACCGAAAAAGCGCCGAACTCACGGCTCCCCTCAGATGCGCATATTCTCTCTGCCGTTTCCTTTTGAAGCATGAGCGTTATCTCGGAAAAGAGCTTTGCTTCTATGAGCTTTGCGACCATAGGACTTGTAATATTGTATGGCAGATTTGCACAAAAAATGATTTTTTCAAACTCTCCCGCCTTTGATGCAAGCTCTTTAAAGTCTGTTTTTAAAGCATCGGCTTCAACTATCTCAAGATTATCTCTGTCTCCGAGAGTCTCTTTTAAAAGCAGCACAAGTCTTTTATCGAGCTCTATGGTGATGAGCTTGGCTGCCCTGAGGGACAGCTCATAGCTGAGACAGCCCGCTCCGGGCCCAACCTCGAAAACAAGGCTCTCGGAGTCTGCACCCGACAGCTCGGCTATTCTTTCGGGAATACTCGGATTAATTATGAAATTCTGTCCCAGAGACTTCGAGAATTTAAAGCCGTATTTCGGAAGTATTGTTTTTAAAAACTTGGGATCGGCAAGTCTGTTTTTCACATTAATATTTCTTTTGAAAAAGCGCTTCGCTTTTTATCATGTCCTTCGTTGGTATCGATTTCAATCACTCCGAGGTAGCTAAAGCCGTAGCGTTCTATACTCTTTAGCATTGGTTTGTTCTTAGCATGCGTATCGACAAACAAAAACTTTTTCCCCGCATCTGCAGCCATTCTACCCGCCTCGGTGAAGACCCTTTGCGCAAAAGCTCTGCCGCGGAATTCCGTATCAACCATAACCCTGTGTATGGCGGCAGTTTTTCCGGCAATATCCCCGGAAATAAATTCCCTGTATTCTTTTTCGTCTCCTAAAATCAGAGTAAAATAGGCAACAATTCTATCTTCGGATTCGAACAGATATCCTCTTCCCTGCTCTATATCGCTTTTTATGAGGCCCACATGCGGTTCTTTATTCTGCCACTGGTCCACACCCATTTCTTTAAGGCCATCGGCGCAGCGGTCTCTGATGGCTATAAGCTCTTCAATGTCTTTATACTCTGCTTTTCTAAACTTAATTTCTTCTATCATACCCGCTCACCTCACATTTTTATTGTATACAAGTCTTTGATCCGATTCATCCTCGCCTTTTATCATTCCGATACTGTAGTAACCCAAATCTGATATCAGCTCTCTTAGAAAAATGTCATTCTCCCTTATTAAAATCAGCATTTCTTTTTTTGCCATTCCCAGAGCGAGTTCTTCGGCAAACTGAAGCATCTCGAGCGCATAGTTTTCACAGCTGAACTCTGCCTGAAGTATGATATGGCTTATTATTGCGCTCATATCTCTGAGAGGCGCTATGACACCCTCGAAAAACTCTATCTTGAAAAACTCTTTTTCTCCCATTCCGAGATAACCGATGTCTAAGAGCTCTGTTTGATATATCCAGCCTCTGCCGGCCTTAAGCTCGTTTTCTAAACTTTGGATAAACTCATAGTCCACCTTTTCGCCTATGGCCTCCGCAGTATCGAGACAGAGATTTTCTATATACGGCAAATCCTCGGCACTTGCGGGCCTAAAATCTGTTTTTTCATCGTTCTCAAGCTCTTCGTTCTTAAGCAGCAGCACATCCTCATCGCTTAGTACCTTGCGCTCCAGCATATCCGGTCTCTTTCTTTGGGTTCTAATGAGCTGCTCCCGTCTGCGCCAGCGCTCTATCTCCCTGTGGTTTCCCGAAAGCAGAACCGGAGGAACTTTCATACCTTCCCAAACATAGGGTCTGGTATATTGAGGATATTCCAAAAGGCCGTCCCAATGGCTTTCTCCGACAAAGCAGTCTTCCTCTCTGAGTACCCCCGGAACCATGCGCAGCACCGCATCAGCTACAGCCATAGCGGCTATCTCTCCCCCGCTTATCACAAAGTCGCCCAGACTTATCTCCTCGTCTACACAGCACTCTATAAATCGCTCGTCCACTCCCTCATAGTGCCCGCAAACCAAAATGAGCTGGTCATAGTCTTTTACCAGTCTTTTTGCGACTTCCTGGTTGAAGACCTCTCCCTGCGGGCTTAAGTATATTACTCTTCTTTTTCTCTCGGGATTTGCGGCAATGACGCTGTCTAAGCAGGATTTGAGCGGCTGGGCATTCATAATAAGGCCCAGACCTCCGCCGTATGGATAATCATCCACCTGCTTCTGTTTATTTTCTGTAAAATCTCTTATTTGTACCGTGTTGACAACTATCTTCCCTGCCGTCTGCGCCCTGCCTATGATGCTGGAATCCATCATGGCAGACACGGCCTCGGGAAAGAGAGTCAAAATATCTACTCTGTACGCTTCTCTCATTAAGCTACATTCCTTCTATCAAACGAACTTTTATAAGTCCTTTTTCAAGATCTGTCTCCAATATAAATTCGGGTTTTTCCGGAATGAGGCGCTCCCTCGAGCCCTTTACCACATAGATAATGCCGGCCGGAGTGTCTATAAATGCCGCTAACTTGCCTATACTCCCCTCTTTTTCGTCTATGACCTCTGCGCCCAGCAAATCCTGTAAGAAATAATGTCCTTTGGGAAGCTTCGCCTCTTCTCTCCAAATGAAAACAGCCTTATTCCTAAGCTCTTCTGCGCTTTCCTTATCATCTATTGATCTGAGCTTTACAAGTAATCTGCCCTTATGAGGCCGGCTTCCCTCGACATCATAAGGCTGTTTATCTATGTAAAATGTTTTAAATTTCTTTATAAATTCAAGGGAATCAGCCTCGGACTCGAGCTTAATCTCGCCCTTAACGCCGTGTGTTCCCACTATTTTCGCTATTCTGATATACTCGTCCATATAATAAAAAAGCGATTTTTGGGGGCATTATCCGCCCCCTAAAATCAATCCATAATGTCCACAGAGACTCTTTTTCTCTTTTTTCTGGCCACAGACTTCATAAGGGTTCTTATCTCCTTGGCTATCCTGCCATGGCGGCCTATGACCTTGCCCATATCGGAATCAGCAACTCTCACCTCGAAGACTATGTCGTTGCCGTTTCCCTTGCGCTCTGTAATCGATACCTCGTCGGGGTAATCGACAAGGTTTCTAACAATATACGTAAGAAGTTCCTTCATTATTAAGCCTCTGCTTTCTTGATAAGGGCCCTGACTGTATCTGTAGGCTGTGCGCCCTGGGAAACCCAGTACTTTGCACGCTCCAGATCAACTCTGAGCTTGTCGTTTTCTGCTGAAGGATCATAAACTCCGATCTCTTCAATAACCTTGCCGTTGCGTGCGGTGCGGGAATCTGCAACAACTATTCTGTAAAAAGGCATTTTCTTTGCACCTACTCTTTTTAGCCTGATCTTTACCATCTTTTCACCTCCGTTTTCTTTTTCTCCACTAATATATTTAAAAACCGGGAAATCCGCTTATACCCGGGAATCCGCCCATTTTGCCCAGTTTTTTTCTCTTCTTTCCGCCCGCCGTCATACTCTTCACCATTTTGTTCATCATCTCATACTGCTTTAAAAGTCTGTTGAGCTCACTTACATTGGTGCCGCTGCCCGCTGCTATTCTCTTCTTGCGTGAGCTGCCGAGTATGTTCGGGTTTTCGCGCTCTTTGGGAGTCATCGAAAGAATCATGGCCTCTGTCTTCTTCATGATATCCTCATCGGGCTTGACTCCTTTGAGCCCGCTCATTCCGGGAATCATTGCCGCTATATCTTCTAGTGAACCCATGCTTTTAATCTGCACAAGCTGATCGTAGTAGTCTGCCAATGTGAACTTATTTTTTTTGAGCTTTTCTGCCAGCTCCGTCGCTTTTTTCTCATCGAAGCTCTTCTCGGCCTTTTCGATAAGAGAAAGCACATCGCCCATTCCCAAAATCCTGCTCGCCATTCTGTCGGGATAAAAGGGCTCAAGCTTATCCATTTTTTCGCCGGTTCCCGTAAACTTTATGGGCTTTCCCGTCATCGCCGTGACCGAAAGGGCGGCTCCGCCTCGGGCATCGCCATCTAATTTGCTGAGAAGCAGGCCCGTAATGTCGAGCTTTTCATCGAAGCTCTGAGCGACATTGACCGCATCCTGACCTGTCATGGCATCGACAACGAGCATAATCTCCGAGGGTTTTACAGCTTCCTTTATGCTGATAAGCTCCTGCATAAGCTCTTCGTCAATATGCAGTCGGCCTGCCGTATCTATAATAACAAGATCGTTGCCGAATTTTTTGGCGTGGGCTATACCCGCCTCGGCTATCTGCACCGGATTGCCCTTGCCTTGCTCGAACACGGGAACATCCGTATCTTTTCCGAGCTTTATAAGCTGGTCTATTGCCGCCGGTCTGTAGACATCACAGGCAACAAGGAGCGGTCTCTTCCCGAGCTTTTTTTGATTCAATGCGAGCTTTGCGGCATTCGTTGTTTTGCCGGCACCCTGCAGGCCGACCATCATGACAACACTCGGGCTCTTAGATGATAGATTGAGTTTTTTGTTCTCACTGCCCATGAGCGCAGTGAGCTCGTCGTTGACTATTTTTATTACCATCTGTGCCGGAGACAGACTTTCGAGCACCTCTTTGTTTTTAGATTTTTCGGAAATGCGATTGACAAAATCTTTGACCAGCTTGAAGTTGACATCAGCCTCCAGCAACGCGAGCCTGACATCGCGCATAGCCTCGTTTATGTCCATCTCCGTAAGTCTTCCTTTGCCCTTGAGCTTTCGGAAGGTTGTTTCTAATTTTTCGGACAGGCTTTCAAATGCCATTTATATCTCCTTTGTATTCCACTTGAGTTCCTCAGACGCAATGCTTTTAAGTCGCCGGGCGCTCTTACTGATTATCTCTTCTGATGCTTCCTTATCTTCTAAATTCATCTCTTCCAGCTCTCGTCCGATGCCGGCCAGTTCATTGGCTAAGCCTTCCATAAAACTTATAAATCCGAGACTGCGCTCCGCCTCTGAAAGCGTGTTCTCCGCCCTGCCCAGAGCATCCCAGATACCTTGGCGGGAAAACCCGAATTTTTCAGCTATTTCTGCAAGGCTGAAGTCTTCGTTATAGTAGAGGTCGTAATATTCTCTCTGCTTATCGGAGAGCAGGCCGGAATAGAAATCAAAAAGTCTGGCTCTTTCGACTATATCCATCTTGGATGCCCTCCTTCAAAACAGTTCTGTGAGATCCGGTGTTTTTCACTTTCGCAATTATACGTTTTCGTTCCAATGCTGTCAAGAGTTTTCTTTTACAGCGTAAATAATTTTCTGATGTCTTCTCTCTCTCATTTATGTTATACTAAATCATGTACTTCGGGAGGTAATTATGGAGATAAGAAAACTTGAATTAGGCCCCGGCATAAGGCTCACAGCTGTAAGCTCGGATAAGTTTAAATCCTCCAGATTCTCCGTCTCAATGCTAAGCAGCTTGGACTCTGAGACAGTCAATGCGCACGCCCTCATTCCAAGAGTATTGCTGAGAGGCAGTAAATTCCGCAGAAATTTGACTGAGATAAGCCGTTACTCCGATGAGCTTTTTGGCCTGAATGTTTCTTCTTTAAGCCGTAAATATGGAGAAAAGCACGGTGTTGGCCTTGCGGCTTCTTTTACCGATGCAATATACCTGCCCGAGGGATATGTCGCTAAGATAATAGATTTTATCTTTGAGCTGCTTTTACAGCCGGCCACCAAAGGCGGGCTCTTCCTCCCTGAATATGTGGAGAGCGAGAAATCTAAGCACATAGAGGCATTAAAATCCATTAAAAACAACAAAGAGCTTCTTGCCTATTTTAATTTCTTAAGTTCCATGTTCGAGGGTGAGACTTACGCCATAAATCACCACGGGGATATTGAAGGCTGCGAAAAGCTGAACTATATTTCTCTTTCAAAGGCATATAAAAAGCTTCTTACATTTTCAAAAGTTGAGCTCTTTTACTGCGGCTCACTCAGCTCAGATGAGCTTATGTTCCGCCTTATGATGCCATTGGCAGGGCTCCCAAGGGCCAAGAGAATAGATATTCCGGAGACAAATATTCTATACGCTCCGCCGCGCGAGGATATAAATTTCTGCTTTGAAAAAGCGGATACAACACAGGGCATAGTTTATTTGGGCTTTAGAATCGGAGAGTATTTCAAAACCGCGGATCTTGCCTCCCTGAGAGTATTCAACACTTTCTTCGGCAGTTCTATAAGCTCCAGGCTCTTTAAAAATATAAGGGAAAAGCTCTCGCTCTGCTATGAAATCTACTCAAGTTATGACCGCTTTAAAGGAAGCTTTTTTATATTTGCAGGCATTGACTTTGACAAGTTTGAGCTCGCCAAGAATGCAATTTTAACTGAAATTCAAGCTGTGGCCGATGGAGAATTCAGCGATGAGGAGCTGAGCATGGCTAAAAAAGTGGCATATTCTGATCTTCTCTCGGTCTTAGATTCTCCCGGAAAGCTGGAAAGTTTCTTTCTCGCTATGAACTTGAGCGGCAAAGACGCCCAGCCTCATGAGTTTGCAGCTGCCTGCATGGAGGTAGGGCGTGAGGACATAATAAATATTGCCTCAAGCCTTCGCTTAGATACCGTTTATTTTATGACTTCGGAGGAGAATAAGTGACCGAACTCAAGAATATAAAAAATACAGTTAATGAGAATGTCAGCTCTGTTAAACTGGACAACGGACTTACAATAATACTGGTTAAAAAAGATGGCTTCAGCTCATACTTTGCCGAGCTTGCGGTGAACTATGGCGGCTCTGTTTTAAATTATAAAATCGATGATAAAAACTTCAGTATTCCCGAGGGCACGGCTCACTTTTTAGAACATCAGCTTTTCACCAACGAAGACGGCCCCTGTGAGGAGGCCTTTTCGGAGATGGGCGCCTCTCCCAACGCCTTTACATCCCCAAGTATGACAGCCTATCACTTCGAGTGCAGCCGGAATTTTTATGAGAATCTTGCGACTCTCATTAATTTCGTGAGTAAGCCCTACTTCACCGCCGAGTCGGTGGAAAAGGAAAGAGGGATAATCGCTCAGGAAATAAGCATGTCGCAAAACAGACCTTCATACAGGCTTTACAGAAACTTCTTAAATTCTCTCTTTGAAAGACATGAGATAAGCTCAGCAGTGCTGGGCACTGTGGAGAGTATTTCCGAAGTTGATGCCGAGCTTTTATATAGGGTGCACTCTCACTTCTATATCCCTTCGAATATGCTCCTCACTGTTTGCGGAGATGTGGAAATTGAAAAGGTTATTGAGACTGTTGAAACTGCCAAGCTTTCCGCCAAAGGGCATATACCCGAGCCTGTTTATTCTGTTGAGGAGAGCATAAGGCCCTTTAGGCGTGAAACTTACGAGACCGCCGATATTGCGGCCACACAGCTCCTCTTCGGCTGCAAGTTAAAAGATTTAAGTCCCGATGAGACGCATCTTTTTGAATACGCCTCTTTCTTGGGACTAAACGCTGTCTTCGGCCCCACTTCCGACTTCTTCTACGAAAACTATAACGCAGGACTCTTTCGCAGCTCTTTTGCGCTCTCTCTTGACACGGGCATTCTCTCTGCCCCCTATTTGACCTTCTCTTGCGAAAGTCAAAAGCCCGAGGAACTTCTTGCAAATTTTACTAAAGAGCTTGAGCGCGTAAAATTGAAAGGTGTTAAAGAAGAAGATTTCAGGCGCTGCCTGAATGCACTCTTTGGACGGGAGCTTCACTCCCTTGACTCCTTCTACGATCTGAGCTACGCTCTTAGCTCGGATTTCTTCAAGGGTCTCAGCTACCTCGAAAGCTTCGAGCTTTTTAACAAAATAAATGTTTCGGATATCAATAATTTTCTTAGACTTATAGAGCCCGAGCACTTGTGTGTAGCGCAGTTAAATCCCAAGGAATGAGGCAATGTATATGGAAACAATGATTCGCGATGCCGCCATAAGCTTTCCGTTTTTAGGCGATTTTGTGAT
>JGI24712J26585_10004520_pt1 | contig 10560 bp, 8 predicted proteins | sample BioPla3DNA2_FD_26585 | JGI IMG/M metagenome (IMG submission 26585)
AGTTCATCTTCTTCGATATCTTCATCCTCGAACTCGTCAAAGTCATCTTCTTCCAAAAATTCCGGGTCTTCATCTAAAGACTCGCTGTCATGGCAGTCTGTCTCCTCCTCGGGATCCGTCTTGGCCATGGATATGAGCAGTGATCCCTCGGAAAGGCGCATCACTCTGACGCCCTGGGTAGATCTGCCCTGAACGGAGATTTCCGAAACGCTTATCCTTATCATGGTGCCGTCATCGGAGACAAGCAGGAGGTCTTCGTCACCGTTTACAACCTTGGCTGCGGCAATCTTGCCTGTCTTCTCGCTCAGCTTGAAGTTTCTCATTCCGAGTCCGCCTCTGCTCTGGGCTGCCTCGCCGCCTCTGAGATATGCCCTCAGGGGCGTGCGCTTGCCGTAGCCGTTTTCGCTCACCGAGAGCAGATACCTGCCCGAGCCCCAGCGGCAGACGCCAACACATTCATCGCCCTTGCGGAGCCTTATGCCTCTCACACCGGCCGCCGTTCTGCCCATAGGCCTCACGTCCGTCTCCTCAAAGCAGATTGCCTGACCGTTACGGGTGGCCAAGAGTATGCGCTCGCCGCCGTCGGTGAGCATGGCGCCGATTAGGGTGTCGCCCTCGTCTATGCTGAGGGCTCTGATGCCTGTTCTTCTTATGTTGCGGAGCAGGCTTAAGTTCATCCGCTTTACCTTGCCTTTGGCAGTCGCCATAAAGACAAAGTAGCTCTCCAAATCCTCGGGTCTGCAGTGGAGCACGGCCGATATCTTCTCGTCCTTCTCCAGCGGCAGAAGGTTCACTATCGCCATTCCCTTGGCCTGTCTGCCGGCGGAGGGCACCATGTATCCCTTCTTTTTATATACCTGGCCTCTGTCGGAGAAGAAGAGGAGCACATCGTGTGTCGAGGCCGTGAAGACCGTTTCAACATAGTCCTCTTCCTTGGTGGTCATGGCTCTGACGCCTCTGCCGCCTCTGGCCTGCGCCCTGTACTCGGCGCACTCGATGCGCTTTATATAGCCCTCCTTGGTGAGGGTGAAGACGCATTCTTCCTCTTCTATGAGGTCTTCTATGTCGATGTCATATTCAACATCTCTTATCTCCGTCCAGCGCTCGTCGCCGTAGGTATCGGAGATTTCCTGAAGCTCCGTCTTCAGAATATTCACCAAAATCTCCTCGGAGCCGAGTATTTCCTCGCAGCGCTTTATGCGCTCGGTAAGTTCGGAAAACTCTGTTTCGAGTCTCTCGCGGTCGAGCCCCTGCAGAGCGCGCAGGCGCATCTCCAGGATGGCTCTGCTTTGAATCTCGTCGAGATTGAAGCGCTCCATAAGTCTTTCCTGGGCGTCGTCGTAGCTCTCGCGGATTATTTTGATGACCTCGTCTATGTGGTCCAGCGCCGTTAAAAGTCCGCGCAGAATGTGGGCGCGCTCCCTGGCCTTCCTTAAATCATATTCTGTCCTTCTATAGATTATTTCCTTCTGGAAATCGAGATACTCGTCTATAACCTCTCTCAGCGAAAGAAGCTTGGGTCTGGACTGCCTGTCGACAAGCGCCAGCATGTTCACCGAGAAAGAAGTCTGCAGCTGCGTCCTCTTCATCAGACGATTTAAGACTACATCGGGGTTGGCCCCTCTCGTGACCTCTATAACTATCCTCATACCCTGCCTGTCCGACTCGTCTCTCAGCCCCGAAACGCCCTCAATCTTCTTGTCTCTGACCTGCTGGGCTATGTTTTCGATGAGAGTTCTCTTGTTCACCTGATAGGGAAGCTCGGTGACTATGATTCTCTCGCGATTTTGGCCGAAGTTTTCCACATGGGTGCGGGCCCTCATGACTATCCTGCCGCGGCCCGTCTTATAGGCCGCCCTTATGCCGGATCTGCCCATAATTATGCCCCTTGTCGGGAAATCGGGACCCTTTACATGCTGCATAAGCTCTTTGAGGTCGGCCTCGGGGTTCTCGAGCACGCAGATGCAGGCGCCAATTACCTCTCTTAGGTTGTGCGGAGGTATGTTTGTCGCCATGCCGACGGCAATGCCCGAAGAGCCGTTCACCAAAAGGTTGGGGAAGCGCGAGGGCAAAACTATGGGTTCCTCCCTCGATTCGTCGAAGTTCGGCTTAAAGTCAACAGTTTCCCTGTCCATATCGCGGAGCATCTGACTGCATATCTTCGAGGCTCTGGCCTCGGTGTAGCGCTGGGCGGCAGGAGGGTCGCCGTCGACGGAGCCGAAGTTGCCGTGCCCTTCGACAAGGGGATAGCGCATCGAAAAGTCCTGCGCAAGCCTGACCAGCGCATCGTAGACGGCCATCTCACCGTGGGGGTGATAGCGGCCCAAAACGTCGCCGACGCAGGTGGCGGACTTTTTAAAGGGCTTATCGTGAGTGAGGCGCTCCTCGTACATGGCGTAGAGTATGCGCCTGTGCACGGGCTTAAGGCCGTCTCTCACGTCTGGCAGAGCTCTGCCTACGATGACGGACATGGCGTAGTCTATATACGCCGTCTTCATTTCGACTACCAAGTCGGTGTTTTCTATTGTCTGCTCCGGATACATGATGTCTTCCGGTTTGTAATCCTTATTGTGTGTTTTTGACATGTTCTACCACCCTATATGTCGAGATTCTGAACGCGCATTGCGTTCTCCTCGATAAACTCTCTTCTCGGCTCGACCTTTTCGCCCATTAAAATTGTGAATATCTCGTCTGCCAGAACGGCGTCTTCAACGGTTATTCTCTTTAGAGTGCGGCTCTCGGGGTCCATTGTGGTCTCCCAAAGCTCCTCGGGGTTCATTTCACCGAGACCCTTAAAGCGGCTGATATCCACCTTGGCATTCGGATTGTCGCCTCTTAAGTCCTCGGCCACCTGCTCTCTCTCCTCGTCGGAAAAGGCCACCTTCGTGGTCCTGCCTCTCGTTATCTTATAGAGAGGCGGCACGGCGGCATAGATGTGCCCNTTCTCTAAAAGCGGCTTCATATANCTGAAGAAGAAGGTTAAAAGNAGCGTTCTTATGTGCGAGCCGTCGACGTCGGCGTCGGCCATGATGATGACCTTGTGATATCTGAGCTTCGAAATGTCGAACTCCTCGCCCAANCCCGTGCCGAGGGCCGTTATGACGGGGTTTAACTTGTCGTTTGAATACACCTTGTCTTCTCGCACTCTCTCAACATTGAGCATTTTGCCCCAGAGCGGAAGTATGGCCTGAAAACGGCTGTCTCTGCCGCCCGTGGCCGAGCCGCCCGCCGAGTCTCCCTCGACTATGAAAATTTCGCAGAGCGAGGGGTCCCTCTCGTTGCAGTCGCGCAGCTTTCCGGGCAGAGTCGAGCCCTCGAGAACGTTCTTGCGCCTTACTCTCTCTCTTGCCTTTCTCGCCTCCTCGCGGGCTCTCGAGGCGGTGAGGGCCTTTTCCATAATCAGCTTGGCCGTTTCGGGGTTTTCCTCAAGGTATTCCGTAAACTTTTCCTGAATAACCGAATCGACAAGCGAGCGCATCTCGGAGTTTCCGAGCTTCGACTTCGTCTGGCCCTCGAACTGGGGATGCTGCAGCTTTACCGAGATTATTGCGCAGATTCCCTCGCGGCAGTCCTCGCCCGTGAAGGATTCGTCTTCCTTCAAAAAGCCGTATTTCTTGCCGTAGGTATTCATAACTCTGGTGAGCGCCGTCTTAAATCCGGTCTCGTGCATGCCGCCTTCCGGCGTGTGTATGTTGTTTGCAAAGGAAATTAAAATCTCACTGAAGCCGCCGTTATATTGGAAGGCCACCTCGGCCTCGCCCGTATCGGTGCTGCCCTCCATATAGCAGACTTCCTCGTGCACGGCATCTTTGTTGCGGTTTATATACTGAACAAACTCCCTGATGCCGCCCTCATAGCACATCTCATGCCTGTTTTCCCGACCGCTTCTCTCGTCGATTGTAGATATCTTAAGTCCGGCATTCAAATAGGCCTGCTCGCGCATACGGGTTCTGAGCGTCTCATATTCGAAGTTCACATCGTCCATGAGCTCGGGATCGGGGTGGAAGCGCACAAAGGTGCCCGTCTCTTCAGTCTCGCCTATAACTTCAAGACCCGAGACTATCTCGCCTCTGCTAAACTCCATGTGATATATCTTTCCGTCGCGCATGACCTTGACTTCGAGAAAGTCGGAAAGAGCGTTTACGACAGAGGCGCCGACGCCGTGCAGGCCGCCCGAGACCTTGTAGCCGCCGTCGCCGAATTTTCCTCCCGCATGGAGGACGGTGTAGACGACCTCCAGGGCGCTTTTTCCCGTCTGCGGCTGTATGCCGACGGGTATGCCGCGGCCGTTATCCCTTACTCTTATGATATTGCCCTCTTCGATGCAGACCTCTATCTCGCTGCAGTAGCCCGCCAAGGCCTCGTCTATGGCATTGTCGACAATTTCATAGACAAGGTGATGGAGGCCCGCCGCGGCCGTTGTGCCTATATACATTCCCGGGCGCATGCGAACCGCCTCGAGCCCTTCGAGAACATGTATATTTTTTTCGTCGTAGCTGTTTTCCGCTATCTTTTCTCTCATATCGGACATATTCTTCCTCTTACCTTTTTATAATCGTTCTTGTAGTGACATGCGTCAGCGTCAGCTGATTCTTTCCGTTATTCGTGCTTAAAATAAAACTTCTGGGTATATCCTCCGAGGCGTCAATAACTTCTCCCCGCTCCTCCGAGCAGCGCAAAAACTCGCGGCTGCGCTTGGACCAGCTCACATTGTCGAGCTCGAAGATTCCTATTATATCACTTTTTCTCAGAACCGCATTCTTACCCGGATGAATGAACATCGCTTATTTTTCCCTCGTTTATATAAAAAATCTTGCCTCTGCCCAGTTTTTCCAAATTTTCCTCGGAGCAGGTGCTGAGTATCGTCTGCCCCTTTTCTATGCGTCCGAGTAAAAATTCCTGCCGCATGGGATCGAGCTCCGAGAGCACATCGTCGAGCAGCAGCACCGGGGTCTCCTCCTTCTCGTATAAAATAATCTCTCTCAGCGCCAGCTTCATCGAGATTGCGGCGCTCCTCGCCTGTCCTTGAGATGCAAAACTTCTCGCATCCTCGCCGTTTATGAAAATCCTGAGCTCGTCGCGGTGAACGCCGTCGAGCGTCCTTTGGCAGTCGAGCTCCGCCCCGCGCAGTCTGGACTGGTTTGAAAGCACCTGAGAGAGCACCTCTTCATAGCTTGCGAAGGGGTCTTTTACCTCGCTTAGGGTTTCATACTCGAACTTAAGCTCTTCCTTTCCGGAGGATATTTCCAAGTTCAGCTTTTTCGCCTCTTCTTCGAGCCTTTTTATAAAGCTCGCCCTGTAGCGGATTATTCTTGCCGAGAGCCTTGCAAGCTGAAGATTATACTCGTCTAAGATCTCCAACAGCGAGGGCTTCTCCCGATAATCCTTCAAAATCGCGGTTTTCTGCTCGAGATTCTTTGTGTATTCCGAGATTATCGAGCCGTAGCGCGGCCGCAGCGTGCTTATGGAATCATCAAGAAAACGGCGCCGATTTACGGCGCCCTCCTGCACCAGATAGAGGTCTGAGGGCGAAAATAAAACCGCCGAAAAAAAATCGGATAGCTCACCCGGCCTTCTCTTGACCGAATTTACCGTTATTTCTTTCGGTTTCGAGCGGCTGAGCTGTATTCTAACATTGAATTCCCTGTCTCTCGTGGAAACTTCCGCAAGCAGGTTGCAGTAGGAGGAGTCGAAGGAGATGAGCTCCTTGTCAAAGCGCGTGCGAAAGCTCTTTCCGAGCGAGAGATAGTAAATTGCCTCTATCAAATTCGTCTTGCCCTGGGCGTTGTCGCCGCAGAGCACGTTCATCTCTTCGGAGGGCTCGAAACATACAAAGTCGTAGTTTCGAAAACCTTCTAATGAAAGTTTCTCTACTCTCACTCGGATTCTATCCTTATTTCTTCATCGCCGATAACTACAATATCGCCGGGGCGAACTTTTTTGTTTTTCTCAAGGCAAACTTCGCCGTTTAAGCGCACTTCGCCCGATAAAATCATCTCTCCGGCCATACCGCCCGTTTCGGCTATGCCCTCATATTTTAAGAGTTGGGCGAGTTTTATGCTCTCGCCCTTGATTTTTGAAACAATCTTCATACTACCTCGCGATGAGCCTCACGGGAAGCACCATATAAAGGTATCTGTTGTCCTGATTAAGGCTTTTTATTACGGCAGGCGAGGAATCGGTGTTCAGGCAGAAGAGAATCTCTTCCTCGTCTATTGCGCGGAGGGCTTCCTTTAAGAACACATCGTTAAAGCCTATCGTGAGCCCCTCGCCGTTTCCCTCGCTTATAATCGAATCGAAGGAGCGGCCCTGTATTGTATCACAGCTTAAGTCCAGCTTTCCGTCGGCAAAGAAGAGCTTCACCGGGGCCTTGCTGCTCTCGTCGGTCATCAAAGACACTCTGTCGAGCCCGTCCAAGAGCTCTCGCCTGTTAAGCTTGATTTTATATCTGAAATCCCTGGGAACGGCGGTTTTATAGTCCAGGAATTCTCCCTCGAGCCTTCTTGTTATGAGAACCGTACCGCTAAAGTGAACGCTGATGTGCTTTGAGCCGAGCTTAAACTGGCAGAATTTGTCTTCTCCGCTCTGGCATATCTTTTCTATGTCGGAAAGCGAATATGCCGGAATTATAAAACGCAGGAGGTCGCTGTGCTCGAGGTTTATATCCGCGCTGCGCATTGAAAGCCTGTATCCGTCAACCGCGACAAGGGCAAGATGAGAATCTTCTATTTCAAAGAGCGCTCCGGTATAGACCGGCCGGCTCTCGTTTTTAGATATGGAAAAGCTTGTTCTGACAATCATTTCCTTCAGAAGTTCCTGAGAAATTTCGATCTCTCTCACTCTGTCGGGCTCGGGAAGCTCGGGATAATCGTCGGCGGAGGAGGCCTTAATGTTGAACTCACTCTGTCCGCACTTTATTAAAACATTTAAAGAAGCATCTACGACTATGCGCACCATTCCGTCGGGAAGATGGCGAACAATGTTCTCAAAAAGTCTTGCGTCTATAACTGCGCTTCCTGCATCTTCAACATCCGCCTCTATATCCGTGTATATTCCTCTCCTGAGGTCGTAGGCGGTGAGTCTTAAAGATGTCATATCGGCTTTTAAGAGTATTCCCCTCAAAGCGGTTAACGGGCTCTTAGGGCTGGCTGCCTTTGAGACTGTTCTTATAGCCTCTTCGAGTAAATATTTTTCGCAATTTATTTTCATCTTAGTTCTCCTCCGGAAAATGAAATTTTTCTTTTATATAAATAATATTATATATTTTAGTAGCCGTAGTATTAGTAGCTCAGATCTGTTCAAAAGCGGGTGTAGGCCTTGAGAATCAAAGGAAAGTGCTGTTCAAAACACTGTTTGTAATGTTGAGGGGTTTCAAACAGTTTAAACACAAGAAATTTTAAGGATTTTCAGAAAGGCTGAAAATTATGAACAACGAACCTAATTGTGTTTAAAACTTTTTATCATCAGCTTCTCGAATTTATGTTGGCGCTGATGTCTTTTATAGTCGAGGCAATCTCGGGATCCGTGGTTAAAAGCTCCTCTATCTTCCTTATCGAGGAGAGCACAGTTGTGTGGTTTCTGTCTTCAAAGTGAAGTCCTATGTCTTTCAGCGGAAGACCGGTGAGTTTTCTTATGAGATACATGGCAATCTGACGGCAGAGAGTTATGTTTTTGGCTCTCGACTGGCCGCAGACCTCGGCGGGGCTGAGCTGGAAGCTTCTGGCGGACTCTTCTATGATGATATCGGGTGTCGGGATAAATTCTCCCACATGGATGACATCTTTTATGGCTTTTTTAACGGTTTCTATGCTTATCTGGTCGTCCAAGATGTCCCGGTAGGCGGTGAGCCGCTTGACAACGCCCTCGAGCTGACGGACGTTTGAGGTGAGATTTTCGGCAATGTAAATTATGCAGTTTTCGGGGAGCACCATGCCCAAGGCCAGCGACTTGCTCTTTATTATGGCGCATCTGGTTTCGAAGTCGGGCGGCTGAATATCGGCGAGCAGACCCCCTTCGAAGCGGGTTTTCAGCCTGTCTTCGAGCTTGAGCATGTCTCTGGGCGGTCTGTCGGAGGTGACGACTATCTGATTTCCTGCTTCGTAGACGGAGTTGAAAGTGTGGAAAAATTCCTCCTGAGTTCCCTCTTTGCCCGAGATAAACTGTATGTCGTCGAGCAGAAAGAGGTCTACGTTCCTGTATTTTTTCCTGAATTCCTCGTTTGTGCCGCGGGTGATGGCGCTCACCATCTCGTTTGTGAAGTCGTCGCTCTTTAGGTAGGCCACCTTTATGCCCGGGCGGAGCCTCTGCATCTTTTCGCAGATTGCAAGGAGCAGATGAGTTTTGCCGAGACCGGAGTTGCCATAGATAAAGAGCGGGTTGTATACCTTGCCCGGCTTTTCGGAAACGGCCACCGCCGCGGCGTGTGCGAACTTGTTGGAGGGCCCGACTATGAAGTTTTCGAAGGTGTAGTCCTCGGTTTGAATGGTGAAGCCTTCCATATCCGAGAGGTCTTCATCCGGCGTCATCACTATTACTTCAAACTCGCTGGAAAAGAGGTCGAAAAGGGAGTCTTTGAGCACGTCTAAAAAGCGCTGCTGTATAAGATTCCTTTTAAATTCCGAGCTTGTTTTGAAATACAGGCGGTTATCCGTGATGGCAACGGGACTTGCATCGTGAAACCAGGCGCTGTATGAGGTGCTGGTTATCTGCGCCGCAAGAGTTTCCATGAGATGAGACCATATGTCCGTAAGGCTGTTCATTTTCTGCCTCCAAAATAGTGTTTCGAGCCGTTTTTTCCGAGAAAAATCGCTTGAAAATAAATATCTGCAGTTGTTATAAATTATAGCAAAATATGCGCCTTTTTGCAAGGTAAAGAGCGCCTTTGAAGACGCTTTGTAAAGGCCAAAATACATCAAAAAAACAAAGAAATAAAGCGAAAAAATTAACGCTGTATTGAAAGAAAAGCCGGCTTACTGTATAATCTAAATATATAAGAAAATGCGAGGTATAACTATGATATCTGCTGGTGAATTCAGAAACGGAGTAACCTTTGAAATGGACGGCGAGGTCATGCAGGTTGTCGAGTTTCAGCATGTGAAACCCGGCAAGGGTGCGGCCTTTGTCAGAACAAAAATAAGAAATGTCGTTACAGGCGTCACTATCGAGACTTCATTCAACCCCACAGCCAAGTTCGAAAACGCGATAATCGAGCGCAGGAGCATGAATTTTTCATATAAAGATGAAAATCTCTACTATTTCATGGATTCCGAGACCTATGAGCTCATCCCCATCGATGAAAGTCTTCTCGGCGACGACTTCAGATTCATGAAAGAGAACATGTCGTGCATGGTGCTCTCTTACAAGGGCAAGCCCTTTGCTGTTGAGCCCCCCAACATTGTCGATCTCGTGGTAAGCCAAACCGATCCGGGTTTTGCCGGAAATACGGCCACAAACGCCACAAAACCCGCCATTCTTGAAACAGGCGCCGAGGTGAAAGTGCCGCTGTTCATAGAAGAGGGCGAGAAGATAAGAATCGATACAAGAACAGGCGAATATGTCGAAAGATCGAAAGAATAAAAATATAAAGACTTATTAAGGAGGCAGTGTTATGAAGGCAAAGGAAAAGCTTGCGTATCTCAAGGGACTTGCCGAAGGCTACGGCATTATGGAAGATAAGAAGGAGAAGAAGCTGCTAAGTATGGCCTTCGAGCTGGTCGAAGAGCTTGCCGATGAGATTGAATGCCTGGGCGAGAGACTTGAAGTTCAGGAACTCTTTGTCGAAGAGCTGAGGGATGCTCTTGCAGATCTCGAGGACGAGTTTTACGATGAGTACGAGGACGACGATTACTTCGACTTCGACGACTTCGATGATTTCTGCCGCCGCGGCGGCGGATATTATGACGATGATGACGATGACGATGATGATTACTACGACGAAGACGACGATGATGATGACTGCGACGACGAATTCGGCGACATATTCGATATAAGCTGCCCCAACTGTGAAGAGACCTTTGCCGTCGACGAGGGCGTTGTGGACATCGGCGTCATATCCTGCCCTTTCTGCGGGGAGCGCCTCGAGATAGAGGGAATTATCGACGAGGAGGAAGAAGACAGCGGCTGCGACACGGAGGGCCGGCGACACTCCTATCCCGCGGACTATGAAAGCGTGTTGGGCGGATGCAGTCCCTCGGCCTGCTCTTCCTGCGGCAGCAGCTGCGGCGGATACGAAGAAGAAGACGAGGAAGAGGAAGACGAGGACTAAAAGCTCTTTTCCCGACTAAAAAAGCAANAAATCAGAGCTGTTCAAGATAAAACCTGAACAGCTCCTTTTTATANCCAAACTCTTCATGTTTCACGTGAAACATGNNGCTTGAACTCTCGCATTACGGGCGGAAAATCCCCATCCGGCGGCTGTGAGCCGCTTTCCCTTATCTTAAAAGGAAGAAGGAAATGTGCAGAGCCGGCGACATGCTCCAAAAAGCCTGTAAAATCAGCATGTTTCAGCAAAAGTTTGGTTATTTTTATAATTAGGCAAGGCCTTATTTTTGGTCAAAATCG
>JGI24712J26585_10004525_pt1 | contig 10553 bp, 10 predicted proteins | sample BioPla3DNA2_FD_26585 | JGI IMG/M metagenome (IMG submission 26585)
GGCTTTCCTGCTAATAACATGAATTGCTTAGGCAATTCGCTATTCAGTCTCTTCCCTACTCCACCGGCTAATATTGCTGCTATTTTTTTCATAATCAATAAGATTAAATAATAGAACGAATTTCATTTACTACACGATTTATATCATCATCCGACAATGCAGAACCTGATGGTAAGCATAATCCTTGATTAAAAATTGCTTCAGAAGTTCCGTCACCATAAAAAGGATATTGTTGAAAAACCGGTTGCATGTGCATAGGCTTCCATAAATGACGTGATTCAATATTTTTTTCTTCAAGATACATGCGAATGTCGTTATTGCTAACACCGATTTTATTGCTATCGATTAATATACATGTAAGCCAACAATTAGATGCGTAATCAGGTGAAGGATTCTGCATAACATATATTCCTTCAATATCTTTCAATAAATTAGTATATAATTTATGTATTTGTTTCCTACGTTGTATATGCTTATCGAGTACCAACATTTGTCCACAGCCAATGCCGGCACAAATATTACTCATACGGTAATTATATCCTATTTTTTCGTGATGATAATACGGCTTATCTTCACGTGCTTGTGTAGCATAAAATCTAGCTTTTTGAGCCATTTTTTCACTTTTACAAATCAAAGCCCCGCCTCCTGAAGTGGTAATGATTTTATTTCCGTTGAAACTTAGTATCCCAAATTGTCCAAAACTAGCACATTTATTATTTTTATACATACTACCTAAGGCTTCGGCAGCATCTTCTATAATAGGAATATGATATTTTTGAGCTATGGACAAGATATCATTCATATTAGCAGACATTCCGTATAAATGCACAGGAATAATAGCTTTTGGATATTTCCCTGTTATTTTTTTTCTTTCAACAATAGCTTTTTCAAGTAAATAAGGCGACATATTCCATGTATCTTTTTCACTATCCACAAAAATGGGTGTAGCACCTTGATAAACAATTGGATTAGCACTTGCCGAAAATGTAAAAGATTGACAAATAACTTCATCTCCACTTTGAACACCCAATAGTATTAAGGATAAATGTATAGCTGCCGTACCGGAAGAAAGAGCTGCCACATACAAAGGTTCATTTTTATTGCTGATATAATCTTGTAGCATTATTTCAAAAGTGTCCACATTGGGTCCTAAGGGTGCAATCCAATTAGTATCAAAGGCTTTCTGAATAAATCGTTGCTCTTCTCCTCCCATATGTGCCAACGATAAGTAAATTCTCTTTTCCATATATTATTTTAATTTAATTCTTTTCTTAACAATGTATATAGAATGATTTTTAAGTCCAAAATAAAGGTTCTATGGTAATAATAATGAAGATTTATTTTCACTTTGTCGGGATAAATTACTTCATCATTATATTTTTGAGGATCATCTTGTTTCGCAAGTAACTCTTCCTCGTTTTGATATTTTAAACTTGCCGGTCCTGTTATTCCCGGACGAAGTAATAATATTTTTCTATCTTCACCTGTCAACTTATCGGCGTAACCCGGCACATCGGGACGTGGTCCTACGAAACTCATGTCGCCAATCAACACATTCCACAATTCGGGAAGTTCATCTAATTTAAAACGTCTTAATTTAGCTCCTAAAGATGTTATTCGCGATTCTCCTTTTACTGAAATAGAGGAACCTCCGTGATTATCAATCATAGTACGAAATTTATACATCTTAAATCCTTTGCCTTTATACCCTATTCGTATTTGTTTGAAAATAATCGGAGATTTAGGCGATTCAAGTTTAATCAATAGAGCAATTATCAATAATATAGGACTTAAAATTATTAATCCTACGAAAGAAACCACACGATCGAAAATATATTTAATGAACATATCCATAGGTAACGACAAAATTTACATACAATTACATTTTTTATACATATCATGCATGTCTAAAACTGCTTTAACCGGCAAAAAAGGAATGAAAGATCGAAAAGGAAACAATATTACAATGATGATATGTAGCCACCATTTGTATTTTAATTGTAAACAACAATAAGCTTTTCTAAATTTAAACTTTTCGATTAAAAAGGGTTGTATGTTTGAATGCTTCGTTATTGATCGAGCACCGTCACTCACATAATGCAACTTCCTTTCTTCCAAATAATATTGATTCATAGCATATAATAATCCATAAAAAGGATAATAACCCCTAAGATATTCAGGAATAGCCTTCATGCTTAAATAATGACAGGTATTATCTTTTATTTCGTTCATGGAATAAGCTATCAAATGTCCGTTGTTTTTATCAATACAAGCCCAAAAATCATAATTATCAGGAGCATCTTTAATCATTTTTTCGTAATTTTCTTGGGGCATAATTTGTGATTTTACGCTGTATTTTTCAAAAGCCGATACATAAACCTTATATCCTTCTTTAAGTATTAAATCTTTATTTATAACTTTAATATCAAGTGTGTTAAATGCTCTTCTTATTTGATTTCTTGTTTTCGACGATAATTCATCCATTCCACCAAAAGCATCTTTAATAACATACCAAAAAGTGGTTTCTTGAGGTAAGTCGAAATGATAGGTGTTACGAACAATAAATCCTCCACTTTTTAATAAAGTTTTACATTCTTCATCAGATAACTTATTATAAAGATGAGGTGCTTTTGTGTTAATCCACGCACCTTTATATAAATGAAAATCCATATGTGAATTAATGTTTTTTTGCATTTCTCCGTTAATGTTTTTTTAAGAAAGGGATTTGTATCAGTCCAATCAAAGAGCCTATTCCATATGAAAAATGAATTACCATAAAAGTATAGACTAAAGATAAAAAGTGTTGTTGCTGTTTGAAAGCAATTTTTATAGAGGTAAATATTATAAGAGTTAAATAAGCAATTAAACTCAAAGCACTTAAGTAAATAAAATTCAAATTAATAAACGATAATATCAATGGAATCAATAAAGATAAAATAAAACATAAAGGAATAAAATGTCGGATTGAGAGCGATGAAAATTGAGAAGTGTAATAAACCGTCAGAAGATTCCATTTGCCGTTTTGATAATTATTGTTAAACAAATCTTTCCAATTTTCTCGGGCATAATAAACACAATATGTATCGGGAATTAAAAATATCTTTCCTCCTCCTTTTTTTATTCGTTTGTTAAATTCAATATCTTGATTTCGTGTTAATTTAGTATTGAAAGTACCATATTTTTCAAAAATTTCTTTTTTCCAACAACCGAAAGGTACCGTATCAACTTCCATTGTTTTACTAATTCCTGTTCTAAAATAAGAATTTCCTACCCCTAAAGGATGAGACAATACTTTTTTAATGGCAAGTGTTTTTTTATTTTTATTCAAAACTTCTGTTTTACAAACAACTCCTACATTGTCAGCATCTAATTTCAATAGATTATCAACTAAAACAGAAAAATAATCGGAAGGATAGGATGCGTGTGCATCAATTCTAATTATTATTTCTCCTTTGGCTACAGCTATTCCTTTATTCAATGCAAATGGAACTGTTTTATCATAATTATCAATTAGTTGTATAAAAGAGTGTTTTTCAATATATTTTAATATAATTTTTCGAGTCGCATCAGTACTCATTCCATCTACGAACAATACTTCCAAGTCCTTATGAGGATAGTCGGAAAGCAAAATTGAACGAATACATTCGTCTATATATTTTTCTTCATTATATGTCGGACAAATAATTGATATTGTTGGAAACATATTATAATTGTTTAATCCATTTAGCAGGTACTCCTCCATACAAGGCATTGGATTGCTCGAACACCTTGTTTAAAAGACTATTAGCTCCAAGAACTGAAGCTTCTGGAAGAACAGCACCCTGTGTTATTGTACAATTTGCAGCTATCCATGAACCTTTTTTAAGAATAATTTTTCCTAATTGACTTTCTCCAAAACGAAAATTTCCATTTGAAAAGGTATGATTTCCACTTACAATAACTACATGAGGAGCTATTAGCACATAATCTTCAATTTCAACACCCCCTCCTCCTAATAGAACAGTAGAATTTCCTATGAAAACATGATTGCCGACAATTATTTTTTCCAAGACTTTAATGTTGGCATCGTGGGTTACTTGAAAATCTTTACCGCATTTCATCATTCCAAGTCCATATAAAAAACCTCTAAAACGCATTAAAAATGGCACGTCAGGAAGAAAAAAAAGTAAACTTCTTATTAACCACGTATATAATAATAAAAATTTATGTTTCATAATCACAAAGATTTAATTTTGTTAAATAAGGAATCATTTTTCATATGTATATTATTTCCCCAAAATTGCTTGATAATCCATTCTTTATTATCAATTGATAAGTTTATTGTCTCTTGTTGCATACAATGTAGTAATTCTTTGAAATTATAGGCTTTAACTCCTGGGGTATAGGTGTTAAAGTCAAAAGCCAAACGATTACTATTGACAATATATGTTTCGTAGTCAAAGGGATAAAGAATAAATCCTTTGTCATTTAGTAATAAATAATCATAATAAACAGATGAATAATCGGTAATTAATACATCGGTAAAAGGAAGAAAAGGATAAATATCAAGATGTTTGTCTAAAAACATAACTGAATCAAGTGTTTGATATTCTTCTTTGCAATATTTTACAGCCGGATGAAGTTTTAGGATGAATAATTCGTTTTTTTCTTTTAAGATTTGGTTCAAATATTTAAAATCAAATCCGGCTTCTGCAATGAAATCATCTTTAAAATTACCTCTCCATGTGGGCATGTATAGAAAAACGCGATCGAATTTTTTAATTTGTTGAATTAAATTATTAATTTCTTCTGATTCATAGGTTTGAATAAACGCTTCAATTTTATCAATACTATTTTGCAAGAAAACACAACGAGGGTAAATGCTTTCGAAAATAGTATGATTGTCTAAAGAGAACATGCGTTGAAAATGAGCGTTCATTAAAGGGGAAGTAGATAAAAACAGAGTGTTTTTTTCAAATAAATGAGGCAATAAAATACGTGTTAAAAAATTAGCATTCACATCAATTCCTTTATTGTTTTTTCCTCCGTCGCCACTTTTAATTCCAACGCCGTGCCATAAGTTTATTTTTTTAGAACGAGCTGATGTCCAATAATTAATGTCTTTCGAATGATAAGTAAATATATAAACATAGGCTGTCAAACAATGGAATAATCCCACAAGACTATATTTATGATATGCAGGTAATCCCTTTTGCTTAATGAATCTTACGGTTTTACTGTCGGGAGCTATCCAATAACATTTTATTTCTTTACGTTCGAAAGTGTCAATAAATAAATATTTTGCATTATCCACAAAACCTACATTGGTTCCGAATACCCATTTCTTTTTATTTCTAACAACACAAAAAGAAATCATATATAATGGATAACCAAATAATAATTCAAGTAAACGACTCGTTAATTCTTTGGGTTTACGAGTGCTTACAATAAAGCGGAATGTATTTATTATTTTACCCATATTACAAATAACATTAAATATCTTTTATTTTCACATCAACCACTTGACCTGTTAAATCTGACAAAAGCACTTTAACTGTAACCGTAGCAGGTTCAATCGATCTCAATAAGGTATTTTTAGGTTCAATACCGAAATTTTTAGTTCGCATAGGCGTATTGGTACGTTCCGGATTAATACAATTTACTTTAATGCCGAAAACACCCCACTCCTCAGCCAATGCTTGAATAAAATTAACGGTTGCGCATTTTGTGGATGAATAAATACTATATCCCATTCGTCCACGCGTATATGAACTAGAAGTGTAAAACACAAGCTGACCTTTCGATTTTTTCAAATAAGGAAATGATTCTTTAGCTACGATAACCATTCCTTTATAATTAATATCAATGGCTTCGTTAATCTTTGAATAATCCATATGTTCCAGTGGTTCTTTATATAAAACAGAGGCAGTATTAACAATAAAATCAATTTGCTTTTCTTTTTCATAAACTTGTGTTAATGCCTGTTTTACATTATCAGGATTGCAAATATCAGTTTGATTCATCCGTCGGCTGAATTCATGAACCTTTGCTCCGTTTTCTTTACATAAATTACATACATCCAAACCTATACCGGAAGATGCTCCAAAAACCACCAATACTTTTCCTTTTAATAATTGCTTTTCTTTTTCTGTTAATACTTTACTTCTAAAATCGAAAGTTTTTAATTGAAAAAGTTTTTCAATTAAAAAAAAGTCTTCTTTATAGGTTAGTTTCATATTGATTTCTTCCCCATTAACAACAAAGATTTTTATTTGTGGTAAATATTTTAACACAACACCGCAATCGTCGGTTGTTTTGAAGTCAGGATCTTTCAGTGCAATATCATAGGCTTTTTTAATAACGGATAATCGAAATCCTTGAGGAGTTTGTCCTCGTCGAAGTTTTTTTCTCGGCGGAATATGATGAATAAGATTATCATCATCAATTTCAATTATGGTATCGGGAGATTCGATGGCAACATCAACCGCTTGATATTTTTTCAAAGCATCTATAACTTTACTAATAATTCTATCGCTTATTAAGGGTCGTACGGCATCGTGAAATATCAAATTACATTCTTCTTCCGATTCATAAGCAACAATAGCCGAAAGGGAAGAAAAATGACGTTCAGTGCCACTGGCAAGAATCTTTTTTACTTTAGAAAAATTGTTTTTTATAATATAAGATTCAATTTTTCCTCGATAAGCATTATTTACAACAATAGCTATTTCATCAATCATATCGTGCTTTTGAAAAGCGGAAATCGTATGTTCCAATACTGACATACCGGCAACTTTAAGAAATTGTTTGGGTATATCTACATCTAATCGACTACCTATTCCACCTGCTAAAATAATGGCAATGTTTTTCATATGGAAGATTATTTGTTCAAATAATTTTTAAATTTAAAAACAACTGTAATATATTGAATGTTTTCCGTTAATTTATGGTTTTTTGTAAAAACAACGGGAAATTTTATTGTAAAATAGAGTAACTGAAAAAGAAAAAAACAGAAACGTGACATTTCTTTTTGCAAACAATACATTAATGAAGCCATGTTATGAATCCTTGCAAATTGTGAAGGACCACTTGATTTCGATAAATGGATTATTTTTCCTGCTTTTAATAAATAGGATATATAGCCGGCATCAAAAATACGTTTGCATAATTCTACATCTTCAAAATACATGAATATTTTTTCATCAAAACCATTCACCATATCATATAAATCTTTTCTAATAAACATATCGGCACCGATTACATAATCAATGGAAACAACATCTAATTTATCGTCAACTTCAGGCTTTGATGGAATATTAAAATAAGAATAGAATCCTAATTTTAAGTATTTCTTGGCAGAGTAAAACTTGCCGCCACTTTTGGAATAATTTCCTTTTTCATCTACTAAAAACGTACCAATAACTCCAATTTGTTCATTCGAATGAGAGATTAAAAAGCTAAATATGTCTTGGAAAGGATCATTTATTATTTCTGTATCCGGATTAAGCAAAAATAAGAACTGTCCATTTGCATGTTTTGCTCCAAGATTGTTTGCTTTGCCAAAACCTACATTGATTGAGCTTTCAATTAACATAATGCTAGGACATGCTTCTTTGATTAATTCTATCGAATTGTCTATAGAAGCATTGTCGACAACAATTATTTCATAATCAACTGAATGGACGTTTTTGATTATTGAATCTATGCACTTTAGAGTTAATTGTGCCGTATTATAATTAATAATTATTATTGATATTTTCTGTTTTTGATTCACCTAATTTAATTTTTATTTTAATAAACAAAGCTATAGTCACAAGGATAATAGTAAGCGTAACAAAGAAAAATTGGAAAAAAGAATCTGAAAAAAATTGGAATATAAGCATATAGAAAAATGCTACATAAATTAATATCCCAACACCATATCCTAATTTCATATATTGATATAAAATACCCCAAAATGTACCCAATATGGAGGCAAACAAAAATATTCCGAATAAACCGAAATCAACATAATAGCTAAACATGATAGTATATACATTAACGTTTATAGGTGTTTGAGTCCAATTATGTAAATTAAAAGGATCCGGATTCCCCACTATATTAGGATCTATATATTGTAAAAAAGGGACCAGAAATCTAAAAGTATATTCACCGTTAAAAGAATGAATAAATTGGGTATTTTCGCTTAATATACTATCAAAAGCCGGTAAAGGTGCTAATAAATAAGCAGTCATAAAATTAATGAGATTGAATCCATCGGAACTTCTTCGTAATAAATGAGATAACATCATTAAAATTAAAAAAACCGTAACAAACAAAACTGTTTTTTTCAATGTAAGTTTTCTATAAATACATAATATACAGAAAAAAGATAAAAGAATTTGAGCCATTACGGTTTTATTACTTCTGAGTATATAATAAACAACAATTAGAACTAATAGAGTAATAATCTTAAAGTCGGTGATTTTATGTGTTTTGTCAATAAATAATAAAAGAAGTACTAAAAGAAAAGCAAAATTACTTACCGTATTGGCAATACTTACATAAAAAGGAATATCAATCAACAATGCTTCCCCATTTAATTCAGAGATACTGGCGGTTCTGATTCCTGCAAATAAATTTTCGGGATTATAATATAATCCTTTTTGAATTAACGAAATAATAGACAAAAAAAGACATACTATTGTAATTGGAATTAGCCATTTAATTAAATTTTTGTTTGGACTCCCTTTCAAACCGGAAGGAAAAGGAACTTTAACATAGTCAAAAACCATAGAAGAAATTGTAAAAGTAAATGTCCATAATAATAATACAAAATAAAATTTATTGGATAAGTCAAATAATCCGTGATTTATGAAGTTATAGATAATAAGAATAACTGCCCATACCATATTTGTAATAACAGCAGGATGTATAAAATTTTTAGTTAATCTATAAGAAATTATTAACATACTTAATAGCAAAACTATTGTAATAATGTTCATTTTTTTTATTTTTTTATCTTTTTTATGTAAAACTAATGTTAATTAACGTATTTCTTTTAATAAAACCAATGGCCATTTCCAATTTTGATAGGCTAACTGTACAATTCCTTGTGCCAATATTAAACCCCATACACCCCAATGAACAACATCAAGAAAAACCCATAACAATAAAATTGTAGCAGCTCCCGACCAAAGAGAGGCTGCAAAAAAAGGAACTTCATTTTTAGCCAATAAGAATCCAGTAGCTAAAATATGATTACGTTCTAAAAACGAAATAATTAATACTACTGTTAACATTCCGGCTCCTAAGAATTTTGTTTGACTATTAATAAGGTCCAAAACATAATTGCCAAATAAAACAAAAACTAATCCTCCAAGAACAAAAACACTTAGTTGTATAATCGAACCTCTATAAAAAATAGCTTTGAGTTCTTTGTTGTTATTGGTTGTTCTTAATTGGGTAATTTTTGGTATATAAGAATTATAATAAACGCCTGCTAAAGAAGATAATATACCTACAACTTGCATGGTAATTCCATACATGGCAACTTCCGATAAACTCAAGAAAATGGATCCCATAAAAATTGCCGATTTATTAATCAAAAAACTACCTATGCTGGTAAGACCTAATTTTATGGCATTGGGATAAATAGCAGATATGATTTCTTTTTTATTTTGACTTTTACTGGATTGTAAAGAAGCTTTAATTTCTTTTGTAAAAAAAGCTCTATAAGATAAAAATCTTCTAATAATTATCGATAGTGCTTGGGCGGAAACAATGGCAATAAGACCTTGTCCTAAAACTATTAGCACAATAGCAACGATTAAGTATATCAATTGTCCTATTACGCTTATTTGTTTTGATAATTTAATAAGTCCTTTACCTTGTAGTAAGGAATCATAATAAAGTGTATAAATATCATATGCATTTAAAATAATTAAAATAATCCATGCAATACATAAGTCGGTTCTATCTCCGGTATACGATTGCATTAAAAAATACATATAAATATTACCGACAACCAATAACAATAACAAAACAACAATTGTCATGCGAGAGTAAAACCAACGCATAGCGGAAATAGTTCCTTTTAGTAATCCATAATCAATGGCATTGTTTTTATTTAACTCGGCAATTCCCTTCTTCTTAAGCTCTTTAACGCCTGAAAATACATAGGTTACATTACGGGTAAAAGAAGGATTAAAACCTAAATCCAATAAAGCTATTAAAGTTGTTATAGTAGTAAAAATTGTCCAAATACCGACGGTTTCCGTAGGCATCATCTTTAAAATAAAAGGGAGAAGTATAAGTCCTGCCCCAATCTTAAAAAATGTGGCAATGTAATTCCATATTACATCTTTACGACTGATATTCTCAACTCCTTCCGCCATATTTTTATTTATTTTTTTTACACAACTCTTCAGCTATATATCAAAGTAATAAAACTTTGCAAAGAGAATTTTAATGTATATACATTTTTAATTTTCAATAAACATCTATTCTTCAATACGTTAAAATATAATATTAATATAGTATATCGTGTGCAAAAATAATCATTTTTTTTTAGCAAAACGACTTTATTTTTAGGA
>JGI24712J26585_10004526_pt1 | contig 10553 bp, 9 predicted proteins | sample BioPla3DNA2_FD_26585 | JGI IMG/M metagenome (IMG submission 26585)
GGCATGGCTTGGCTATTTTTCCTTCAGGCACTCGGAATACTCAAGCCTCAGCATACTTCAGTTTGCCCTTTCCGGAAAGGCACCCTGGTTTTTGAGGGGAACTGTGACGCTATCGATCGCTGCGCTGGTCCTTCCCCTATTGAAGCTTTTCAGGGTCAAGTCCGGTATCTCAATGGTACCTACATCAGCGGATATGGGAAATGCTCTTCAGATCGCAAGGTCATCCGAGGATGCTTCGGCATTCCTGGCGCTGACAGGAGACAAATCATTTTTCTTCAGCCGGACTGGCAGATCGATGATATGTTTTGCTGAAGAGGGTCCGTACTGGTTCGTGATGGGAGATCCCATGGGAGACCGGGAAGAATTCTCCGACCTGGTCTGGTCTTTCAAGGAGAGGGCTGAGGCCAGCGGAAGAAAAGCAGTTTATTACGAAGTCTCGGAGAGGGACCTCTCGCTATACGCAGAACAGGGACTTGCACCTGTAAAGATAGGGGAGAGCGCCAAGGTGCCCCTTGCGGATCTCTCCTTTGAAAAGGGATCAGAATGGCACGGACAGAGGCATACATTGAAAAAGCTGGCCAAGGACGGATCAGTATTCCGTATCCTCTCTGAGGAGGAGAAAGTCTCGGTTCTTCCCAGGCTCAAGGAAATATCGGAAGAGTGGCTCAAATCTAAGCAGGGGCATGAAAAGGGATTTTCCCTGGGTTTTTTCAGCGAAGAGTACATTTGCAATTTTAAGATCGCTGTGGTTGAGCGCAACGGAGAAATTCAGGCATTCGCGAATGTATGGACGAGTGCGGACAAAAATGAGGTCTCGCCCGACATGATGAGATACATGGACAATGCTCCCTCGGACACGATGGAATTCCTCTTTCTGAATCTGATGCTGTGGGCAAAGGATGAGGGGTACGCATATTTTGACCTCGGAATGGCGCCGCTTTCGGGAATTGCCGGAGGTCCTCACGGGTCGCTTTGGGGCAGGACCGCGGAAATTTTATATGAGCACGGCAATGCATTCTATAATTTTCAAGGGCTCAGGCATTATAAGGAAAAATACAAACCTGTATGGGAGCCGAGATACGTGGCAGTCCCCCATGAATTGTCCCTTCCTGCTGTCCTTGCCGCCGCCGCAGTGCTTATCTCTAAAGGTCCAAGGGGTGTAAGGCCTGTAGTAGTCAAATAATTATTGAGAAGGTGATCTGGATCAGCAAATATGATCGGCTTTGGGAACATATAAAGAATGAGGGGCGGGATACCCTCATCCTTTCTTTTGAGGAAATCGGGAAAATTGCGGGAGTTCCGATCGATCACTCTTTCCTGAATTACAAAAAGGAATTGCCTGATCACGGTTATCAGGTAGACAAAATTTCTTTAAAAAATCAGACTGTTACATTTATCAAAATTAAAAGCCCCGCAGCTGACAGCCGCTCTGAATAATTCAAAAACTTATGCAAAAATAAAATACCATTTTAAATTTGCATAAGTTTTTGTTTGCCAGTTTCACTCTGCGCGCGGAAACGCGGATCTGGCTGTTGCAAAACCCACTAGTAAGTTAAATATTTATATCCGCATAGTATGTTAATTTGATCAACTGTAATTTTTTATATGCCTTGTTGCCGCCAAAGATGATAATATTTGATATAAACTTAGGCATTAGATTGACTTAACTAAAAANTTATGCAAAAATAAAATACCATTTTATTTTTGCATAAGTTTTTATTGTTTGGAGGTCTGTTTATGTACATTTCAAGAACGATCGAAGATACGGTCCGCAACGTCAGCAGTACATATCCTGTCCTTTTGATCACAGGCCCCCGCCAGGTCGGGAAAACTACACTTCTTCGCCACCTGGCCGAAAAAGAGAGGAAATATGTCAGTCTCGATGACCCGAAAAACAGGCACCTCGCAGTAAGTGACCCGGCTCTTTTTTTTCAGCGCTTCACGCCTCCTCTTATCATTGACGAAATACAGTATGCACCGGAGCTTTTGCCATACATTAAAATGTACGCTGATGAGCATAAAGTAAACGGTGATTTCTGGCTTACCGGCTCACAGATGTTCCACATGATGCAGAACATAAGCGAGAGCCTTGCAGGCAGGGCAGGCATCCTCAATCTCTTCGGCCTTTCAAACAGCGAGTTGAACAACAATCACTTTGGCTGCTTCACGACAGATCCCGGGGAACTTCTTAAAAGGCTTCCGGCTGCAAAAAAAATGGATATTATGGAAACATTCAACATGATATTCCGGGGATCCTTCCCCCGCCTATATGAGAATCAACAAGTCAGGCGGGATACGTATTACGAATCCTATATCCGTACATATCTTGAACGGGACATAAGAGACCTTACCCAGGTCGCAGATGAAGGGGCTTTTTATAAGTTTCTCTGTGTAGCCGCTGCCAGGACCGCGACAACAGTTAACTACAATGCCATGGCATCAGAGTGCGGCATAACTGCACCTACAGCAAAACAATGGCTTTCCCTGCTTGTAACTTCCGGGCTGGTAGTTCTTATAGAGCCATATTTCAACAATTTGCTGAAGCGCGTAGTCAAATCTCCCCGTATGTATTTTATGGATACAGGGCTGTGCACATACCTCACGAAATGGAACGATGTCGAGGCTCTTGAAGCAGGAGCGATGAGCGGGGAGTTCTTTGAGACCTGGGTCGTCTCAGAGATATATAAAAGTTTCATCAATAATGGCAAAAGGCCACCCCTTTATTACTACAGAGACAGTAATAATAAAGAGATAGATCTGATACTTTATGAAAACAATACGCTCTTCCCTATCGAGATCAAAAAGAGCGCATTTCCGTCTAAGGCAACGAAAAACTTCAACGCACTGGATCCTGTAACGAAAGAGGAAGAAGTCAGCGGAGAAAGGCGCATAAGGACGAACATAGGCACAGGCGCAGTTGTATGTCTTTGCTCAGATCTTTTGCCTGTCAACAAAAAAAACTGGTACGTACCAGCCTGGCTGATCTGACTTTTTTGTTGCCAGTCATAGATTTTATGAAGGGAAATTATTATGTGTTGAACAATTAGATGTTGTTTTAGGACTAAACACTGCAAAATTTATTTTATAAAATCACAGGAAGGGCGTGAAAGAATGAGCGCACACGAAATCAAAATAGAACTTAAAGATTCCGAACCTCTTATCTGGAGAAGAGTTGTGATCCCGACAGAAATGACTTTTGAAAAACTGCACATCGCAATACAACTTGCAATGGGTTGGCAGGATTATCATCTTTATTCATTCGAAATACCGGATCTCAATCATAAGATAGTCTGCGATGAAGAAGGTTATTGCGACTTGCAGGTTTGGTGTAAAGAAAATCAAGGACAGATCGAACGGGGAGAGACCGACGGATATATAAAAAAAATTGCAAAAATGAAAGTAAAGAAGTCATGGAACACAGAAATCGATCCGTATTTAAAGAAGGTCAAAACATTCCAATATACCTATGATTTCGGTGATTCGTGGGAGCACAGTATTACTTTTGAGTCAATTTATGAAGATTGGAAAGTAAGCCATCCTATAGTAGTAGAAGGTAAAGGGGCGTGCCCCCCTGAAGATGTCGGCGGGATAGGGGGATATGAAAGATTTCTCAGCGCATTGAAAGATACTCATGACCCTGACCACAGAATGATGAAGGAATGGGGAGAAGGCCAGCTTTACCGGCCCTTTAGCCGTAAAGCGACAAATTACGCTATGATCTATGCTTTTAAACTTATTCATCAGGCGGACCTTTAAAGAATACAAACATCAGTACTATTTAACCGATGCAACATTGGATGGTTCGAACTTGTAAGGGATCCTTACAAGTTCGAGTCTAATATTCTTTCAGTGCTATACTCATGGTTCAAATGACCGTAAAGGAATGTTTGTTTTGCCACAGCCTATTGANATGCTTAAAAATATTTTCGGNTATGCTTCCTTCCGCCGCGGGCAGGAGGAGATCATTGACAACATCCTTAAGGGCAATGACGCACTGGCGATAATGCCGACAGGGGCAGGAAAGTCTCTCTGTTACCAGATCCCTGCCATTTCGAGCAAAGGAGTTTCCATAATCATATCTCCGCTTATCTCCCTTATGAAGGATCAGGTAGACGCCCTTCGCCAGAGTGGGGTGCAGGCCGCTTCGATAAACAGTTCCATGACATGGGACGAAGTGGTCTCCATATTCCGCTTTGTGAGCAATGGCAAAATAAAGCTGCTTTATATAGCTCCGGAACGTCTTGATAATAACGGCTTCATAGAATTTCTCCATTCACTGGATATTGCCCTGATAGTAGTTGACGAAGCACACTGTGTCTCCCAATGGGGACATGACTTCCGCCCGTCCTATCTCAACATAGCACCGGCTATAGCCTCGCTGCGGCAGCGCCCCGTTGTTGCCGCGTTTACCGCTACTGCCACGCCGGAAGTCAGGGAAGACATCATCCGCCAGCTTGAGCTTAGATCCCCATTTTCTGTTGTGACCGGTTTTGACCGGGAAAACCTCTTTTTTCAGGTGGAGCATCCGGCCGACAAGACGACGTATCTCCTTGACTATCTTAAAAAATTTCCCGATGTCTCCGGCATCGTCTACTGTTCTACGCGTAAGGAAGTTGAATCTGTGCGAGATAAGATCTGCCGGAGCGGCATAGGCGCCGTGCGTTACCATGCGGGCCTGGACAGCGANGAACGNCTNCAGAGCCAGGAAGCTTTNATATATGACAAGGTCGGTATCATAGTTGCGACCAACGCATTCGGAATGGGCATCGACAAGTCCAATGTGCGCTATGTGATCCACTACAACATGCCGGCTACGATGGATGCCTATTACCAGGAGGCCGGCCGGGCAGGACGTGACGGTCTGCCGGCGGATTGTATACTGCTCTTCGGCGAGAAGGACATAATGACCGCGAGGTATTTTATATCGCAGAGCGAGGACTCAGGGACAAAAAAATCAGCATACCTGAAACTTCGAGGCATGGTCGACTACTGCCATACGANNGGNTGTNTNAGATCATGGATATTGAANTACTTCGGNGAAGAGGACGCCCCGGAAAGCTGCAGCTCATGCGGAAGCTGCACATCACAGACGGACCTGGTCGACATCACAACGGAGGCAAAGAAGATAATATCCTCTGTCTACCGAATGGCTGAACATACGGGCGGACGAAAGTTCGGTAGCGCGATCCTTACGGATGTGCTGCGCGGTTCACAGAAGGCTCAGATAAGGTCACTTGGCTTTGACAAGATCTCAACTTGGGGGCTCATGAAAGGATACAAAGCCGAAGCCATACGGGGGATGATAAATTTTCTGACCGCGGAAGGATTTCTGCAGACTGAAGACGTAGAATTTCCCGTACTCTCTTTTACGGAGAGAACGACGCAGTTTCTGAAAAGCGAGACAAAACTCATGATGCGAAAACAGGAAGAAAGAGCCGAAAAGCCCCTATCTGTATCGAAGCGCAAACAAACATGGGCTGCAAATGAAGAGCTCTTTGATTTGCTCCGTTCACTGAGAAAGGAGCTGGCTGCAGCAGAAGGTGTGCCTCCCTATGTTGTCTTCTCCGACAGGACACTTTCCGCCATGTGTGAAACGATGCCGATGGACAGGGATAACTTTCTTGAAGTCCCGGGAGTGGGCAGTGTCAAACTGGAGAAGTATGGCGAAGCCTTTATTAAAGCTGTCAAAGAGTGGAAATCAAGCCCCAGATAAAAAACGGCCTAGTACGACACATGATGAGAATCCAGGTCTAATCCACCCTTAACTCTCCTCCTGTCGTCCTCAAATGCCTCCCCCTTGTTATCTGGTATGCCCCTGGTGTAACTACCAGCCGATTCGCGCAACTCGTAACTCGTTGGCTCTCTGGCCGTGAGCCGGGACCCAGGTTCTTACGATTGCTTGCCTATTGCTTGCCAACCGCTTGTCCTTCACAACTCTTCTTATCAGTAATCATAAATAACAGTCACACTGGCTTCGATCGTCAGTTCGCCTTCAGAAATCGGGGTAGGGGCAGCCTCGGCTGTCATCTTTGCCATATCCATGGCCCTGAAGTTCGGCTGGACGAAATGGGAGGAAGAGCCTTCTATTATGTTTGCAGGCTTTGAGATGGCGATCCCCGCAGCAGATGCAATAGTGTTTGCCTTTTCCTTTGCGTTCACAACAGCCTGCGAAAGGGCCTGAAGATAAAGCCTATCTCTCTCCTCGTCGGTGACTCCGAATGCTATCGAGCTGGACTGGTTGACCCCCTCTTTTACCGTCATGTCAAGGACATCGCTGACCTTCTTCAGAGCTTCCACAGTTACGCTTATGCTGTTTACTACGTTGTAGCCGGCCAGTGAGGCAACATTGTTTTTGTAGTCATAACGCGGGCTGATGTTGTAGTTGACCGTTTTTATCTTATCTTTCTTTATCCCCAGCGAAGCCAAAGTCTTATATACCCTGTCCATTTTTACGGCATTTTCGGCCTGTGCCGTTGCCGCATTTTTATTGAATGTGGTGACCCCGATACTGACGTATGCGATAGTAGGCGCAGCCGTAACGTTTGATGATCCCTGAACGGTGATCGTCTTCCGTTCCTTCACCTGCTCCGCGGAAAAGGCAGGGATACCCGCCCCCAGTATTGACGAAAAGAGCGCTACCAATATCAGGACCGATTTAATTGAAAAACTCATTTTTTTCATAGAAATTCCCCCTCCCATGTTGAATGCATAAATTTATTACTCCCTGATAATATACTTCCACATGATTATGTACATGTGTATTTCAACGATATTGAGAGGGGTGATCAGCAGGTTTTTACATTCCTTTGGCAAGCTTCTCAATTACCGACACATCCGCCGGGCAGAATTCGTGTTCTTGGAGTTTGTCCGGCGACACCCATTTGATGCAGTTATGTACAGAGGGAACAGGGACTCCCTTTTTTAACGATGCTGTGAAGAACATAAACTCTATATCCCTTTCCGGGTACGAGTATCTTGTCTCTTCAAAGAGGTCCAGGACCTCGATCTCTATCTCAAGTTCTTCCAGGCATTCCCGGACCAGGCATTCTTCGGGGGACTCGCCCTGTTCGATCTTTCCCCCGGGAAATTCCCACAAAAACTGACAGGAACCTCCCGGCCCCCGCTGACAGATCAGTATTTCGTTATCAGAATTTTTTATTATCGCTGCACTTACACGAGTCATATTATCCGGCCACCAGTTGATTTTAATATTGGTTTTTAACAAGCAATAATCCACTGATAGAGTAGAATCAAGTTCGCAATTTTGCTGAAGAAAAGATATAGCAAAGCCATTAGGGCTCCTTTAAACTAAATGTGTTCGAGACACTTACAAAAAGGAGAATCCCAATGGCTTTGAAAAAGAATAACACAGGACTTGAAGAATTGCTACTGCAGTGTCTGTCGGAACCCGACCCGATGCTTTCCATGCTGGACTGGCTGTGCAGCAAACTTATGGAAGCAGAGATTTCAGGCAAGGCAGGCGCGGACAAAAATGAACACTCTGAAGCTCGTACCGGCTACAGAAGCGGCTACAGGCCAAGGAGACTTGATACAAGAATGGGAACGATGTATCTGATGGTCCCCAAGTTAAGGACGGGGGGCTATATTCCTTTCTTCATTACGGAGCGCAAACGCAGTGAGAATGCATTGGTCCATGTGATACAGGAGGCTTTCGTCCAGGGTGTTTCTACGAGACGCATGGAGAAGCTGGCTAAAAGCCTTGGCATTGAGAGCATATCAAAGAGTCAGGTAAGTGAAATGACCAAAGGGCTGAATGACCAGGTAAGTTCATTTCGCACCAGGGATCTTTCAGGTACAACATATCCCATCCTCTGGACAGACGCTCTTTATGAGAAGGTCCGTGTGGACGGAAGAGTAATAAGCATGGCTGTGCTGATTGTGTGCGGAGTAAACAGCGAAGGACAGAGAGAGATACTGGCATTAGAGCCGATGATGGAAGAATCTAAAGAGAGCTATTCACAGCTTTTCAGGAACCTTAAAAAACGGGGCTTGAGTGGACCTGCTCTGATAGTATCGGATTCTCATTCCGGTCTGAAAGCAGCAATAGCGGAAGAATTCCCGGGAGCTTCCTGGCAGAGGTGTAAAGTTCACTTCATGCGCAATATTTTGGTGAATGTTCCGCATCATGCGAAAGAAGCATTTGCATCTGAACTCAAAGAAATATGGACTGCCCCGAGAGAAGAGGATGCACGTCGCCGGGCAGAGCGTTTGACAGAGAAATATGAAGGACGTTTTCCAAAGGCGGTCAGGATACTTGAAGAAGGTCTTGATGATTCACTGGCTTTCTATGGATTGGAGGACGTAGATCCAAGGAAAATATCTTCGACCAACATGCTGGAACGCCTTAACAAAGAGATCCGGAGGCGAACAAGGCCGATTGGGATATTCCCTAACGCTGATTCATACATAAGGCTCGTTACGATCTACCTGATCGAATACTCGGAAGATTGGTCGGCGAACAGGGCATACTTAAGTCAAGACTCGCTCCAAAAATTACCATCAAGAGCTGCGTAGGTTAACAGGAGTCCTAATGAAATTGCGAACTTAATTTGACACTAGCGGAAAGAGCGGAAAGTTCCTCTCTCTTTTTTTGATTTGATGTTGTTTAGGCCATATTTTAGAAGTCTTTTTTGCACTTCGTCCGACGTAAGCCCCTCCGCAGAAGTGCTTAATTCTTCATAAATCGTTTCAGTGTTATCGCTCCAAAACTCCCGATATTCCGTCATTGGAGATCACCTCAACAAAAATTACATATTTGTCTGATTATCTGTCGTAGTAAATATAAAAATAATTAATTTAATTTTTTGTAGTATAGCATTTGATTGATTGTGAAAGAGCTGTTTTCTTGCCTCTAAAAGAGAACCTCATAATTGTTTGGGGAAGGAGAAAAGGAAGGATCTTTAGTTCTTTCTCAGTTCGACAAGAGTGTCTCCGAATTTGAAACATGGAAATTATGTTAAAGCAACAGTGAGATCATCAAGAAGAATCGTAAAAAATTTTAGCCTTAATTGCTTGGTCACTTGCTTTTAGAAGCGTGGACGAATTTAATGACTTATGTGACCTGATGTCTGTTTTTGTTTTCGATCTTTCTTCAGATAAAATTTCCCGTATCTATTCCTTGATAAGGTTATATGCTGTAGAATTGTTTCCCATTACAGTCGGGTGATCCCCTTACTAAAAACCTAATAATTGCTTTATCTTAAGGTTTTGTCAGTGACGGATCTAACATCTGAAATTCAAGGGAAGAGGGTCTTTAGACAGTTTCCAGACCTCGTCCCGTATCATGATAGAGATACAAAATGGAGGGATCTGTTATGAAGAGGGCCATAATCACAGTTCTTGGCAAGGACAAAGTCGGCATTATAGCTAAAACATGCGTTTATCTCGCGGAGAAGGAAGTTAACGTTCTCGAGATATCACAGACGATCGTCGAAGGTTTTTTTAACATGATCATGATCGTAGATATAACTAACACCACCTGTGAACTCAGTGAACTTGCCTGCGGCCTTGAGAAGCTGGGCGAGGAGATCGGCGTCATCATCAAGTTCCAGAGGGAAGAGATATTCGAAAGCATGCACAGGATATAGGCTGCCATGATAACGGTATCTGAAGCCCGCCAGACAACTGCGATGATAGAGGAGGAAAACCTTGATGTNCGNACNATNACCATGGGCATCAACATTCTCGACTGTGCAGACCAGGATGAAAAGAGATTCTGCGAAAAGACCTACGACAGGATAACGACCAAGGCGAAAGACCTTGTAAAGGTCGGTGAGGATATTTCCCGCGAGTTCGGTGTTCCGGTCGTTAACAAGCGCATCTCTGTCACACCGGTCGCGATAGCTGCAGCGGCCTGCAAAACATCCAACTTTGTCCAGATCGCAAAGACTCTGGATAATGCTGCAAAAGAGGTTGGAGTCAACTTTATTGGCGGTTTCTCCGCACTTGTGCATAAAGGCATGACCGAGGCAGACAGGATGCTCATAAACTCTGTACCGGAAGCCCTGAGCGTTACAGAACGGGTATGTTCGTCAATAAATCTTGCTTCCAGCCGCACCGGGATCAATATGGACGCTGTTGCGAGAATGGGCGAGGTAATAAGGGACACGGCCTTCATGACGAGGGACCGGGACTCACTGGGCTGTGCAAAGTTCGTTGTCTTCTGCAACGCTGTTGAGGACAACCCCTTTATGGCAGGTGCCTTCCACGGGGTAGGAGAGAGGGACTGTGCGATAAATGTCGGGATCAGCGGCCCGGGAGTAGTAAAGAGGGCACTTGAGTCAGTTTATGATGAAGATTTTGAGACTCTTTGCGAAACGATCAAAAAGACGGCATTCAAGATCACCCGTGTCGGCCAGCTGGTCGCCAAAGAGGCAGCTTCACGTCTTGGAGTCCCCTTTGGAATAATAGACCTTTCACTTGCCCCCACTCCCGCTGTCGGAGACTCGGTAGCGGAAATATTCCAGACGATGGGGCTGGAGCATGCCGGAGCTCCCGGAACAACTGCCGCGCTTGCGATACTTAACGACAAC
>JGI24712J26585_10004527_pt1 | contig 10553 bp, 10 predicted proteins | sample BioPla3DNA2_FD_26585 | JGI IMG/M metagenome (IMG submission 26585)
AATGTTAAAGATAAAGTTCTTTTTAAAATAAAAATATTAACAAATAAAAAAAACTGTCCTAATATAGGGGGACACTTAATAATAAATATTTTTCTTCAGCAAGATTATATTGCGATTATCTAAAGATTATTTTCTGATTATATAAAGATTATCAATTGATTATCAATTGAGTGGTTCTCTGCCTGTAATTTTGCACTGTAAGTTAAATCATTAAAAAAATAGTCAAAATGAAACAGAGAAGAACAATCAATTTTATTGAAAAATTAAATGAAAAGGAAATGTCTAATCTAAAAGGAGGAATATCTCTCTACGCAGAAGATGTTGAAATTGTAGTTTACAAAGGGAAACTATACATTCTTATCGATGGCGAATTAGTACCTGTAGAGGATTAGCGTGAGCCGATTATGTAAGATTATATTGCGATTATATAAAGATTATGTAAAGATTACCTTTTGATTATAAATCGTCTTACGAAAGCAGTGTAGTTTTGCAGCAGACAAAAAATAATACGTATTAATTTTTTAATTTTTTTATTCAAATTTTGTATTAATATTTAAATTTTTTAACAATGAAAAAGTTCACATTAATTTTAGGAGCATTAGCAGTTGCATTTACTGCTACATTTTGTACAAAAGAGTACGAAACAAAAAGAGAACCTCAGAATCTTAAGTACGTAGGTGTTTATCATAATGAGGGATTAGATTATGTTTTTCACGACATTAAAAGCAAAGTATCTGGGAAAGAGTACAATAATGAATTGGAAAGTTTATTAGAGATGTGTTATAACGCCTCTGTAGACTATTTAACCCAAGAACGTTTTTTTGAAGAATTTGACAATTGGGGAGAGAGATTATATTTTGCAGACACCGTATATAATTGGGCTAAAGACATATGTCTGTATGACACAAGGACACTAGAAGATATGTATGAAAATGGTGTGCTAAATTTAAGCGAAGCAGCTACATCTATTATCGATGAAATGTATTTAAGTTCTAATAACGAGGAGACAAGTTTAAATGACTTTGAAACGCTTTGCGATAATTTATTAATTGAAGCTAATAGTAAACTTAGTGGAGCAGAACGTGAAGCAGTTATAGCAACAATTTATGTGGCTAAATTTTCTGCAAATTACTGGTATGAAAATGCGGAGTATTGGGCTTCTGTTTTAACTGGTAACAATGGTGCAAAAAAATTCAATTGGAAAGGTCTTCTTAAATCAGATCTAATAGGTGCAATATCGGGAGGTGCTGGTGGAATTGAGGGTGGTCCTGCAGGTATTGCAGCAGGAGCTTTGATTGGCGGAATAGTTGCCTCTGCAACTTTTACGATTGAGGAATTACTTTAATATTAATATTAATTTTAATTTAAAAAGTCATGAAACAGGTATTAACATTTTTTTTAACTGCAACATTCAGTACATTGTTGTTACATCCTATTAAATCTCAAAATGTTACTTACAAAGCCTCCGTGCCTGTTTACAGACACTATGCCAAACAATTTGTAGTAACAGATAGTAAAGATGAACCCTTTATAACTGTTAAAGATATAAAGGAAGGCAAGACATTGACCGTCAGGGGAGAAGATGCTACGTTAATAAAAGGTAAAACTTTAAAAAATTCCAAAGGTAACGTTGTTGCCACTCGTAAAGGCAAAACTATCACTTTCCCTGAAAACAGCGTAGTTGTTAAAGAGGTTAAGAAAAAGAAAAACTGGAAGTATTATCACGACGATAAAGTTATTCTTGAAGTTAACTGCAAATTTAACAGAGCTACAAGAATGTATGATGTAGAAGCTGTAGCGTTCGACCAAAGTGAACTAACTGACGATTTACTAAAAATCAATTTCGGCAGACTTGATAGATACCTTTGGCTTGAAGAGCCAGAATGGAAGACAATTACTACATGTGTAAGTTCGGTTGTTGCTGTAGCTATAGTTGCAATACTAATGAATTAGAATACAATATAAAAATGTTATATGTTGTCTAATTGAAGAAGAGGTTGAGGTAAACACTTCAACCTTTTCTTTTAACTTGGGTAGTTTTATTTTTCAAAAAAAAATGGTAGAACTCTCTAAAAGATAAGATACTATCTTTTAAAAAGGGGATATAAAAATGAGTATAAAAAAATTCCCATTTACTCGCCAACCCGACGCAATGGACTGCGGTCCCGCATGTATCGGCATGATAGCCAAGCACTACGGCAAAGAGTACGATATCAACGGCTTGCGAAACAACTCGTATATAAGTCGCGAAGGAGTATCGTTGCTCGGCATTAGTCGTGCTGCGGAAAATATTGGCTTTCGTACCTTGGGCGGTCGTATCACATTCAAGATGTTGGCAGAAAAAGCCTTGCTACCGTGTATAGTGCACTGGAGGCAAGATCACTTCGTAGTGGTGTATGCTATAAAAAAATCGAAGAAAAATGGCTACGATGTCTATGTGGCAGACCCAGGGAAAGGACGTATGCGATTTACGCAAGATGATTTTTGCGAAAACTGGATAAGCACACAAACAGGCGGAGAGGAGAAGGGAGTAGCACTACTATTCGAGCCTACAGCCCTGTTCTACGAAAAAGAGGGCGATGCCATAAAAAAGGAGAATCGACTGAAATTCCTTTGGAAATATTTGGTAAAATATAAGCGGTTTTTTACGCAACTAATACTTGGACTGTTTTTAGGTAGCATACTGCAACTAATATTTCCATTTCTAACGCAGGCTATCGTAGATGTTGGGATAAATGGCAAAGATATCGGCTTTGTTTGGTTGGTGCTTATTGCCCAAACGATGTTGCTTTTCAGCCGTACTGCTATTGACTTTATCCGCCGAAAAATCTTGTTGCATATCAGTACACGTATCAACATCTCGCTTATATCCGACTTTTTTATCAAACTGATGAAACTACCGATGAAGTTTTTCGATACAAAGCTCACGGGCGACCTGCTACAACGCATTGAAGATCATCGACGTATAGAAAGATTTCTGACCGTACAAACGCTTAATATGTTCTTTTCGGTGTTTAGTTTCATTATTTTTGGCATCGTTCTATTTATCTACAATGTGTCAATATTCTTGGTTTTCCTTGCAGGAAGCATACTTTACGGCTTGTGGATAATGGTTTTCCTAAAAAAACGGAAAATATTGGACTATAAATATTTCGAGCAGCAAGGGATAAACAGAAACATTGTATATCAACTTATTAACGGCATGCAGGAGATAAAACTGCAAGGTTGCGAACAGCGCAAACGTTGGGAGTGGGAAGATGTGCAAGCCGACCTTTTTGATGTAAATATGCAGTCGCTGTCGTTGCAACAAAATCAAGAAGCCGGAAGTATCCTGATAAATGAGTTGAAAAACATTATTATAACCGTTTTAGCCGCAACAGCCGTTATCAGCGGAAATCTAACATTGGGTATGATGCTTGCTATTCAATACATTATCGGGCAGTTAAACACTCCTGTAGAGCAGATAATGGGTTTTATCTACAGCTGGCAAGATGTTAGCATTAGCTTAGATAGAATGAACGAAATCCACACGCAAAAAAACGAGGAGAACGAGAACCGAATCTTGTGTGATCTTCCCGAAGATCGTTCGTTGAAAATCAAAAACCTATGTTTTAAGTACGATGGAACAAGACCCAACTATGTGTTAGACAGTATCAATTTAGATATTCCGCAAGGCAAGGTAACAGCCATTGTTGGGGCGAGCGGAAGCGGAAAAACCACACTCGTCAAACTGCTTTTGGGCTATTACGCGCTCAATGAGGGAGTAATAGAGGTCGGCAACAAAGACTTGGAACGATTTAACCTTATTTGGTGGCGCGAGCAGTGTGGCGCGGTAATGCAAGAGGGTTATCTCTTTTCCGACACCATTGCCCGCAATATCGCTCCTGCTGATAGCAAGATTGACCTGAAACGACTTCGCTATGCAGCACAAGTGGCTAATATTGCCGATTATATTGAGGCACTGCCACTCGGATACAACACCCTGATAGGACAAGACGGACAAGGCGTTAGCCAGGGACAACGGCAACGAATTTTGATAGCCAGAGCCGTGTATAAAAACCCGCCGTTTATCTTTTTAGATGAAGCCACCAACGCCTTAGATGCTAATAATGAGAGAGCTATAGTCGAGAACTTGGCAGAGTTCTACAAAGATAAAACCGTTATAGTAGTTGCACACCGATTGAGCACGGTAAAAAATGCCGACCAAATCGTTGTCCTCGATAACGGACATATCGCCGAAACAGGCACACACGAAGAGCTTACGCAAAAGAAAGGAAAATATTATGAGTTGGTTAAGAACCAATTGGAGCTTGGAAATTAAACGGTGTCTCATAAATGTCCAACTGCTACGTTACTTTCTATATTCGGGCTCAGTCACGTACTTCATGTACGCTCCTTCGCCCTCAATCTCAGTGCCTTGCATTTGGACACTTCTGAAACACCTTTCTGTTTTTCAATTGAATATTCGTTATGAAACATCCCATAACAATCAACAGCTAATTTCTTTTAACCTTATATACTTTTAACTTTATAACAATGAAACCACCAATCACAAAAGCAGAAATAATAAATAGGATTAAATTGCCAGGAAAGCGAAAAACGGCAGAATGGCTATTCTCCGAGTACCGCGATAAAATTGATAGATATAGACAGCCTGAGCTTCGTATTGCGAAGGTTCGTAAAATCATTGGGCAGGTTCCGCCCGCACTGTTACGCTACGGAATAATGATAATAGGCGGTGCTTTGTTAGTTTTGGTTGGGATAGCGGCATTTATACCCTATCAGCCCACCATAGACATTGAGATTGCCGTAACGCAAACCGATGACGGAACATTGCACTATTCAACACGCATTCCACAAAATGCGATAAAAAACATGGATAAGTTTGCAGGAGTAGCACTTAACTCACAGTTAGAGCTACCTTTCCCCGTAGAGTATGAGATTGAGACTATTTCAGAAACAGTAAAGGTTTCAAGGCAAAGTGCCTGGCAACAGGCTACGCTCGCTCCAATAGACAAAATCTCTGCTAACATTCTATTGGATAAGCCAATAACAGTGCCCGGTAAGATTTTACTTGAAAAACAGAGCATTATGATGTGGGTTATTGAAAAAGCGAGAAAATAAGATGAGATTATATAAAGATTATGCAGAGATTATGTAAAGATTATCTTTTGATTATAAACCGTCTTACAAATGCAATATATCTTTGCATTATACAAAAGAAATTAAAAACAGAATTAACGAGCCGAGTATTTTATAGGTGCGCAATATAAAAGAAAAGCGAATTAAGATAGTTTACGTAAACAAACGAGCGAATAGACAGGCCGAGTTAATCTCATAAAAAGTATGACTTGCCAATTTTATATTAACTTTTCCCTGAAATTAAATTTGTTGAAGGGAAACAAAATTTGAATAAAATGAAATTATCAATTTATAGTATCGCTATAATGTTTGCTTTAGCAACTATTTCATGTAGTAAAGAAAGTGAAAACAATCCACAGGTAACCCAAAAACACCAAAAGGTTCCTACAAATCAAATTCAGATAGAATACAGTTATGATAATGTCCTTAATGTTATTAAAGGAGACGATTTGCGTGGAAAACTTAGCTGGTATAAAAGAGACAAATATGAACCAGAAAGAGAAATGTTTGTTGGAAACTTTTATATAAACTATGATGGTTTGGGAGATATTACCATTTCTGATATAAATGACAATAATGTCGTTGTATCTAACAGAGAGAATGTTTTTAATTTTTTAATAAGAGAACAATCAATGAACAATGTGGTAATGACGATAACAGGTTCATCAGAAAGAGTTATTGAACTAACTTATTTGGATAGTGGTTTAGCACTTCAAAATTTTCTAGGAAATATAGAAGTTGGTCAAATATTAAATGCGAATGACAAATTTCCCTGGGTTTTAGTATGGGGTGCTGCTTTGCTTATTTCCGCTGGAGTAGATTATTATTGTGATAATCAGATTGCATCGGATGTAGCAGGATGCACAGAAAACGGAATGTGCAGTGTTGTCAATTCTTGTAGTGCTTCATGTATTACTTGCCCCTAACCATAGTCAAATTAAGGCGGTGTCTCATAAGTGCCCAACTGCTGCGTTACTTCGATATTCAGACTCAGTCACGTACACTTCTGCTTTGCTCAGTGCATCGCTTTGTGTACGCTCCCTCGACCTCAATCTCAGTACCTTGCATTTGGACAATTTGAGACACCTTGCCACTTTTTAGTTAAATTTTACTTTTGAGACAGCCTCATTTAAAATTATACAGATATGCCAAACAAACTATCAAATAAAAAAAAATATGAACATAAGGTTATATTAATCTTGGGGTTAATCTTTTTTGTTTTAGGAACACTTTTCAACATCTACTATATTTCTCAATTTAAAAACGATATTTATTCTTTCCAGAGTCCTGTTTTGACAAACCTCTCCGACCTAACACCCTTAAAAATAATAAGTTTTACCATAATAGTTTTTCCTTTTCTTGAAGAAATAGTCTTTAGGTTATGGACAATGAAAAAACGATTTACTTATATTATTTCACTAATAGGTATTTCTCTAATAATTTTTCAAATTTCAAAAAGTTTTTTGATTTTTGCTCTGGTTGCATTGATTTTATTTCTCTGTTTCTTTTGGATAAAAAATACAATAATAAATGCAGTAATAACTTCACTAATCTTTGCTTTTATGCATTACGGTAATATTGATAGCTCATTATGCATTGTCAACTTAATACCTTACTTCGGGTTATCGCTAATTTTGTCTTTTATTGGACTGAAATTTAATTTTTTCTTGTGTGTTTTAGCTCATTCCGTTAACAATTTTATTGCAATGATCCCTTTAATTTTCTTCCCTAACCAGAATATGTCTTTGATTCAATTTGAAAATAACACTTATACTGCCCAGCTGACAGAAATTTCTGTTTTCTCATCAGGTGAAAATAAAAACATAAATAATCTTGACACTATTGAGGTTATATCAACACTACCTGAATTGATCCCTAATATATCTCCTTTCAACAACGAAATAATTTATGCGAGCGAAGTTAATTCATTAAACAAATACCAGCTAACTGCCTTTTCGAAGCCTAATGAAAAAATTTCAATAGAACAGTTGATAAGGGATTTACAAAAAATAGCAAACATAGGTTCAGACACAACTATAATTAAAGCCCATATTATTAAAATAAACAGTGGTATTTCAGAGCTACCGAACAACTACGGTTTAATGACTCTTTACGACCTTGTAAATTATCTAAGAACGCACAAAAACTTGCCTGTCAAACTATCAAAGGAAATTTCATCAAATGAAACAATTGTTTTTAATACAAGTATTTTAAAAATGAACTCTCATTCAAAAATTATTGAAACAATTAATAGTGATTCAATACTTAACATTTCGCTTGAAAAAGATGGAGAGTTAATGAGGGTGTCATTTTTTAACAAGGGAATAAAAACTCACAACAAACTTCGTTAATAAAATATCAATGAAAGCTATTTTTCAACTTCCCAGTTTTAAATAAAACAGTTATGAAACGAAAAACAATATATATACTTCTGTTTTCCGTATTGATATTGCTTGTAGCATACGGTTCACTCAGATACTATGATTCATGTGAACAGTATCACTACAAACTAACTGAAAATTTTTATCTAAATAAAATAGACTATTTTTCAAAATACTCAATAATAAAAAATACAAACAATGAAACAATCACTTTTAATCACTTTTACTCTTATCTTTTTATTCAGCCACAATCTTTTTTCGCAAAACCGTTTTGTTGTCTTTACCGATAAGCTAAATAGTCCAATAAAAGATGTATTGGTTTTAAAGGAGTTAGAGCTTATTGCCATTTCAAATGACGACGGTATTGCTCACTTAGACGATAAGATAGAGCAAATTAGATGTCACAGAGTTGGCTTTAAAGACTCTATCGTAAATTTGTCTTCCGTAAATAACAACACAATTCAATTGGAGAGTACAACTGACTTACAAGGGGTTGTAGTAAGGGCTGATAATTATGACGCTCGAAAACATCTTGTACAGCTTCGAGACTCGTCTCATGCGTTATTTATGCAAAGTGATACTGTTGTTTTTTATGATTTTGAGATGTTCCTTAAAAACCTAAAAACTGGCGAGGTTGAGAGTTTAAAGGGTTTATTGCGGGTTAGCAATAAATTAAAACCAGGTTGGGGCAATTTATATATTTGTAGTATCGATAGTTATAAACACGCACCCAATAGAACAAATAAAAGAAGGTCTCCTTACAAATTTGACCACCTGTTTTTTTATTTTAGTCTTGACAAAGTACTAAAAGAAAATATTTTATTAGAAAAATCCCATAGATGGAAAAACTTTAACAGTAAAAAGGCTTCCTTTAAACGCGATTGGTCGATAAAAGATAGTACACACTTTTATATTGGACCGAAAAATAGTCATTATAAAGTTTCTGAGATTTGCTTCTATAATGATAAACTAAAAACTTTTGAATGGTACTTTAACTTAACTGAACCTCTATATGTTAAGCGGTTTAAGCATTACATTATGGGGCTTAGTACATTTATAGAGTACTCGTCAAACAACACCCTTCATCCAACGTTTTTACGGCGAGCTGCACGCTATAGGACAACCGATAATATTGATTATATGGGTTATATAACAATTTTAGAAACAAGCAGATGCAATTGTGAGCTCGATAAAATAGATAATAGATATAATTCAGCTCGAAGTTTACAGGAAACTGTGGAGTTTATAAACAAACAGTTAAACAATGAGCAGTGAGCAATTAGCAATTAGCAATGAACAATTATAATTGACATATTTACAATCATTTAATCGTAGATTGTTTTGTTTTTACTGAAAAGTGCTACTGTAAGCGAGTTATGTGTTGTTGCGCACCCATAGACACAAGCCTATGGTTAATCACATGCTGTCCTATAAACAAATTAATTGTTAACAACTAATTACTAATTGACTGTGGTTTAGCCCAATTGCACATTGTTCATTGCTTACTTCGACTTCGCTCACTACAAACATTGCTAATTGTTTTAACTCCCTTTTCATGATGTTTACAGAATATATTCTCATCAATAAAGTCCAAATGCTCTCTGTTATTTTCAAAATCAAGCTTATCGCATTCAAATATTAATACTGGAAACTCTGTCTGTTGCGATAGGTAATCGAAATAACCCTCTTCGATACTTTTCAGGTAATCAGCTGTGATACTCTTTTCATAATCACGACCACGTTTTTTTATATTTTTCAAAAGCTCTGAAGTACTTCTATGCAGGTAAACGTAAATCGTGGGTTTTGGCAATTGGTTTAAAATAAGGTTAAACAACTTAAAATAAAGATTATACTCATCGTCAGTCAATGTCTTTCTTGCAAAGACTAATGATTTTGAAAAATAGTAATCTGATATAATAAGCGAGTCGGATAAATCAGGTGTTAGTTCTCTTTTCAACTGATTATATCTATCAGCAAGGAACGAAAGTTCCAACGGAAAAGCATATCTGTCAGGCTCTTTGTAAAACTTTGGCAAGAATGGATTATCGGCAAACTGTTCGTACACAGCTTTTGCATTATATTTATTTGCCAACAGTTTGGTTAATAGGGTTTTCCCTGCGCCAATATTGCCTTCTATAACATATAGTTGCATTGTCGTAAGTAGTTATCTATTCTATATTATACAAACTTAGTACAAAACAATGATGTGGTAACATAATCAAACGAAAATAATTTAATTCAATTTACTCTCAACCTAAACAATTGTTAAAACAATTTTGTAGCTTTGCATAAAATTTAAAAGAACTGATAATGGCAAAAAAAGCGGAAATACACACCGAAAAGGGAGTGATGACAGTTGAGTTTTTTGAAAAAGATGCTCCAAATACGGTAGCAAATTTTTGCAAGCTTGCAGAGAGTGGATTTTATGATGGATTGCGTTTCCACAGAGTAATACCCGACTTTGTAATACAGGGAGGTTGTCCACATAGCAGAGAAAAAGGAAATCCCCGTGCAGGCACAGGCGGACCTGGATATAAAATTAATTGCGAACTAACTGGCGGAAACCAATATCACGATCGCGGAGTGCTTAGCATGGCACATGCAGGAAGAAATACAGGAGGTTCTCAGTTCTTTATATGTCATAACCGAAAAAACACGGCACATTTAGACAGACAGCACACAGTGTTCGGAAAAGTTGTCGAAGGTTTAGACGTTATTGACCAAATTCGCCAAGATGATTTGATTAATAAAATCGTTATTCTTTAAGCATAAGTTAAAAGCCAGTATATTAGAGCTTTGATACATATTTTGTACATCGTTTCGTATATGCGGTTTATATTCGATCATAATATTTAATAAAACAAAAACAGATGAAATTTACAAAAATTATTGCACTCGCAATTGGCGCAACGCTAATTGTATCTTGCCAACAAAAAGGCAATGTGGTAAAAACAGTTACCCTTAATACAGTTGAAGATAGCGTTAGTTATGCTATCGGTACACAACAAGGACAACAGCTCTTAGGCGGAA
>JGI24712J26585_10004529_pt1 | contig 10551 bp, 9 predicted proteins | sample BioPla3DNA2_FD_26585 | JGI IMG/M metagenome (IMG submission 26585)
GAAAAGGATTTTATTGAAAAAATTGAAGGTGTTGACAGCGTTGTGGTGGGAGAAGATAAAATCACCATTTCCGTTAAGGATGCAGATTCTATACTTGCATCGGTTATTTCGCAGTTTGACGCATTAAAGTGCAGGATTCAATCAATAAATATCGAGGAACCGAACCTAGAAAGGGTGTTTTTGCATCTGACTGGAAGGGCTTTGAGGGATTAGGGGTGATGTGATGATTTTCCAAATAGCGATGAAGGACTTGAAAATTGTATTTAGAGATAAAAAAGCCTTGGCTATAATGCTGGTTATGCCTGCGGTGATTATGTTTATATTGGGAAACGCATTGGGGCCGATGTTTGAAGACTCTAACCCTATAGAGCGGTTTACCGTGGTGGTGGTAAACAAGGATGAGGGAATATTGTCCCAGGTGCTTATAAACGATGTATTCAGGAAACATGGATCGGATGTGTTGAACACGTTTTTAGAGAGTGACGAAGATAAGGCAAATGAAATGCTTAAGAATAAAAAGGTTTCTTCGGTGGTTATTATTCCTGAGGGGTTTACCCGCAGGTTTTTTGAAGGATATGACACGAATATCGGGGTAAAAACCCAGGCTGACCAGCAATACAAAGCAAGCATTGTAAAAAGCTTAACCGAGGGGTTTTGCCGTCAGATTTTCCTTTATTGGGCTGCAGCATCTTCCGGGGTGGAAGTGCTAAGTGAAGTCCCGAAGGAAGAAAGACTGAATACTCATTTTATGAACAAACCTTCCACGAGCAAGGAGAAAGTGCTAAGTGAAGTCCCGAAGGAAGAAGGCATTTTAGGTGAGAAATCAGAAGAATTCCCTCCGGATCTAAATTCGCTAATGTTTGATATGCAACAGAAAACCGGAGAAGGTATTCTTGAGTTTTATGAGGATATTGAGTCTAATGGAGAAGGGCAGGAAAAGCATGAAACCGTTTCCGGAATGCAGTACTATTCTGCTGCAATGCTTGTAATGTTTATTTTGTTCGGCGCTTCCACAGGAACAAAGCTTATGGTGGAAGAACGCCAGTCAAACACTCTCGGAAGGCTTTTGACCACCGGAGTCGGAAAGGTGTCACTCGTTGCAGGAAAGTTTTTAGGACTTCTTCTCATNACCTTTACTCAGGCGATGATTCTTATTGTATTTACCCGNTTTNCATATGGAGTGGATTGGGGAAGGTCAATAGACGGCGTGGTTATTATTACCGTATGTGCTGCGTTCTCAGGATCAGGGCTGGGAATGATGATAGGCTCCATGGCAAAAACCTCATCGGGGGCAGAAGGCTTGTCCCAGCTTTTTATTCAGACGTTTACAATTATTGGAGGCGGGATGATGCCGTTNTATATNATGCCCGGGTTTTTAAGGGTTATTGCAAAGGGCACACTCAACTGGTGGGCAGTTAACGGATATTATGATCTTATGCTGGGAAGCGGTTTTACCGATATTCTTCCCTGCTGTGGGGTTCTTGTTTTGATGGGAGTTTTATACCTCGGCATAGGCGTGGCACGGTTTAAGACACAGGTATCCTGAGCCGGATACTGTTCCGATGTTTATTATTAAAAATGAAGGAAAGCATGAGAGACAATGTGAAGATACTGACAAACTTAAGTTTTTAGAATGTTTTCCTAACGCCCTGCAATATGTTTTATAAGGAGGAGAAGCGATTGAGAGTGTTATGTATCGCATGGTACGATGTGATAAGGCTTTTAAGGGATCGAACAACCCTTTTGATAATAATGGTTATTCCTATAATTTTAACGGTAGTAATGGGATTTGCGTATGGCAGCGGTAGCTCGGAGGAGACTCCCAAAATTCCTGTGGGAATTGCTGCTGATGACCATAGTGATTTTGTAAGAGAGCTTATTGAAAGAATAAAAAAAGACACAAGCATAAAGGCCATTGAAATGAACCGGCAGGAGGTTGTTGAAGGAATTAAGGAATCAAAACTGGAAGCAGGTTTTATAATTCCTGAAGACTTTACCGAAAATATCAAGGAAGGAAAGGCCGGAATACATGTTTTGAAACAGCCGGCTTCAACGGGGTATGTGGTGGCACAACAGGTTATCATGACTGCCTTTACAGGATTAAACATCAAAGAGGCTTCAAAGGTGTATTTTGATAATTTTCTTGAGGTATCGAAGATGGAGAACAGGGAATTGATTGTTTCCCGGATAACGGAGAGGTTTGAAAAAAAGCTTGAAGGACCTTCGACCGTTACTGTGGAGGATATAAGGGTGTCGGGAAGCGAGGAAAGCTTGGATTTTGATGGGATGGCACAGAGTTCCATCGGTATTACTGTAATGTTTGTGATGTTTACGGTTATACTGGGTGTGGGGGTAATACTTGAGGATAAGAAAAACAGGACATGGGAAAGGCTTTCATCCACTCCGGTTGGTACTGCAACAATTATGCTGGGCAAGGTTCTTGGAGTATTTTTAAAGAGTTGGATTCAGGTGGGTATTCTGATACTTTTCGGACACTTTGTGTTGGGGGTTGGTTGGGGAAATTCTTTGCATGCAACCATACTTCTGATAAGCGTTTATCTTTTGTGCCTGACAACACTGGGAATGCTGCTTTCTACGATTGTTAAAACAAACGCACAGCTTGCGGCTTATTCCTCGGTATTTATTATATCGACATCCATGTTGGCAGGATGCTACTGGCCTTTAGAGATAGTACCGAAATTTATGCAGAAGACTGCGATGATTTTTCCGCAATACTGGACGGTTAAGGCGTTAAACAATACTGTGGGTGCAAATATGGGGCTTGGATCCATACTGCCGCATATTACGGTTCTTGTATTTATGGCGGGAGTGTTCTTTATATTATCTGCAGCCGTTGAAAAGGTAAGGGTTAAAAGTTACTGATGGCTATAAACATATCATCGGTACAACGATTTTTACAATTTATAAATTATATGGTTGCATATTGTTTAAGGCTGAATTTGATTTAATACAATATTAATTGTGCAAGTGAAGAAAAACATGGAACAAACTTAAGCTTTTGGAATGTTTTTCCTCACATTTATCTATTGTACCCGAATTATATTATTCTATTGTGTGATAATAAAGTTAAAAGGTTCTCACATAATTCTTGACATGTGAATTATTAGTTAGTATAATATTCTCTGTCGGTTTTAAGAGGTGATGAGTGTGAAAATAGACATAACAAGTATTTTAAAAAATGATGGTGCATCTCTTGATATAGAACATAATGAGCCGTTAGAATCAAATAACTTTGTTGCGGGAGATTTTATTTTTGACCGGCCAATAAGTTTTAAAGGCAGGATGGTAAATGCCGGCGGTGTTATTAAGCTTGACGGGCGGTTGACAGTGGAGTATAGCACAAATTGTTCCCGATGCTTAAAGGATATTGAGTCAATGGTTAATATTGATATACAAGAGGATTTTGTTGGGGAAAACAGCGATAAAACCGATGAGCAATATACATATCAGGGCAAGTATGTTGATTTGGAAAAGGTGATAAAGGATAATATAATACTTAACCTTCCGGTCAGGCAGATTTGTGATGATGAGTGCAGGGGCTTTTGCCCCAAATGCGGGGTGGATCTTAACAGCAGTAAGTGTGAATGCCATAGTGATGAAACGGATCCCCGTCTGGAAGCATTAAAGGACTTTTTCAAGAACAGTCCGGGCAACTGATGGAATTTAGATTATAAAATTGAGTACCCTCGATGAGTACAAGATTTTACTTATATACAATGGATTGTTGTATGGGATGAGGAGGTGTAATTCATGGCAAATCCAAAACGTAAATGGTCTAAAGCAAGAACGGGAAAAAGAAGATCTCACTGGAAGCTGTCAGCACCAAATTTGGTTGAGTGTCCCCGTTGTCACTCCTTAAAGCTGCTTCATAGAGTTTGTAAAGAGTGTGGGCATTATACAGTGGTACGTAAAGGCGAACGTAAAGCAATTGAGGTTCTAAACGTAGAATAGAGTAAAAGCAGCAGTTAAACCTGCTGCTTTTTGCTTAGATGATTATATGAAGGGTAGGGTTTCTGCTTTTTTATTTAGAAATAGGGAGGACTTAGGTTGAAGTACAGACCAATACCGGTTAAGAATGTTATTTCGGGTAGTATTGCAGAAGAAGCGGGTATCAGGGAAGGTGACTTGATACTATCCATAAACGGGGAGAAAATAAGTGATATATTTGATTATAGATTTTTAATTGCCAATGAAGCTATCCTGCTGGAAATTCAGAAGAAGGATGGGGAAGTCTGGGAAGTAGAGATTGAGAAGGATGAGTATGAAGACCTAGGCATTGAATTTGAAAAATTGATGCTTGATGATGCCAAAAGTTGCAGTAATAAGTGCATTTTTTGTTTTATAGATCAATTGCCCAAAGGAATGAGAAAGACCCTTTATTTTAAGGACGATGACTCTAGGCTGTCTTTTTTTATGGGCAATTATGTGACTTTGACAAATATGGACTTTGATGATATAAACAGGATAATAAAATACAGAATGTCTCCAATTAATATTTCGGTGCATACGACCAATCCTGAACTGAGAGTTTTTATGCTAAACAACAAATTTGCCGGGGACATAATGGACAAGATAAAAAGACTTGTGGAAGGCGGAATAACTGTTAATTCTCAAATAGTGCTGTGCAGGGATATAAATGACGGGACTGAGCTGGATAAATCAATAAAAGACCTTTCAGCACTTTATCCGGGTATGAACAGCATTTCGGTGGTTCCCGTTGGACTCACAAAGTTCCGGGAGGGTTTAACCGGTTTAAAACCCTATGACAAAGAGGCTTCTAAAAAGGTTATAGAGCAGGTTGAAGCTTGGCAGAAAAAGCTTCTTCAAGAGTGTGGATCAAGAGTTGTATATTTGGCTGATGAACTTTATGTTATGGCAGAGTTTCAGATACCGGATTACCCTGAGTATGAGGACTTTCCCCAGATAGAAAACGGTGTTGGGCTTATTGCAATGTTAAGGCAGGAATTTGATGAATATCTTGCACGGTTGAATTTTAAGCTGGAAAAGGAAAGGAAAGTATCAATACCAACAGGTGCTTCATCTTATAAACATATAAAGGAATTGACGAATGCTCTTGAAAACAAATATAAGGATTTGCATATTAATGTTTATAAAATAAGGAATGAGTTTTTTGGAGAAAATGTAACTGTAACTGGACTTATTACAGGACAGGATTTAGTGAAACAGCTTTTTAAAAAAGACTTGGGTGAAGAGCTTTTGATATCTGAAAGCATGTTGAGATCAAAAGAAGAGGTTTTTCTTGATGATTATACCGTTGATATGCTAGAGAAGGAACTGGGAATAAAGGTGACAGTTGTAGAAAATTGTGGGAAAGATTTCATTGAAAAAATACTTGGAATCCCTTTATAATGTAATTGCCTGATTTTATAAGTTTATATACCAAAGAGCAGCAGCTGAATTACTATGGGGCATGCATTGTGGGAAAGCTTGATTGGAAACACAGATTTTAAATGGGAAAATAAGAGAATTATAAAATAAGGGCATTATATTTAAGTGATATCTGTATTATTAGGTCTGGAGGGAGATAAATTGCCAAAACCTGTAGTTGCAGTGGTCGGAAGACCGAACGTAGGTAAATCGACTCTTTTTAATTATCTGGCCGGAAAGAGAATTTCCATTGTTGAAGATACGCCGGGTGTAACCCGTGACAGGATATATACCGAGGTGGAGTGGAGGAACCGGAAATTTACTCTTATAGATACTGGTGGTATAGAGCCTTTTACTGAGGATAAGATAATGCAGCAGATGAAAAGACAAGCGGAAATAGCGATTGATATGGCGGATGTTATTGTGTTTATGGTTGATATGAAAGATGGAATAACCGCTTCTGACAGGGAAGTGAGCACAATGCTTAGGAAAACCAAAAAACCTGTTATTCTCACCGTCAATAAAGTGGATAAGGTGGGGGAACCTCCGGCGGATGTTTATGAGTTTTATAACCTTGGATTGGGTGATATAATGACTATTTCCTCGATTCACGGTTTGGGAATCGGAGATTTATTGGATGAAATTTATAAATATTTTCCGGAGGGTGATCAAGAAGATTATGAAGAGGATGTAATACGTGTTGCGGTGGTAGGAAAACCAAATGTAGGCAAATCATCCTTTATCAACAGGATAATCGGAGAGGATAGGGTTATCGTCAGTGATATTCCGGGAACAACAAGGGATGCCGTTGATACCTTTTTTGAAAATGAGCATGGCAAATTTATTTTTATTGATACTGCCGGAATAAGAAGGAAGAGCAAGATTAATGAAAGCATAGAAAAGTACAGTGCGATTAGATCTTGGACTGCAATTGAAAGGGCGGATGTTTGCCTTATATTGATTGATGCACAGGAAGGGGTTACCGAGCAGGATACTAAGATTGCCGGATATGCTCATGAACAGGGGAAAGCATCGGTAATAGTGGTCAATAAGTGGGATCTTGTCGAGAAAGAGACAGGTACTTTGGAAGAGTATCGGAACACGGTTTATGAGAAACTGGGCTTTATGCTGTACGCACCTGTACTTTTTATTTCTGCAGAAACCGGGCAGAGGGTTGACAAGACTTTCGAATTAATAAAGAAAGTAGCTGAACAAGCTGCATTAAGGATTTCCACGGGGGTATTAAATGACATTCTTAACCAGGCTGTGGCAATGGTACAACCGCCTTCCGATAAGGGGAAGAGACTCAAAGTTTACTATATGACCCAGGCATCCGTAAAGCCTCCTTCATTTATTCTTTTTATAAACAATATGGAGTTAATGCATTATTCTTATGAAAGGTACCTTGAAAATCAGATAAGAAAGAGTTTTGGATTTGAGGGGACTCCGATAAGGTTCATACTCAGAGAAAAAGAAAAGGAGTGATGTACTTGGGTTGGGTTGTTATAAAAGTTGTGCTGGCATTGTTGGTTGGATATCTTCTTGGAAGTGCTAACACATCCCTTATTGTGGGCAAATTCTATGGGGTTGATGTGAGAAAGCATGGAAGTGGCAATGCGGGAATGACAAATACCTTAAGGACATTAGGAAAGCTTCCGGCTTTGCTTGTAATAATCGGGGATTTGTTAAAGGGAATTTTGGCATGTGTTGTTGGTTACTATATTTTTAAAGCAGGTCTTAATGCAGCGGAACCTGATGGGCTGAAAGAACATATAGCACTTGGGGTATTAGCTGGAGGGACGGGGGCAGTATTAGGGCATAACTGGCCGCTTTATTTTGGTTTTAAGGGTGGAAAAGGGGTGTTAACTACTTTTGCCGTGATATTGATGGCAGCCCCTATTCAAGGTCTGATTCTTTTGGGGATATTCTTGGTGGTAGTTGCATTGACGAGATATGTTTCACTGGGATCAATAACTGCTGCTGCGGTTTTTCCCTTTCTTACTGCATTTATGGGAAAAGAACCGGAATATATTGTTTTCGCTGTTTTTGTAGCCCTTCTTGTCATATTGAGGCATGGTTCGAATATAACAAGACTAATAAAAGGTACAGAGAATAAGCTTGGACATAAAAAGGGAATAGTTTAGGAGGTTGGGTATGATGAGAAAAATTTCTGTTATCGGGGCTGGGAGTTGGGGGACTGCTTTGGCAGTACTTTTGGCAAAAGCCGGACACTCTGCTGTTATGTGGTCTGCCTTTGAGGATGAAATCCGGATGATTAATGAAAAGAGAGAACATTTACATAAACTTCCAGGAATCTTTATACCTGAAGGTGTACTGTGTACTGGCGATCTGGAAGAGTGTATAAGTGACGCCCAAGTATTGGTAATGGTGGTGCCTTCGCAGATAACCCGAAAGATAGCTAGGGATATATCAAAGCATATAAAAGACGGTACAATAATTGTAAGCTGTTCAAAAGGGCTGGAAGAGGTGACGGGCTTGAGGATGTCGGAGGTACTTAAACAGGAAATCCCAAAAGCCCAAACGGTAGTTTTGTCCGGGCCAAGTCATGCGGAAGAGGTGGCAAAGGATATTCCTACTGCTGTTGTAGCGGCTTCTGATCATATTAAAGCTGCAGAGTTTATACAGGATGTATTTATGACTCCAAAATTCAGGGTGTATACCAATTCCGATGTCGTTGGAGTTGAACTTGGAGGGGCACTTAAAAATGTTATAGCTTTATGTGCCGGAATTTCTGATGGACTCGGGTTTGGCGACAACACCAAGGCGGCATTGATGACAAGGGGAATTGCCGAAATGTCAAGGCTGGGAGCCTCCATGGGGGCAAATCCCCAGACTTTTGCAGGACTTACTGGCGTCGGGGATCTCATTGTTACCTGTACCAGCATGCATAGCAGAAACAGGAGAGCCGGGATACTGATTGGACAGGGGAAGACGTTGAAAGAAGCTATGGATGAAGTAAAAATGGTTGTTGAAGGGGTTACAACGACTAAAGCTGCATATGAGCTTGCAAATAAAAAAGGTGTGACAATGCCGATAACTTTTGAGGCATATGAAGTATTATTCAACGGAAAGAATGCCAAGCTGGCAGTTTCCGATCTTATGATGAGAAACAAGAAGAATGAGGCTATGGAACTATGGGATAAATAGAATTAAAAGGGTCGCATTAACAGGCAGCTACAGCCTGCTTTACAATGTTTCTTACGTATTTTCTTCACCTTAATAACATACAATTATTAATAACACGTGAAAGTGGGCGGACAAAAATACATCTGCTCACTTTTTTTGTCCTTTTTGTAATAATAAAAGAACATAGACAATATATTTATATTGATAAGGGTACTAGTACTTAAAACTTAAGCTTTGATCTGTACAAAATTAGTGCCCCGTAAGCAAAAATAATTATAAAGCATGCGGGGTTTAAAACAAAGGAAGTGCTTTTTTAATATTTATCAACTTAAAATTTGTTATGTTGAAAGAGCACTGGGTGATAATATTCAATGCAGTTTAATATAAATGCATCCAAAACAGTAATATCAAATGCTGGCTTAAGTTTTGGGTGAAAAAACCAATTGAAAGCAGCAAGTTTCAAATAAAAGTAAGGGGGGTTTGCGGGTGGATAAATACGATATATACCAGCAAATATCTGAAAGAACGCAGGGAGATATATATATAGGTGTTGTAGGTCCTGTGAGAACAGGAAAGTCCACATTTATAAAAAGATTCATGGACTTATTGGTTATACCAAATATAGAAAATGAATTCTCAAGAGGACGGGCAAAGGATGAACTTCCACAAAGTGCTTCCGGGCGTACAATTATGACAACAGAGCCTAAATTTGTACCAAATGAGGCGGTTAAAATTGAACTGGACGAGAATGTGCAGTTTAAAGTGAGATTGGTCGATTGTGTAGGTTACATGGTAAAAGGTGCTATGGGACATATGGAAAATGATGCCCCAAGAATGGTGTCCACGCCATGGTTTGATGAACAGATACCTTTTGTACAGGCGGCTGAAATTGGTACAAAAAAGGTCATAAACGATCACTCGACAATTGGTCTTTTGATTACAACCGATGGAAGTATAACCGATATTGACAGGGAAGACTATGTTGAAGCAGAAGAACGTGTGGTAAAGGAATTAAAGGAAATCAACAAGCCCTTTGTAATACTCTTGAATTCAGTTAATCCTACGGATGCTGATGCAGAAAATCTTAGGCAGGAACTGGAAAATAAATATAATGTGCCGGTAATTGGCACCAATTGTGCACAGCTTAGGATTGAGGATCTGAATACCATAATGGAAAAGGTGTTGTTTGAGTTTCCTATAAAGGAAATTGGGATAAACATACCAAAATGGATTGAATCCCTGGAAGAAAACCACTGGCTCAGGGTAGATATGATAAATGCCGTAAAGGAGGCATTTAGAGGTATTACAAAGATTCGCGAAATAAAAGGTGCAATGGCTGGGTTTGATGGTTTAGAGTTTATAAAAAGGGCTTATATTGATAAAATCAATCTTGGAACCGGAACTGCATATATGGAAATAAACGAACAGGATGGCTTGTTTTATCGTGTTTTGAGTGAGATGACAGGACTTGAGATTGAAGGGGAATATAAGCTTGTATCACTTATGACGGAGCTTGCTAAGACAAAAAAAGAGTATGATAAGGTTCGAGACGCACTATGTGATGTTAAGCTAAAAGGCTATGGCATTGTTACACCTCAGATGGAAGAACTTTCTTTAGAAGAACCTGAGATAATCAAACAGGGAAACAGATTTGGTGTTAAGCTCAGGGCAAGTGCACCTTCCATCCATATGATTCGGGCTGATATAGAGACGGAAATTGCACCCCTGGTAGGAACTGAAAAGCAGTCGGAGGAATTGGTAAACTATCTTCTTAGGGAATTTGAGAGTGAGCCGGAAAAACTGTGGCAATCTAATATTTTTGGGAAGTCCTTGCATGAGCTTGTGAATGAGGGATTGCAAAATAAACTTTATAGGATGCCTGATGGTGCCCAATTAAGATTGCAGGAGACTCTCCAAAAAATAATTAATGAGGGAAGCGGAGGTCTTATCTGTATCATTTTATAATTTGGTATGTTATGGATTCAGCAAGCACTA
>JGI24712J26585_10004532_pt1 | contig 10547 bp, 20 predicted proteins | sample BioPla3DNA2_FD_26585 | JGI IMG/M metagenome (IMG submission 26585)
CTATACCGACCATTAGAATATTATTCTTCATCTTCGTAGTTTTATCATTAATTACTCTTAACCCGGCCTCCCGCCATTTCTGTGCCATTCCCTCTCCTACGCCCATAGCTGTAATGATTGCATAGAGATTAACTTCCGCACGCATCTCTTTTAGAGAAGGCAACCCAAGATTATGTGCTTTCTTACTTATTTGACGCCAAGTAAACCTAGGCAATGCCCTACAAATAACACTCCTACGCTTGCCCCAAACAGACTTTAAGATTTCGATTTCTTCTTTTTGAAACGTTCGAGCCAGTCCAAGTTCTCTCACCTTGGCCTCCACAGACGCCTTAGTTCTTCCCAGCTTGTCAGCAAGTTCTTGACCCAAACAGACTTTAAGATTTCGATTTCTTCTTTTTGAAACGTTCGAGCCAGTCCAAGTTCTCTCACCTTGGCCTCCACAGACGCCTTAGTTCTTCCCAGATTGTCAGCAAGTTCTTGATTTGTTAAATGTATGTTTTTACGGATAAAATCCTCTTGCTCATCAGTCCATGCTCTACTCATATCAATCAACCTCAATAAAGTCAGGACAAGCACTTGCAAAAGCGTCCGCAGTACTATCAGGACGCTTTCTTGTGAAAACCCAAACTACTCCAACCATAAACCCTAACACCAGTACTAACCTTCTCATAATTTAACCCCCTCCCCATGTTTAAAAGCCCACTCAGAAGCCCACAGAGCGTCTGTGAGCCTTTATTTTATAAAAAGGACACGAATATACACTAAGATGTATTCGTGCCTTAAAACGCTTTGTAGAGCCTCGTAAAAATGTGTTACGCCAAGCTATTTAGTCCATATTTGCTAACCGATTCTTAATAGCATCTATATACGAACTCATTTCAGATAAAGAAGATTTATGTCATTTATCACTAGACTTGGATTATAACTACTACCATCAGTAAAAACAATCCAATAAAAGTTGCATAATACAACGCACCTGAAAAACCTCACTGATTTGCATAGCTGCCATTAGAAAAACAGCTGGTATCATACAAAATGCAAAACAAAGTCCTTCAACATTGCCAAAGTAATGTTTACTATACGCATATGCTGTTACAGTTTCACGTAGTTCTTGTTATAATTCATCCTTGCTCATACAGTCTATATTTTTTGACATTACAACACCTACTTTTCTTTAATTAAGGTTTGGCAATCCATTCATTGCCAAAGAGCTATTCTTNTACGCCTTATCCTCTGTTATCTCAGTCGAAAACCATTCAGGAGGTTTAAAAGCGGTCGCCTCGGCCTTAGTTTTAAACTCTACTTCAACTACTTGTAATCCCCCTAAATCCCCTGTATACCTGTCAACCTCAGCTANCTCACCTGACTCTAACGGTACACAATAACGGAATTTCTCGATAAACCGGCCCTCAACCTTAGAACNTAGATGATTGAACTCCTCAGCCGTGATTTCAAGCGTATACTCCTCTCTACACATCAAACCTTTACCTTTCATAGTTAAATAATACTCGTCGTCATCTTTACGTATACGTAAATCAGGTGTAGTAGATATGTAGCCTTGAATTATATGCCGTGGAGTAACTCGTGTTATATCGTTAGGTAATTTACCTACTTTAAACTTTCTTTCAATCTCCATGTCACCCTCCTACTTATTACTTGTCTTGGTATCATTAATCAGGTCACAACGGAGCGAACTTGTAAGATATACTGTACCATCTTTGGCAACAATTTGAAGTTGCTCACCGTCATAATCACTCCACGATTTTATTTCCGTGTCTACAACCGTGCCGTCAGCCAACTGTATAATCGCACGGTTAAAAGTATATTTGGTATCAAAAACTGTCTTATTGCCACAACCAACCATAGCTGTCATTAAATACAAAGCTAATACTAATAAAACAATCTTTCTTTTCATTATAAAACCTCCTTATAATAAGCGAGTAATAGGACTCGAACCTATTTTTAACTTATANGCTTCCATTAGCATTGAAACCCGCATATTTCTTAATATGCACGTCTATGCAGCCTTGGGGTAAACCATTGGTCAAGTAACTCACACCAAAACCCTTATTCAAGGATTTTATCGAACTTTATAGCCTTTGTACTTTACCCCGCCTCTTGGGGCGTGTATTTGAGCTTTGTAATTTAAAGAGCTTTGAGCTTTACACATCTACCCCGATGTGTTTATCTTTGAACTTTCAACTTTGAACTTTGAAGTCAACAAGTATAACCCGCAGGTTATCTTCTGTATAGCCAAAGCTATACTATCCTTATATGTTTTCTTCAACAATATTCAAAATATTGTTCATAGAAAAGCTGTTTTATCAGCTCTTGCATCATCTAAGTATCGTCTTAGATTAACGGAGTTAAGTTCATGGTTTTCGCATAGCCGTGCATACTTTAACAACCCACACTCTACATGAGTATGACATAAACTTAGTCGCCTAAGTCAACCTCGATATAGGTCGTAGCATTTGACTCGGACAAGATATAATCAACCTCACCCTTAAATGTGGTAATATCCAATTCAAGCTTCTTGATATAGTCCTCAATCTTACAAGGGTCAATCAGGTCATACTTGTTACGGGCCTCAAAATCCTTAGTATAGCGCTCGATATCCTCAGCAGAACGCTGTGATTTATCCCCTAAAACAGACTGGAGATACTTTTCCAGCTTCTCAGGAAGTGCGTTATTCTCGTCCTCTACCTGTTTTCGCTGCCTTGCATACTGAGTTTTGAGAGTTACCAATAAATCTTCCTCGTGTCTAATCAGCTTGCTACGCTCAATAGCGTCTGCAACTGTATAAACCTTACCTCCGATAGTTACCTTGGTTACGGCATTGGAAGCTACGATACCGGCCTTGATAACCTTCTGGTTCTCAATGAGTTTGGTCACACTGTCAAAGTTTCCTTTAATCGCAACCTTAAACTCCTCAACGGTCTTGCCGCCTATCTTATCGTTACTTTTCTTATTTGCTTTCACAAAATCACAATTCATACCCTGTATAATTCGAGCGTCTAAGGTTTTTAATTCGCCTAGTGCTCTATGTATTGACATTGTTACTTTTGCCATCGGTATTACCCTCCCATTTGTATTAAATAGTTACTTAGTACATACAACTTATAAGCCATTCGTGNACCTCTTATACACGACTTCATTCCTACCATGATGCTTTGTCGGTCTATCTTCTGAATAAGCGCTATACTCAGCCGATAAATCCTCACGCCACCTACTCTCGGACTAAGGTTTACACAAAGGTAACAGTTTACACGCATATAGGCTTAATACACGCACTGCCTTTCCACCTGCACAGTAAGCAATGTACACGCTCAGCTAAATGTCCGTACCAGTGACTGTGGTAGCACGGTACTGAGCGTGTTTATAGTCTATTTTATGCAAGGCCTGTTTAATTCTAGCCAATAAACCCCTCTCATTTAAACTTTAGTGTGTATTGTCCTTGCTATCACTTCTAACTGTTGCTCCTTGCTTAAAGCATGGAAATTCACAGCATACCCTGAAACTCGTATCGTCAAGTTAGGATAAGCTAGAGGGTCTTCCATAGCCTTAACCAACGTATCAGAATCGAGCACATTTACATTCAAATGATGACCGTTCTGATTAAAGTAACCGTCTAATATACTCACTAAATTACGCACTCTAGTCTTCATATCATTACCCAACATTTTAGGTAACATTGTTATAGTATACGATATACCATCTCTACAAATAGCATACGGAATTTTGGCAACAGAGTTTAAAGAGGCTAAAACTCCCTCAGTATCTCTATGATGCATTGGATTTGCTCCCGGAGCAAATGGTTCACCTTTACGTCTACCATCAGGCGTGGTCCCTGTCTTCTTACCATACACCACATTAGAGGTTATAGTCAAAAGGGAGAGCGTCGGCCTCGCTCTACGGTACAATTTATAACATTCAAGTTCACGCATAAACTTATCAGTCACCATAACTGCTATCTTATCAGCTCTATCGTCGTCATTTCCGTACTTAGGAAAATCCCCCTCTACACGAAAATCAGTTACCAAGCCTGCTTCGTTTAAGATAGGATAAACCTTAGCATATTTTATAGCTGATAAAGAATCAACCAATACAGATAGTCCTGCTATACCAAACGCCATTAATCTATCCGATAGTATGGTATCGTGGAAAGCCATCTCTAATTTCTCATAATTGTACTTATCATGCATATAATGTATTAGATTATTTGTTTTAACATACAACTTGCAAAGCCATTCTATATAATCGTCTAAACGGCCCTTAACCACCTGATAATCAAGGAGATTCTCAGATAAAACAGGTCGCTCCGGCCCCACTTGCACACCNCTGATTTCATCTCTACCGCCATTTATAGCGTACAATAAAAGCTTAGCTATATTACATCTAGCTCCAAAATACTGTAGCTGTTTACCCACAGTTAAAGCAGATACACAACAAGATATAGCATAATCGTCACCGTGGTACACCCGCATTAGGTCGTCACTCTCATATTGAATCGAATCCGTATCAATACTTACCTTAGCACAAAACTCTTTATATGCACTAGGTAATAAATCCGACCATAAGATAGTTATATTCGGCTCCGCAGAACTACCTAAATTATATAAAGTGTTTAACATTCTATATGAAGTCTTTGTTACCATTGACCGACCATTATCACACATACCTCCCTCAGCTACAGTTACCCACGTCGGGTCACCTGCAAACAATTCGTTATACTCAGGTGTCCGTAACTGCCTTATTATCCGTAGTTTAAGTACAAACTGGTCTATTAACTCCTGAGCTTCGGCCTCGGTGATTAACCCCGCAGATAAATCCCTTTCAAAGTATATATCTAAGAAAGTAGATACTCTACCTAAGGACATAGCCGCACCATTCTGCTCTTTTACAGCACCTAAATACGCAAAGTATAACCACTGAACTGCTTCTCTCGCATTACTTGCTGGTTTCGATATATCAAAACCATATTCATTAGCCATAGCCTTTAACTCTTTCATAGATTGTATCTGTGCCTGTACTTCCTCAATAAGCCGAATAGTTTCCTCGGTCATATTTAAACAGTGTAACACCTTCTTATCAGATATCTTGCGTTCCAATAAAAAGTCCATTCCATACAAAGGTAATCGACGATAATCACCTATTATACGACCTCTACCATAAGCATCTGGTAATCCTGTGATAATCCCTGACTTACGGGCTGCCAACATCTCCTCAGAATAAGCACTAAAAACACCGTCATTATGCGTAGTGGTGTACTTAAAAGCATCTATAATATCAGAACTTAAAGTATAACCGTATGCTGCACAAGCTTGAGCCGCTAATCGTATACCACCAAAAGGATTTATACCTCTACATAACGGACTGCCTGTTTGTAGACCTACAACCTTTTCACATTCTTTATCTATGTACGCTGGAGGATAAGCTAATATCGAAGACACACGCTCCGTATCTATATCTAATACACCACCTGCTTCTTTTTCTGCTTTGATTAAATCATTTACCTTATTAGACAAAGCAATAGTATTGCTCGTAGGTGTTGTGAGAAAACTCCCATCTCCTATATACTCCTTGTAATTCACCCGAATAAAATTACGTACATCTATTTCTTTTTGCCATTTGTCCTGAATAAAACCCGTCCACGCCATATGCTTACCTCCCGCTTTATATAATAAAACACACATTAAACTAATTGGGTGCTTTCATAGTCTATACTACATATATGTAAGGCCCATCTCATTTAAAATTAAAAACCCGTACCTTTTTATTAGATACGGGCTTTAACTTAATAACCACAATGTCCTTGCATATTATAATCATCTAGGCTATCAAAATAATTATGGTCCACAGTATCACTATACCCCTCAATATAACCTACCATACACAGCTTTCCTCCCTTACTAAGTGGTTTGGGTCACAACCCGGAAAATTCTTTGAATTTTAGTTAGACACTTGTAGCTTAAGTAAATCTTCTTCCTTAGGCATTTCAAATGTTTTGGTGTCTAAATTAATCTGTTGATTAATTACTAAGATGGCTTGTTTAGCTAGTTCAAGAGTAGAATAGCTTCCTAATAAAAAATTCTTTTTTAACACAGGTGCTTTTAATGTAGCGAAAACTTCCACAGGCGTGCCATTGGCGTGCTTTTCTGGATACAAAGTTTTGCTTGTTTTACTCCAATCTCTCCAACTAATATCAATTAATCTTTCTGAAACTAAATTTACTATATGTCCTTCATGTGTTAATATTTGCATAAATTATCTCCTTTTACTTACGTAATTATTTTAGTTTAAGTAATCCATTAGATTTTCTTTACAAAAAGAACATTTCACATACTGACCGACAGGTAGATTTTTAATCTTTTTCGTTTCAGGTGTTTTATCTCCTTTTCATAAATACTATTTAGTTTGTTTCAACACGTCTGTAATTTCGACTAAGTGTTTACAGGATTTATTATGTTGTAAAGAACAATGCTCCACTTTAGCATACTCACAATTATAGTATCCATTCTCATTGTTAATTGAATAAAGACACTCTGAGGGATGACTTGGCATTTTATCCACTATAACTCTCATTATTCTGTACCTCCTCATCATAGTTTTCTTCTTTTTTAATAGAGTACTTTAATAATTGCAAATCCACAACTTGATTAATGACTCTCATCTCAGGCACTAATGCCTCATTAGTTGTTACTTGACTCAAATATTTACGAACACCTTTTAAACTTCTTCCCTCCATCATACAAAGTCCTCCCCTATACTATATATCCTCATTTAATAGTAACATACGCAAAACCTGATGCTTGCCGTCATCACATAAAGGTCCTTTGATTACCTTAGGTAACTCCTTAAGGTATTTGTAATCATTTGCGTAATAATCGCCATCTTCAAGTGCCTGTATTCCCGCATGTATAACCTGAGGTAATGAAAAGCCTCCCCATTTCATACGCTCATGCAAATCTACCGGTATCTGACCGCTTACCTGAGAAGTACGCTCACTACTTGTGCCAAATAAAAACTCGTAAGCTGCCATAGGTATTAGATTATCCCGTACAGCCTTTTGTAGCTCACCACGAAGTACTTCGTCTTTACATTCCTCAATTACATAAGGTGCGTCCTTTTGCGTGATATCCTGTACGACACGGTAGATAACATCTGTAATCTTCTTGACAAAAAATAAATGACGCTTACCTTCTAACTCAAATCCGCAAATAAATCTGGACGCCTTAGGCTTAAACATCTTACCGTCCACTCTCAAAGGTTTTTGTTTCTCTCTAAACTCTATTACAGCCTTGCCCCACTTACGCTCCTCTCGGGTTAGTTGACTGGTATGTAACTGCTTACTTAAAGCAGATACTAATAATTTAGTTAATTTCCAAGACGCATCTTCTCCGAGGATTTCTTTCCAATTCTCCTCGATTGTCATTCCCATAACCTTGTTAGTTTCATTAAATTCTAGGCGTTCACAGACCGGCCCCATAGTAACAGAACCTACTCGAGATATATTACTATAAACTACAACACCGTCTTTGATAATATGCTCTTGTGTACCCTCTGAAACAACCACACCTAGGAAATCCCCTTCAAGACTGTATACACACTCGTTACCATCTTCATTAAGTCTAATATCTCCAATATACTCATCATTCACATGTGCTGTCTCTAATTTAGTTCCACCCTTATTTGACACTTGTGGGTACACCTTATATTTTGTACCGTCCTCATTTCTCAGTAGAATTAAAGGTCGCTTGTAGGAAGTGTAGGCCTTGCCTATCTCTGTTCCTGTCATTAAAACAACTACAGCATAACCTAAACCGTCTACATAAAATACACTTCCTACCTTAACCTTATCCGCCGGTAAAGCATTTACATATCCCATAACTTTTTCCTCCTAAACTTTAGTCTAATGTAATTACAGGTTCACTCTTATATGACCTATCAAGTTTTTTTCTAATAATTCTAGCTGCTCTATCTTCGCCTTGCTTTTCTAACTGTTCAGCTATGTGGTTGGCGTAAGCTGTAACCTTTGTTAAGTCGCCTTCCATAGCTCCCTCTACTATTTTCGCAACAGCTGTCACTTGTATCTCCACTAAGCTCGCCTCCTACACTACCATACCTAATGCTACTAATTGCGCCTTATGTAGCTCGATAGCTGTATTCATAGCTGTGTGTGCCTCATTTTCTGTGGCAAAAACTGTCTTGCCCCAATCTCTTAACACCCAATCCAAATTGGATAAACTAAGTTCAACAGGCTTTACTAGATGTGGTCTTGTATGACATGGCATATCACCACTACAACGACCTTCCACACCCGGTGGAAAAGCTTTATTAAAAGCTTCCTTTTGAAACAAACAAGCATCATTACACCTTGTCCAATATTGATACACATATGTACCTAACGGAACAGGTAAATTGATTGTTCTCTTATCTTCACTAATAAAAACCATCTACTTTCACATCCTTTCTTATTTGTGATACTCATAACTTTTTCTCTTATCAAGCACTTCACCTAACACCCTTAAAGTGTGTACAAGTTGAGGAGCACATCCAAAATCTAACGAACTCGCATACTTTACCTCGTCGGCCGTCACTCCATAAACAGTCCCAAACTTGGTCTTGGCTAAAAGCTTGTTATTACGGAAATAAATTTTGGTTGGATAATTCAACATCCCCGTTTCCCATTTATACTCAAAAATAATCTCCGTCTATATTAAAACCAAACCAAAATCGGTCTATACGAGTAACTGTACACGTCTTAACCTTATGACCAACAGTGACGTGTAAGGTATCACCCATTACCGTCTTTCTTTTAATGGCTGCCTGTAAACTCTTTTCAGGTGTTATCAAGGCTTGCACCCTCCTCACTAGGTAATATGTTCTCAGGTAGAAAATAATACTTAAGATATTCAACTATATCCATATGCTCATCCAATGTATTTGAATGTATTAACCCCGATTCTAAATCCATTGCCAACTGTAAAATATTAAACTGACTTAAATTATTAATGTCTTCCTGAGTCAAACTAGCTTGAGTACTTCTATCAATAAAACCAACACCTTTTACTCGTTTCATTTTAACTCCTCCTTCTCCCTAACATACTCAATAGCTCGCAGTAAAGTAGGACTTGTTGCGATAACAAAGACGGTTCCGAATATTTCCTCATTTATATTGTCACTAGGTCCTTTGTCTTTATGATAGACAAACAACTCCGAACGCATTATTTCACCTTTACCTACCCCACAGCTATCGTCACTTATTATAGTTATCTTATAATCACCNATAGGTATTGTTAAACTAGCTTCATGTCCTATTCCTGTACTAAGTATTACGCCTGTTAATGCTCCCGATATGCTTAAATCATCCACAACCTTGACCTCCTTACAAGTAAACTATAACGCTCTCTGATTCCCGCACAGCTTCATAACCCATATTCGTAACTTCGTGATAGATTTTACTTATATTATGCTCAGTATTATTAAACAAATCTAAAACAGCTATGTCTCGGTCCTCAGCTCTTGCAGTGTTTATTACTTTCATTGCATCTTTCATTCCCCAATTCCACCTACTACGTCGCATACAACCTCCTCACTCTCTTTAGTATAATAACCTCGCTTTATAACATAAAAAAGCCCCTCAATACCTACAATATAGTAACTAATAATAGTATAAGTTATCATATTATAAATGTCAAGAGACTTTTTATGTTTTTTACACTTATTTTGTTTAACACACTTCTTCGCTTATCCCATTCTCTATCATACCTCTTACTATCGCTAGGGTTAAGTTACTTGCAACTTCTTCGGATAAAACCATTAGGTCATTCCCAGCTTCGTCAACTGTATAAGTTATATCCCCCGCAGAACGCCCAAAAGACTCAATTACCTTTCTTTCTTGCTCCGTAATACGATTTAGTTCTATTTTCATCATTAACACTTCACTCCTTATTTGAGTTTCTTAACACCTGCTATGTATAAATTGATTTCATTAACCAATGCTACGGACTTACGGTTAGTATCGCAAGAGTAGTATAGAACCTCAGCTAATTCTTCAACACTACTCGACCGAACAAGTTCCATAAGAGTCCGTCTATCTGCTATACTAAGTTCTCTAATTTCCTCTAACTCTAAGTCATTCTTCATATCAGAATACCCCCTTAAAAAATTGACTTGCACATGCTTTTAAAAACATACTCTGAAAGCCCCTAAACGCTTGTCAGCAGATTTTTAGACCTCTTTTGTACTTTCTTACACAGTCAGTTCCAAAAGCGTCTAAAATCGCCTTAAAACAGGATTCAAGCATTTTCAATTATTTTTGAATAACTACCAAACCACACATACTCAGCCTGCATTATAGTACCTATATTTTCTTTACTCTGACCACTATCTACATAACCGTCCTGTTCCATTTGTAATCGGTGGTTAAGCTTTTCTTCCTCGGTATCATAATGGAATTGCTGTACAACCTCAGCTATTACAGAAACAGCTCCGACATCTTTGTGTATATACCTTTTAGTTGTAATCTCTTTTATCTTCTTCAT
>JGI24712J26585_10004534_pt1 | contig 10544 bp, 8 predicted proteins | sample BioPla3DNA2_FD_26585 | JGI IMG/M metagenome (IMG submission 26585)
CCCCAACAGATTTTTCGGGGTTTGATTATTAAAGCGATTACTGTTCCCGCCGCGATTGCTATTGCTGCCGGAATTCCATACGTCAGGAAAAACGCATCATGAGCGTAGTTCAGGACAGTATCAAGGAAATTATAAAGCAGATTTCCCTGTCTTGAAGTATTCATATGGTAGTTTACGGATTGGGCAAAAACCGAAAAATTGAAGAGTATAGGCAGGCTGGATAAAATTCCGGCAATCACGGATGAAGCCAGTGCGCCCGCCAGATAGCGATCCTGGCTTGAGAAGCGCAAAGCCCGCCAGGATTTGCATTCTTCATACCGCCTCAACAAGTGAAACATTAAGATATAGCTGAAAGTGAATACTGCCGGATATTTGGTGGCGGCAGCCAGTCCGGCGCAGATTCCAGACGCGATATAGTCAAACCAACGTACTCTTTTTAAAATCGGTACCGCAAATAAAAGTGTCAATACCGACCAGAATAGTACTGGCGGGTCAGGTTTGATAAATTTCGCGCCGACCGTGATCAATGGTAAAGTGGCCATCAGCAACGATGAGAAAAAAAGCCAAAAAAGGTCCGGCAATACGCCATCCGGTCAGAAAAAGAGCCGCCACCGCCAAGGTCTGGAAAAGAGCGCATAACATCCTGACGCTGAAATAAAACGGTCTCATCTTTTCCGGATTGACCAAATAAGATTCAGGGGAACCCACGGCGCCAAGATAACCGGTAATTTTAGCGATTGCCAGCGGAAAGCCCATCTGGTAAAAGAAGAATGAACCGTAAATATAAGAATTCGGGCGTGGATCCTTTTCCTGATACATTTGGGCGAGCACTTTGAAAACATAAAACTCGTCAGGATTGAAAGTCCGTACTTGATCAAAATACGGCGATAATTTTGCCAATTCGCGGAAATTATCGGGATTTTTTTTGTCGAGAAATTCGGATTGTTCAGCAATGTTCGAGGCCATTGCGTTTTTAAGTTCCGGCAGTTTTTTTTCAACAGTTTTGCTACCGCCGAGCGCAAGTTCAAGCCTTTCCTGCGAAGGCAGTCCGAGGCCTAACCCATAAAAATTTAAAAATGCTGAAACGATAATTACTCCAATCAAAAGGAGCCAGTTTTTCCGGTTGTTGAAACCGCACATTGAATATGGTTCGTCTTTCATGCTTCTTCCGAATTGTGATTGAAGCTGTAATATAACATAATGCAGAAGGTTTTCCATAGAATTGCCGATTTGAGTTAACGATATGAGAACGATGTTTGATTAACCTGTCTTGCTGCTTGAATTTATTCCAGCCGGGAATTATACTATTCTTTCTTGAAATGGAGCAAGATATAGATGAATTTGGCAACTCTTATTTCGGTAGATTCAATAATTTCCGGAGTGGAACCCGCTGATAAGTGGGAACTGCTGGACATGATGGTTGACTCAATGTCAACGTCATCGGCGGTCCGACATTCCGGCATTCCCCAGGAGCGGATTTTAGACGCGGTGGTTAAGCGGGAACACAGCAATAATACCGGAGTTGGCAACGGCTATGCTTTTCCACATGCCCGAATTCCGGGTTTAAAAGGTCTTGCTGTTGGAATGGCATTTCTCCAGAAACCGCTCAATTATGAATCGATGGATCAAGTTCCGGTCAATATCGTCTGTATGATTCTCGCTCCTGACAAAAATCCCACCATGGCGTTGAAAGTCATGGCACAGGTGGTTCGATTGTTTTCGGATCAACGCCTCAAAGAAAATATTTTAAAGGTGCGTGACAATCGGACAATTTTCAATATTTTGCTGGAGGCTGGTGCATCGTCGGATATTCCGATTATGGCGCGTGATATTATGAATTCCCCATTGCTGGATGTTCGTCGCGATACTCCAATATATGAAGTTATTCAGCTGATGGCTTCCAAACATCTTTCCGCACTGCCGGTAGTTGACGAACATGGCAATATTGAGGGACATATCACCGGCGCCCGATTATTTCAACTGGGTATGCCTGAATTTATGACTCGGCTCAAAGGCGTATCGTTCATTTGTGAATTTGAACCGTTTGAAAAGTATTTTTATGAAAAATCAAACTCATTGGCCGGTGAGGTTATGACCAGCGATTTCTGTGCGATGAGTACAGTCGCTACATTGCTGGAAATTGTTTATGCGTTGACCACCAGAAATTATCCGATGATTTACGTTCTTGAAGGAAATACGCTGGTTGGCATGATTGACCAGGGAACGGTACTTGAACAGATTATAAATTTTTAATACGAAGTAGAGGTTGTCGTGTATTTATTCATTGTTATCATTTGCTGCCTGACTTTCATTTTGATTTCGGCATCAGGACTGATCAATAAAACTCCGGTGGCAATGCTCGGCGCATGCCTGGTGATGCTGTTTGGCGCGATTGCTGACCATACACTGCTGATTCCAGTCGATTTAAATGTGGTTTTCATGTTGATGGGAGTAATGATTATCGGCGATATTCTGGCTGATACCGGAGTTTTTGAATGGTTTGCCATCGCGTCAGCCAAAAAAATGCATGGAAACGGTATGCTCACGGTGACCGCATTGATGGTAATTGCCGCTGTGTCTTCGGCATTGCTCAGTACTCCTGTCACGCTGGTCTATTTAATTCCGGTAACAATTCTGTTGGCGCAGATTCTGGACTTACCGGTCAAGCCGGTTCTGGCAATGCAGGCGTATTTTGCGGGACTTGGAGGGAGTTTGACGCTGGTCGGTTCGCCCGTCAATTTTATGACCGGATTATTTTTCAATATATCATTTCTGGAAGTACTGCGTGAAATGATCCTGCCGGTAACATTTATCGGAAGCGTATGGCTGATTTTAATTTGGATATTCAAAGGACGTTCGCTGGTTGTTTCTACCGGTAATCGTGAACATATCATGAAATCGCTGCCGGAAAAAGCGATTACTGACCGGAAAACGCTGAAGCGTGCGCTGATTCCGGTTTCGGTGACGTTGATGGTCCTGATTTTCGGCACATCATGGTTCGGGCGCGGTCTTGAAGGAGTGATTTTGCTATTCGGTGCGCTGGTGACCGGATTTCTCTGCCGCTTCAAGATTACACCGCTGCTGCATAAGGTAAACTGGAGCGTCATTATGTTTTACGGCAGTGTCTGCATTTTGGTCGGCGGATTGGAGGCAGGTACGTTATTACCGGGTGTCGGAGAATACATTTTTAAATATTCCGGCGGGGATTTTAAATGGCTTCCGTTGGCGGTATTATGCGGTACGGCGTTATTGGCGGTGTTTGTTGAAAATATTGCTTTGACCGTTTTGATGCTTCCGTTGATTCAACTTATTGCCGTAAGATTCCAGGTTACGGACATCAGACCGGTATTATGGGCATTGATGCTTGGAATTATGCTTGGTGGCAGTATTTCACTTTACGGTTCAGCAGCGAATTTTGCGNTGGCGCGTCTTGCTAAACGCAACAAATATAAAATCAGCGGTACGAAGTTTTGTGCCGGAGGGTTCCCGCTGGCGTTTATCGGGTTGATGATTGCTGCCGCATGGTTATACCTCAAATATATTGACAAATAATTGCATTGTCATCTGCCCAAAAACGCAGTTGGGGCTCTGCTCATAAGTTGAGTTTTTTATTTTTGCCGTTGCTGTTTCTTCATGATTATTTGTTTGCGGTAATTCGACGGCGATAACCCGGTTTTCTTTTTGAACAGACGTGAAAAATAGTATTGATCTTCAATGCCGAGAAAGTCAGCCAGATCTGTGATCCGGTAGTTCAGATTAGCCAGCATTGATTTTGCCGCATTGATTTTCAGTTGCAGGAAATATTGATATAACGGCATGCCGGTTTCTCTTTTGAAACGTTTGCTTAACGAATCGGGCGCAATACCATTCTTGATCGCAATAGATTTTAAACTCAGTTGAGTTTGGTGCAGATTACGATGCATCATATCAATTACGTTATTGGTGATTGAAGAAGGCTGGCTTGCGTCGCCAGGTATGTTCTGCCGCTTTATTTCCATCAAAATATTATGCAGCGCGCAGAATGCCTGTTCGTCTTCAAGTTTGTCATGAGTAAACATGCATCGCGCCATTTGCAACCAGTGGTTTTTCAGGTCACTGATATTTTGAAGTCTGGTGATGCCGATGACCGGGATAATTTCGCTGAAAGCCTGCCTGGCTCGCGCTCCGTCAAAGAGTACCCAGCAATTCTGCCAGGCCGCTGGAACCACCGGGTCATAAATGTGTCTTTGACCCGCCGGAACATAAATGACGCTTACCGGCTCAATTCTGGTTGCTATCCCAATGTCTTCCAGTAGGAAAAATGCTTCACCGCCGAAAGTCATCGCCAGAAAATCAGAATTGAATTCCCGCAAACCGATAGGACGTCCGGTAAGTTCGCTGTGCTCGATAATTCCGGCACTGTGTACCTTTTTATCCATTTCTTTAACCCGTAGCAAATGAGTTTTTTTTGAATTTGTGATAACTCACTTGGATTTTTGCATTGCGAAAGAATGCCATATGATTACTGTACGAAGTATATCATGGGGATATTGGTAATGCAAATATAATTTGCTGTTTTGTCCATCTTTTAGTTGTTTTTGTCTATTCTCAAAACGGCATGTTTGCAGTATAATATTTAGAAATTGCCAACAATTATCGGAGAGGAAAATATATGAAAGCAATTCTGGTCATATTCGATTCTTTGTCACGAAAATATCTGCCTTCTTATGGCTGTGACTGGGTAAAAGCAGATAATTTTAACCGCTTGTCAGAAAAATCTGTAACTTTTGATAAATGTTTTGTCGGCAGTATGCCGTGTATGCCGGCCCGGCGTGAACTGCATACCGGAAGATATAATTTTCTCCATCGGTCATGGGGACCGATTGAACCGTTTGATGACTCAATGCCGCAAATTCTCAAGGAAAACGGCGTTTTCAGCCATCTGATCAGTGACCACTACCATTACTGGCAGGACGGCGGTGCTACTTACCATAATCGCTACTCAAGCTGGGAAAATGTCCGCGGTCAGGAGGGCGATGCCTGGAAATGTGAAGTCAAAGACCCCGAGGCGCCGGAAGCGGCAGGATTGTCCATGCGCCAGGACTGGATAAACCGTAAGTACATGACCCCTGAAAGCAACATGTCGCAGACCAAAACTTTTGATTTAGCCATGGATTTTTTGCAGACAAATTCAGACCAGGGAAACTGGTTTCTGCAGGTCGAGTGTTTTGATCCGCATCCGCCGTTTTTTGCTGCAGAACGGTTCCGCGAGAAATACAGAAAAAATTACCATGGACCGCATTTTGACTGGCCGGATTATTGTAAGATAAAAGACAGCGAAACACCGGAAATGATCGAACATTGTCAATGCGAATACGCTTCGTTGGTCAGTCAGTGCGATTATTCACTGGGGCGCATTATGGATTTTATGGATCAAAATGACATGTGGAATGATACCATGCTGATTGTTACTACCGACCACGGTTTTCAACTGGGCGAACACGACGCATGGTGTTTTTGTCATAATCCGTTTTATAATGAAGTCTGCATCAAACCGCTTTTTGTCTGGGATCCGCGATGCGGCAGAAAGAACGAACGATGCAATGAATTGGTTCAAACACACGATTTGCCGGCAACGATTCTGGAATATTTCAATATTGACCGCCCTGGAAACATGCAGGGTAAAGTTCTGCGCGATACTGTCGCCGATAATAAACCGGTCCGAGAAGCATGTCTGTTTGGCACATTCGGCGGTCATGTAAATTGTTCCGACGGCCGCTATGTCTATATGAAAGCACCATGCAGCCAGGATAATAAACCTCTTTATAACTATACGCTGATGCCGACTCATCTGGCAAAATTTTTCCGCCAGGAAGAACTTGAACAGGCTGAACTGGTGCCGCCTTTCAATTTTACCAAAAACATGCCGCTCCTTAAAACTCCGGGCATACCGCAGCCGTTGGATTTTAATCCATATGATGAAGGGGATTTGCTTTTCGATATGGGAAGTGATCCACAACAGCTCCTGCCGATAACGGATCGACCGGATCTGACGGCAAAAATGGCCGAAACCATGGTGGCATTGATGAAAGAAAACGATGCACCGCCGGAACAATTCGAACGTCTCGGGCTGATCGATTGAGCTGTCTAAACTTCTCTCGCGCATTATGCGCGCGCGAAGTTTAAATCAACCAATTGCATTGTTTTTCAGCCATTGAACCGATTTCTCATGTGCGTTAAAACGATTATACTCCAAATTATCACGGAATCTGGAATAAGTTATTCCGAAATATAAGATTTGTAACTCTCTCAAAATTACTATATATTGCCGCAATTAAGCGAAATTGGTGACAGATCGGTGATTGGGGCTGGGAGTGTTGTAGCAAAAAATATTCCTTCTGATGTAATTGCCGTGGAAAACCCCTGCAGGATTATCAATAAAATATAGACAAAACGATGATAAAGCAATTCAACCGACCACTGGCGCGTCAGTTGATTGATACGTTTGGAATAGAAGTGGAACTCTCGCCGGTCATGGGTTTACGGAAAAAATATTGATCTGTTTCCAAGCAGTCTGTGATAAATATGCGAGTAAGGTGCTATGGCGGGCGACGTTGAAAAAGTCGCTTCAAATGTTATATTCAGCAGTTTTAAACAGCTTAATTATGGAGAACCTTTATGAAACTTGGCGTAATCGGTGGCAGTGGTCTATACAAAATTGACGGTATGGAAGATATCAGAGAAGAAAGTGTCGTAACTCCATTTGGAGACCCTTCGGACAGTTTCATCTGCGGAAAATTAAACGGGCAGGAGATAATTTTTCTGGCTCGCCATGGGCGCGGTCATGTGCTTGCCCCGATGGAAATCAATCATCGCGCCAATATTTTTGCGATGAAGAAGCTCGGCGTTACTCATATTATCAGCATTTCCGCGGTGGGTAGTCTGCGCGAACGGATTCGTCCGCGGGACGTAGTGCTGGTTGATCAATACTATGACCGTCGCCGAACTGCCGGGAATGATACTTTTTTCGGAAACGGGATTGTTGCGCATATTGCATTCGGTACGCCGACCTGCACGGAACTGGCGACTTTGGCGGCGGAAGCGGCTCGTGACGCCATCAAGATTTCCGATGAGCCGGATCGGCGTGTACATTTCACCGGAACTTATGTGAATATGGAAGGGCCGGCATTCTCGACCAAGGCTGAATCCAAAACGCACCGTGACAGCGGTTTTCATGTTATCGGAATGACCAATCTACCTGAAGCCAAGCTGGCGCGGGAAGCGGAAATCGCTTATGCGACAGTGGCTATGGTAACTGATTATGACTGCTGGCATCCTGACCACGACCATGTTACTGTCGATATGGTTATCGGGCACTTGATGGCCAACGCGAAGCTTGGCGAAGAGATTATCAAACGGGTTGCCGCAAGTGTCCATAGTCTTTCTGAGGACAATCCATGCTTTCGGGCTTTGGAAAATGCCATCATTTCTTCCCCGGAGTATATAACTCCCGAGGTCAGAGCAAGGTTGGCGCCGATTATCGGCAAATATTTGAAATGATTTTGCCTGACGGTACCAAAATTACCAGGATTGATCAGCCGCCATACGAAGCTGAAGAACGTTACCTGATGGAGGTGATGTTTGACGGCACCGGATTCAGCGGCTGGCAGTGCCAGGATAACGGGCGAACCGTTCAGGAAGAGGTGCAAAAACTGTTGTCAAAGATCTATGCGGATCTGCCGATAAAAGTTTCCGGGAGCAGTCGTACTGATGCCGGGGTTCATGCCATAGGGATGGCGGCTTCGTTTGCGGCGCCGTTGCGTCCGGCAATTGAACGTGAAAAGTTGCGTCTGGCGCTGAACCGGATGCTGCCGCCCGATATCCGCATCCGCAAAATCAGAGCGGTGCCGTGGGATTTCAGTCCGCGTTTTAATGCCGTTGGCAAAGCTTATGTTTATGTACTTAATCTGAGCGAAGAAAATCCGTTTTCATCAAATTATTCATGGCAATTAAGGAAGTATCCTGATCTTGATGCCATGCGTGAAGCGGCAGCGTATTTAACCGGTACGCATGATTTTTCATCATTTGTGGTCGATCGAAGTAAAATTGATGAAGCGGTAAGGACGATTTTTCGCATCGAGTTTGAACGGTTCGGCAACTATCTCTGCATAAGTTATGTCGGCAACAGTTTTCTCTATAAAATGATTCGCTGCCTGACCGGATTGCTGGTGGAGATTGGCTTGGGCGATTTAGGCCCGCATGATGCCAAGGCCATTTTAAATGCCAGAGACCGCAAATGCGCGCCTCAGACCGCGCCGCCGCATGGATTATTTTTGATGAAAGTTTTTTTTGACGAAGAGGAGATTCAAAAATGGCAACTGCGCCGCGTACCGTTTCAGATGTAAATTCCGATAATTTCAATATCGCAGTGCGGATTGATCAGATGGGTGATCGGTTCGGGACGAAAAATGCGTTGTTCGAACCACTGACCCGGGATCAGAGCGGTCTATTCAAATATAGGGTTTTAAGCTTTGCGCAACTGGCGCAATTAAGCAATCATTATGCCGCAGCGTTTGCCGGAGCCGGTATCGGCGCCGGAACCCGGGTACTGCTTTTGATGAAGCCGGGTCTGGAGTTGTCGGCGGTGGTGTTTGCGTTATTCAAAACCGGCGCGGTTCCGGTATTGGTAGATCCGGGACTGGGTTTGAAAAACATGCTGGGTTGCATCAGGCGCACTGCGCCGGAGGCGATGATTGCGTTGAATGCCGCCCATTGGATCCGGAAAATTTTCCCAAGTACATTCCGCACGGTTCGAATCAAGTTTGGAATTGGTGGTTTGACTCCGCCCGGGGTGATTAATTTGGGTAGCATTATCAGCATTGATCAGCTTGGCGAAACAAATATCCCGTTATTTGAGGCTGTAAAGGTAATGCCGGAAGATATGGCCGCGATAGTGTTTACTTCAGGCAGTACCGGACCTCCGAAAGGAGTTGTCTATACGCATCGGATTTTTCACACTCAACTTGAAAACATCAGCAAGGTTTACGGTGCCGGCCCTGAACAGATTGATATGTCGGCATTTCCGCTTTTCGCGCTGCTGGCGGTGGCTTCAGGAATGCCTTCGGTAATTCCGAAAATGGATTTTCGACGTCCGGCCGAGGTCAATCCGGAAAATATTATTCGCGAAGTCAATGCGCATCGGGTCACTTTTTCTTTTGGCTCCCCGGCGTTGTGGCGGACTACTGCCAATTACGCATTGTCGCACAATCTGAAAATGCCGACTTTGAAAAATGTGTTGATGGCCGGCGCTCCGGTCGGCGAAGACCTGCACCGCAAGGTAAAAGCGGTAATTGCTTCAGACGGTGAAACCTGGGTACCTTATGGCGCTACGGAAGCTTTGACCACCTGCACCTTCAAAGGCAGTGAGATGTTGTCGGAAACCGCCGCAAAAACCCGGGAAGGGCAGGGGTATTGTGTCGGCTATCCCAATCCGGGAATGGAAGTAAAAATTATTGTCTGCAGCGATGAACGAATTGCTGAATTCAGTCCTGAATTGGAATTGCCGTGCGGCGAACGCGGTGAAATTATCGTGCGCGGTAACGTGGTTAAAGCGGCATATTACAATGATTCCGAGGCAACCGCCAATTCGGAAATTGCTGATTCAGCCGGCGGTAAATGGCATCGCATGGGGGATGTCGGATATTTTGACGGGCAAGGACGATTATGGTTTTGCGGCCGAAAGAATCATATGTTTCATACCGCTGGCATGGTTTATTATCCGGTCTGCTCGGAAGCGATCTTCAATCAACACCCCGAAATTTACCGGACTGCGCTGGTGCGCGGATTGAATGGCCCGGTGCTGTTTGTGGAACCGCTGCCGGGTAATTTTCCGCGTCGTACGGCTCAACGCGAAAAAATTGTTGATGAACTGCTGGAGCTTGGCAGTAAATATACTTTTACCGCTGAGATTTATGATATTCGTTTTATCAAAGCATTGCCGGTGGATATTCGGCACAACGCAAAAATATTCCGCGAGAAGCTGTCCATTCGCGCCTGCCAGTAAATCTTTAATCCTTTTGTTGCCCTTTTCCGGCGTTGTCGCGTAGCCCGCAAAGCAATGCCGCTTCCGCTTTTTTCGATAAATGGCTGTTGCGACGCCCCCTCGACTGGAGAGAAGATGGCATCAATTATATGCATTGTCTATATTGAACGCGAAATATTATTACGTTGGGTTTTAACCAATTCTCAATGAAATGGTCTATTGAAAAAGCAAACGGCAAAAAGGGGTTGGAATTTTCTTCTCAAAAGCTAAAATCACCGCCGCAAATATTGTCTTAAACTTCGCGCGCGCATAATGCGCGCGCGAAGTTTAAGGCACAATCCGAAAGCGCCAACGCCGCATTTTTTTGAGGGTAACTCTTCCTTTTTGAAAAAGTTAAATTTTAACAAAATAACTGGAATCAAATTTGATTTTTTTTTCATATGGTACTTTATTTCGAAATTTGTCGGAATATTGTAGCATCTGTGATGTGAAATTCATCATTCGCCGCAATACGCCGGGTAGT
>JGI24712J26585_10004538_pt1 | contig 10538 bp, 4 predicted proteins | sample BioPla3DNA2_FD_26585 | JGI IMG/M metagenome (IMG submission 26585)
ATACTTTTGCAACCTTAAAGATAAGGTTCTTTTTAAAATAAAAATATTAAACATTTATTTATATTTTACTTTAAAACAAGTTGGTATTATGTTTTTTATTAACATTTACCTGTTGATAACTTTACGTTTTTTAATCATTTTATATTATAATTTTTTTTTAATTTTGTAAAAAGATTGCAATCATACATATTAAAATCACTATTAACATATAACATAATCCAAAAACAATCGAAATAAATTACATATAACAATAATAAATTTTCAACATTATAATATAGGAGAAATCCGAAAATCCTTTAAAAGAGTAGGAAAAACTAAAAAAATAAAAAAAGATGATAAAAAAGAAAAAAATGTGGTGTGTCACCATCACAATTTTAGCGTTCGCAGGAGCAGTGACGTTTTACTCCTGCCAAAAAGATCAAGTTCTTGACAACCCTAAACAAGAACTAGTAGAAAAACCTATGCAAAAATATTGCAGAATTGATTATTTCATATCCGCTTATGACGGGAAGGTGTATGAGGCGAATGCAGAGAACTGGGCACTTTTTGAACAATACGGTGGTTTTTATTGGTTTTATGATGCTGACGGAAAAAGATGGGGACATTGGCCTCTTACAGGTGAGCCATACTGGAGACCAAGTGTAGGTGGAAATGACAATCCACCAGATCCTTCAGAACCATCAACACCACCAAATCCACCAATAGGAAAGTTTGTTCGACATACGATAGTTGATATAATGAATGCTCCTTCTCATGAAAGACAAAACATAGTAATAGAAAATATGCTCCAACCTTTTGATCCGGGCATTAGTTTAAGTGCTAAAATAGATGTTCTCCTACTTGAAAAAGTAGTATCTGGCGAATATATCATTTCAAATATTACGGAAAATTATTTTGTGAATTCAACTGAAACTGAAGTAACATTTGAGTATACAATTGAATTTTTAAATCCGGAAACTGCTTACATTACACTTTATACAACAATATTTACTTATGAAAAAGGAGATGGATTATAATCAATGATTTAAGCATTATTAAAGAAATCCGAATTATTCGGATTTCTTCTTTTTTATTTATTGAATGTAAAAATTTAAAATATATTATATTATGAAGAAAATAATTTTATTTATTGCTTTTGTCGGCTTAACCGTAAGTTTAAATGCTCAGGATACGTTAAAATGGAAAACCATTAAAACATATTATGGAAACATAAAGAATAATAATTATATTAGAATAGGAGAATTGGACGGTGCTGTGCTGAATACGGATTCGATTTCTCTTTTAATTCCTGATTTGCATATCTTAAATGTTAGCCAAGATACTTTCCCCTCAGGTGTGAAATTTAGCTATGTGATTGATTTCTATCTTTATGCCGATACAGGTTTACTTTTAATGGATCATAATGTATCAACAAATTATCTTATACCTTTTGATTTTTGTCCTAACGACACCTTTTTTATAGGTTCCAGTACTGGGTTTATGGCATTTCCTTTATTAGGAGTAATTGATGAAATTGAAAGAATGGGTATTGACTTTAAACAAATAAGTTACTGGAAAATAATAGCGGGTGTTGGTTACACAAGCCAAAACGGTTATTATTCGGAGCAAGTATTTTATGAAGGTGCTGATACATCTGTTTTTTATGTTAGAAAAGGTGGTGTCGGTGTTCAAGAAACGGAGCAAGAAACAAATATTGCAGTTTATCCCAATCCAACAAATAGGGAGTTGCAAATAATAAGTTCTGCATTACGGAATGAATGTATTGAAATAGTTGATATGACAGGAAGAATAGTAAAAAGGCTTAATTCACCCATAAACAATACTATCAATGTTTCGGAACTTCAAAACGGAATGTATTTTATTGCAATTTACAGCAATGGAAAAAGAACAATCAAAAAATTTGTGAAACAATAATTGGGAACATTGTTTTTTATGCTTTTTTGTTTCTTTCAATTGATTATAAAAGGAACATGGAATAAAAAAACAAGATTAACAAAACGGGAGCAGTTAAAACTCTCGTTTTTTTATTTTTTAAAATTATTATCGGTCGGCAGTAAATATTATATTTTATAAAAGAATAAAGAATATTATGAAATAACTTATTTTAATTTTGTATATTTGCATCTTAATGAAACAATGCAAAAAAGTAATGCACAGTTATATAAGTAAGTGTTGATAAGTGTCAAAAGAGAAAAACAGTTTTTAGAAAGAATATGATATATAAAGAGTTTATTGCAAATATTAAGGAAATAACGCGCTATTATAAAATATTAGTAGAGGAAACGAAAAATAAAAAGATTGTCGGTAGTACGAATGAGTGGATACTTGATAATTATTTTATTATAAGCGAGCAAGAAAAAACACTATGCGAAGAGTTACGTTCCAAAGGAATAAGAAAAATAAAGCCGAAACGAAAAAAACAAATAGACAGTTTAATTTATTCATTTTTAGAAAAGTTAAATTTTCAAGTAAACCTTGATGTTGTTTTTAACGATATCAACGCATACCAAAAGAAAAATGAAGATTATTTTTCTTATGCGGAAATCAATTATATATTTATTCTTTTTCGTGTTATTTTAATTAATGAAATTAGTAGTTTGTCGAAAACATTAAATGTTAAACTACACGAAAAGAAAAAAATAGATCAGCTTTTTGCTCAAATAAAAGAGGAACTGAAAACGCAAGGCACTTCGCCTCTTTTAGAAAAAAGACTTCAAAACGAGGCGTTTGTTATCAATCCTTATTGTTTGGATCAATTGTCCAATAGCTTATTGAATGATATTGACAATGTGTCGGAAGAGATGATGTTGCTTTTAAAGGAAACACTTGTTAAATACGACACTACTTTAAAAGAGCTGTTGCAACAAGAAATAGACGCTTCCGCACAAAATAATATTCTGATATCTAATTTATTTGTCTCACTTAAAAAGATGACAAAATATGAAATGTCGGAGTTATACATTAAAATCAGCTTTACGGAAAACGTATTAATGTCTGAAAAAGCAGATAAATACGCTCACATGTACGATAATAATAAGAATAATTACCGTGCAAAGATTATCCGAGATGTCAAAAAGCATCACATGAGTGAATATCAGTATACCTTAGGGATTGTTGAAAAAGCCAATCAGACGAATCGGCACGTGGGCTGGCTATTGTTTAAGCCTAAAAAATACAAAGAGCGTTCTTATATTTATATTGCAGGCGTATCAATAGTTACTATTTCCCTTTCATTGTTCCTCTCGTACTATATGGGATATTTAGCTTTTTTATTGCTGCTGATTCCTGTCAGTCAGTTTGTTATTGAAGTTACCAATCAAATATTGTTTTATCTTCACAGACCCAATAGCACGTTAAAAATAAAATTTGAGAAAGGCATACCCGAAGAGTGCAGTACGATGGTCGTTATTCCGACCATTATTAAAACGAAAGAAAAAGTTGATCAGGTATTTGAAAAACTTGAAGTGTATTATCTTTCTAATTATTCGGAGAATTTGTATTTTACATTATTGGGCGATTGTTCGTCGGAATCAACCAAGCATACTGATTTTGATAAAGAAATTATCAATGCCGGTTTAGAAAGAGTTGAAAAATTAAACAAAAAATACAATAAAAAACATTTGTTTAACTTCGTTTATCGCAATCGTTTTTATAGCGAGGGCGAGTCGTCTTATTTAGGCTTTGAGCGAAAACGAGGAGCTATTTTGCATTTTAACGATTTGATTTTAGGGAATTTAACGGCAGAAGAAAAAGAAACATTGTTCCAATGCCAAACTTTCGATGACTTTGATAAATCAATTACCTATGTCATAACGTTAGATACCGACACACAATTGGTATTGTATTCTGCATTTCAATTAATAGGGGCGATAGCTCATCCCATGAATCAGCCCGTATTGGCAGAAGACGGGAAAAGTGTTGTTTCGGGTTACGGCATTATGCAGCCTCGCATTAATGTAGATGTCGAAGTTACTAACAAATCTAAATATGCTCAATTGTTTTCCGGTTTGGGAGGTTTGGATGTTTATACTACCGCTTCGTACGAACTTTACCAAGACACTTTTAACGAAGGAAGTTTTGTCGGCAAAGGGATTTATAATTTGCGAGTATTTCAACAAGTGCTGAAAAACACATTTCCTCAAAACCTTATTTTAAGCCACGACCTGTTGGAGGGCAATTATATCCGCTGCGGATTGATTAACGATGTGGTTCTTTTCGATGACAGTCCTTCGAATTATTTAGACGATGCCAAACGACATCATCGCTGGGTGAGAGGCGATTGGCAAATTATTTCTTGGCTTAAAAAGAAAGTGAAAAACGAAAAAGGGGAGACGGTCAACAATCCGATTACAGCTTTGGGAAAATGGAAGATATTCGACAATTTACGTCGCAGTGTCATGAGTTTAGCTTTGCTTATTTTATTGTTTTACGGTTTTACGATAGGGAAACTAAGTCCGCTGCTATACTTATTGGTCGTTTTGATTATTGTCATGACACCTATCTTTTTCTATCTCATTTCTCGCATAGTATACAAGCACAAATACAGTCGTTATATACGCTATTATATGACGCTGTTAAGAGGAATGGGAGTCGTGTGTCTCAAATCGCTTATCGTGTTGTCCATCCTTCCCAAAGAGGCTTTTCTGTATTTAGATGCCATTGTCCGTTCTGTGTACCGTATGCTGATTAGCAAAAAGAATTTGCTCAATTGGATAACGGCGGAAGATGCTGCAAAGATGACGAAAAATACGCTCGGAAGTTTTATTAAAAGTTTTAGAATCAATTATATAGTTGCCATATTGTTTGTGTTAGGCACTTTTTATTTTAAAACGGACAGCACCTATATTTATTTGGTTTTTGCTATTGGGGTGGCTTTTCTTTGGTGTATTGCACCTTTTTGGATGTTTTATCTTGGAAGAAAAATCAAAACAGACGAAAAGCGTTTGAATAAAACGGAAATAGAAGAAATAAAAGAACTTGCACAACGAACATGGAAGTATTTTCACACCTTTTTAACGGAAGAATCCAACTATCTTATTCCTGATAACTATCAGGTAAATAGAAGTATAAAAACCGACTATAAAACATCGCCTACCAATATCGGGTTTTCAATGCTTAGCGTTATTGCTGCTTATGAACTCGAATTCATAGAACAAAAAGAAGCCGTTTCTTTATTGGAAAAAATCGTTGACAGTGTTATAAAATTAGAAAAATGGGAAGGTCATTTGTATAATTGGTATAATATTAGCACTTTAGAAGAGCTGCATCCGTTTTTTGTCTCTGCTGCCGATAGTGGTAATTTTGTGGCGTGCCTCTATGTTGCAAAAGGATTTTTGATAAAAACAAAAGAACACAATATTTTAAATAAAGTATTACGCCTAATTGATAATACCAATTTCACTAAATTGTATAATACGGATTTAGATGTATTTAGTATAGGCTACGATGACAGAAACCAACAATTACTGCCTTATCATTACAATAATTTCGCTTCGGAAGCCAGATTGACGAGCTATGTGGCTATTAGCAAAAAAGATGTGCCTTATAAACACTGGTTTTGCTTGGATAAAACCTTGACCAAATACAAGTTTTTCAAAGGAGTGGCTTCATGGTATGGAACTCTTTTTGAATATTTTATGCCTTTGATATTTTTAAAAACCTTTAAGCATACCTTAATGGACGAAACCTATGCTTTTGCCTATTATGCTCAAAAGGAATTTATGAAAGAAATAGATAAAAATCTACCTTGGGGTATTTCGGAAGCCGGCTATAACGAATTAGACGATGCTCAAAACTATAAATATAAGGCATTTGGAGTTCCTTATTTGAAATTTCAAAATACGGTTTCCAATCGTATTGTCATATCGCCTTATAGCTCGTTGATGGTAATAGGAATAAGAGACAAAGAAGTGTATGAAAATATTCAAAAATTCAAACAATTGGATATGTATCATGAATTTGGTCTCTATGAGTCTTATGACGAGGAGGATAAAGTCAATGTTGAAGCCTATTATGCACACCATCAGGGAATGATTTTAGCTGCATTAACCAATTATTTAAAAGACAATTGCTTACAAGAATATTTCCATTTGGACAAAGGCGTGCAGTCAATGGAAACTTTACTGAAAGAAAAAGCACAAATCAAACCTTATATTGATTTGAAGATATCTAAATTTAAGCGTTATAAGTATCCGAAAGAGAGCCAAGAAAACGATATACGTGAATACGATGATATGGGTACGGTTCCGGAAATCGGCGTTTTGTCGAACGGCTATTACACACTTTTAATTAATGATAGAGGATGCGGATTTAGTCGTTTTAAAGATTTATATGTCAATAGATATAGAAAAATAACGGCTGAAAACTATGGTATATTTATGTACATACGCAATGTTTATACGGGCGAACTTTGGTCGAATACCTATGCACCTTTAAATGTGAAACCGGATACCTACCGTGTTACATTTGCTTCCGACAGGATTAAATTTATGCGGGAAGATTATGGAATTATTACAACGACCGAAATTTGTGTGGTGAAAGATAAAAATATTGAAATCAGAAAAATTTCGTTCGAAAACCTAACATCAAAAGATGTGGTGTTGGAGTTGACTTCCTATGGCGAGATTATTATGTGCCAGAATGATAGAGATGTTGCACATCGCTCGTTCAATAGCATGACGATTTTCAGTGAATTTGATGAGCGAACGGCTACTTTGTTGTTTTCACGCAAGTCGCGTAATGTCAAAAACACAAAATATTACATTGCTTCTCGTATGTTTTTTGAAAATGAAAACGATTTAAAAATCGAATACGAAACAGCGCGTTTGAATTTTATCGGAAGAAATAATACTACGCAAAATCCTTTAATAATTAGCAGCGTAGGTAATCTTTCAAAAGGATTAGGTTCTTCTTTAGACCCTATTATGAGCATCAGAAGAGAAATCATAGTGAAGGCGGGAAAAAAAGAAAACACCTATCTATTGGTCAGTTTTGCAAAATCTCGTCAACAGGCGATGGATATGGTCAATAGCTATAACACAGCGATTGATATTAATAATGCATTTGATATGGCAACTGTTTTAAACAATATGCGTATCAGCTATTCGCATTTGAAAGGCGACCAAATGAGGGTTTATAATTCTATTTTAAAACATATTTTCCAAACGGCTTCTATCAACGAAAAACGCAAAAATATATTACAACAAAATACCCTCTCGCAGCCTAACCTCTGGCGATTTGGAATTTCAGGCGATTTACCCATCATTCTATTGGAAATGGATGCAATGGAAAACGCCTTAATACTAAAAGACGTACTGCAAGCCTATGAGTTTTATAAGAGTATGGGCTTGTTTATGGATATTGTCATTATTAACAATGAAAAAGAAAGCAATGAAGAGGTATTGGAAAAATACATTTCCGATTTGGTCAATAAAATTTATTACTTTAATTATTTCGAAAATTTGAGAGGGAATGTATATACCATCTCTGCTCGTGATTTAAGCGAAGAAGAGCGGACTTTGCTTTATACCATAGCTCGTATTACCATTGATTCTTCAACAGGAAAATCCTTAGAAAAACAAATGCAAGAAATGCAAACACCCGACTTTTTCTGTGCAGACGATAGTAAATACACGAATTTACTCACAAAAGAACCTAAACAAGAATATGGTTTACAGTATTATAATGAATACGGTGGATTTAAAAATAATGGTAGCGAGTATTGCATTACCAATGTAAATACGCCCATGCCTTGGATTAATGTCATTGCTAATCCCGAATTTGGATTTATTGTTAGCGGCTGGATGAGCGGATTTACTTACGCTTATAATAGTCAGATGTTTAAAATTACTTCTTGGTCCAACGATATGGTGTCGGATCCTGCTTCTGAAATTATTTTGATTAATAAACAACGATTTATTCCGACTGTAGCACGTCATGGCTTAGGCTATTCCGTGTTTACCGCAGAATCTTACGGTTTTGATGTCGAAATAAAAGTATTTGCCGCACTGCAAAACAAAGTAAAATATTATCTTCTCGCCATTAAAAACACAAGCGATTATAATCAAAATTTACAAATAGAGCTGATAACCAATATTGTTTTAGGAGCTACCGAAGAAAAAACCAATCGACATTTACTATCCGATTGGAGCGAAGAAGACAATAGCTTGTATTTTAGAAATGTTTACCATCAAATATTTAAACATGTAACCCTTTATCTGACTTCAACTGAAAAAATTATCTGTTTCGATGATAAAAATCCTACTCATAAGAGCATAGAAACACAAATAGAAGTTGAAAAAGAAAGTATGCGAGAAATGGCTTTTATGATAGGTGTTAAAGAAGAAAATGACAATATAGCCAAGACGACACCTTCCATCATCGAAGCATATCGTGAAGTGCAAGAGCATTGGAAAAATAAATTATCCGTTATCAGAGTGGCAACACCCGACGATTCATTCAATTATGTTATGAACAATTGGTATATGTACCAAACTTTAGCGTCGAGGCTTTATGCTCGAACGGGTTTTTATCAGGTAGGAGGGGCGTATGGTTTTAGAGATCAATTGCAAGACATGGTAAGTGTTATGTATAGTAATCCTCAAATGGCTCGCAATCAAATAATCAAACATGCTTCACATCAGTTTCCCGAAGGTGATGTGTTGCATTGGTGGCACGAAGACAATAACTTTGGAACACGTACTACTTTTTCGGACGACTACTTATGGCTGATTTATGTTACCTACGAATACCTGAAAGTGGTAGGCGATTATGGTATTTTAGACGAAGATGTGCCGTTTGTGGAAGGCGAAAAGCTAAAAGAAGGAGAAAGCGAAAGAGGTATTCATTTCTATAAAAGCGATAAAACAGCCTCTCTCTACGAACACTTAAAGTTATGTATTCATAAATCACTCGGTCAAATGGGGCGTCATTCTTTGCCTTTAATGGGCAGCGGCGATTGGAACGATGGAATGAACAAAGTGGGAGAAAAAGGAAAAGGAGAAAGTGTGTGGGTAGGATTCTTTTTAGTCGATCTCTTGAATAAAATTATCCCCATCGCTTCTTATAAAAAAGATGATGATTTTGTTAAAAAATGCGAACAAGCAATTCCACCCTTAGTAGAAGCACTTAACCAAAATGCTTGGGACGGAGAATGGTATTTAAGAGCGTATTTTGATAATGGCGATGTCTTGGGTTCGCGTAATAATGCCGAGTGTCAGATAGACTTATTGTCTCAATCGTGGAGTATATTGACGGATGTGGCTGATGAAGAGAGAAAACAAAGCATATTAAGAGAAACGGAAAATCGCTTAGTAGATCATCAGCATAAGATTATAAAACTATTGACACCTGCTTTTAAAAATTCAAAAAACAATCCGGGCTATATTATGGATTACTTGGAAGGAATTCGCGAAAATGGCGGGCAATATTCACACGGAGCAATGTGGTACATTATGGCACTTCTGAAAGAAGGATTGGTTGACAAGGCATATAATTATTATGCTATGATTAATCCTATTAATAGAACAAGCTCGCTGAGCGATGTCTTAAAATACAAAGTAGAGCCTTATAGCATGGCTGCCGATATCTATTCCAATCCTCAATTTCCGGGAAGAGGAGGTTGGACATGGTATACCGGTTCCAGTAGTTGGGCTTACAAAGTGGGATTGGAACATATAGTGGGATTTAAAAAAGAAGGTAAATTTTTACGCATTGAGCCGAAAATCCCTTCGTCTTGGACTTCGTTTAGCATAGAATATCGCTATATTGATACTTTGTATACTATTTATGTACAATGCGATAAAGGAAAAGATAAAACACTTATTGTAGATGGAAAAGCTGTCGAAGGACAGGTAATAGCATTAGAAAACGATAAAAAACACCATATTGTAGAGGTGAGGTGTTAGGATAGGTGATTCACTGCGTGTTGCGTTTTTATTGTATTATTTGCTGATTTTGAGCGAGGTTGTTTTTTCTGTTTTTAAAAGTGTAAGGTGGGACACTATTCATTACCTATTTTTTGATCAAAATATACAAAATTAAATTTTTTTGTTTCAAAATTGTATAAAACAAAAAATTGATTATCATAACGAACCCATTTGTAATGCATAAATAAAAATTTTCTTGAATTCATTATAATTTGAAATTCACTAAGATTGACTTTAGAACTATCTAATTGCTTATTTTCTATGGATACTTCATTATTTTCATTTATGTGAAATCCAACAAAAAGATACTTGACTTCATTTACAATAAACCCGACATATTGTCTGTAATAATATTCAATCCCTTTATTGTTAGGATATAATATAATTTTAGTATTCTTCATCAAAGTGTCGCGTAAATTTTTCTCGAAATCCCAAATCATTGCTGTATCAATGTTTACATGAAAAGAATTGGTGTCTATCACGATATTAGTCATCGATGAAATTAAATTAGTTATCTAGTCGACCCTTAAAAACATTTTAATTTATTGAATATCATTAAAATAATTTGTAAAATATATTGAAGATATTGCAATTATTTGTATCTTTGCAACA
>JGI24712J26585_10004542_pt1 | contig 10530 bp, 8 predicted proteins | sample BioPla3DNA2_FD_26585 | JGI IMG/M metagenome (IMG submission 26585)
AAATGGCCGCCGGGCTGATGACTCCATTGAAATTGAGCATTCAAAGGGTACAAAATCTATAAAAATCCCTCAAAATCGGCTGGGGAGTGATGCTGTGCGAAGGCTTGCTTTAGTATCCTTTGCATTTTCAGCAGCTGTTTTTGTTTCCCAATACTGCCTTATAAGAATGCTGCCCCTCTTTGCAGGTGTGGGAGCAGCCCTAATCATGCTCGTACTGCTATTTATAAAACACGAAAAGGTCAGACCCGCAAGGTTTATTTCTTTGGGTCTGACCCTTGGTTTCTTATGGTGTTTTGGATATGATATAATCTACGTACAGCCAGTTAAAGGCCTTGATCAGATTACGGACCGGTATACGGCCAGGGTAACAGAATTTCCCCGGGACACAGATTACGGCTACAGTGTGAATATAAAGCTCAAAACCGATAGGGGGCCGGAGATCAAGGGGCTGCTGTATGTCACTGGAGAAGAGTTTATGCAGCCCCAGTCCGAAGGGCGCCCCGAGCCCGGAGACTATATTGAAATAGAGGCAAAGGCCAGATTGCCCCAAAAGAAAAACGGGGAGGACTATTATACCCCCAAGGGTGTTTTGCTTCTCCTGTATTCAAGGCAAAGGCCTGAAATTACGGGACACAGCAGCAGTATTGTATACTGGCCGGTCAGACTGGCAGGGCTTATAAATAAAACAGCAGAGAAAATTTTCTCCCCCGATGTTTATCCCTTTATGAAGGCACTCCTAACCGGTGACAGAAGTGATCTGAATAAGGATTCATTTCTTTTGTCGTCTCTGTCAACCACAGGTACGGCTCACATGGTTGCGGTTTCGGGCATGCATCTTGTTTTTCTGGTAGGTCTGATACGCTTTATTGGGGGGAAAAGCAAAAAGACCGCACTCATATGTATACCGCTGATTCTTTTTTATATGGCAATGGTGGGCAATACACCCTCGGTAACCCGCGCGGGTATTATGCAGATAATGCTCCTGGCGGCCCCCCTCTTAATGCGGGATTATGACAGGCTGACCGCCCTGGGTTTTTCTCTGATGTTTTTGCTTATAATTAACCCGCTGTCGGCAAGGCATGCCGGACTGCAGATGTCCTTTGCGTCCGTGCTGGGTATAGTTTTATTCTTTGAAAAGCTTAGCAGCTATATTAGGGAATATATTTCAAAAAAGAAAACGCTGGACAGGCTGTGCAGAACAAAGCTGCTCAATCCTATATGGATATTTATCACAACCTCTGTCTCGCTGACTGTATCGGCAATGGTATTTGTTATCCCCCTCACTGCCGTTAATTTCGGTCTTGTTTCCCTGATAGCGCCTGTTACTAACCTTATGGTCCTGCCGGTTTTATCTTTTGCCTTCTCTGCGGGAGTGTTTCTTGCAGCCATAGGCACACTGCTTCCGCAGGTTGGAAGCTTCCTTTCATTTATTGTGGAGCTCCCTGTCAGGTACATCCTGTGGATTGTTAAGCAACTGGCTGGACTGCCCTTTGCAGCGCTGTACTCAAGAAACTTCTATATAAGCGCATGGATGGTCTTTTTTTACGCTCTGCTCGCAGCAGTTATCTTTTCGCGGAAGCTGCGAAAAAAGCCTCTGTGGCTCATGTTCCCCTCAGCGGCTCTGCTGGCGGTCTCTCTATGTCTTACATATTTGCAGGCGGGCAAATACCCCTTTGCCGTTACCATGCTTGATGTGGGGCAGGGGCAGAGTATAGTCTTGTCCTCATATGGAAAGTCCGCAGTCATTGACTGCGGGGGTAATCGCCTGAAAAACGCCGGAGATAATGTTTCAGAGTATATAATGAGCTCCGGGAAAAAGAAGCTGGACATGCTGATTTTAACCCATTACCATAGCGACCATGTAAACGGGGCCGTTCAGATACTAAAAAGACTGGATGTGGAAACCCTGGTCATACCGGATATATTCGATCCTGAGGGAAATCGGGACGCGATAACCTTATACGCCCGGGAGAAGGGCATAGAAATAATTGAGGTAAAAACAAATACTCAGATATTTGAGCTGGAGGGAATGAAGCTATCGGTTTTCCCTCCTTTTGGGAGAGAGGGGCCTGTCGGAAAAGAGAGGGCCAATGAGCGCGGGCTTTCCATATTGTGCAGTTGCGGTGAATTTGATATGCTGGTAACAGGGGATATTGACGCTAAAACTGAGTATATGCTGCTGGAATATGCCCCCATTCCCGACCTGGAACTGCTTGTTGCCGGTCACCACGGCTCAAAACACTCCACCTCGGAGGCTTTGCTTGAGGCCACAAAACCGGAAATTGTGTTGATTTCAACCGGCTACAATACATACGGGCACCCGTCTGAGGAACTGCTGTACCGCCTTTATAAGACTGGAATTAAGGTATACAGAACAGATGTGTGCGGCGAAATTTCCATAAGGCTAAACAAAAACGGAGGTTTCCATGGAAACTAAATACGCAGAATATTCGGCTTTCAGGAAAACTATAGCCGAAAACAGAATCGGAAATATATATATCATATACGGCAAAGAGGATTACCTCAGGGAATACCATCTGGATGAAATGAAGAAGGCGGTATTGGGAGACGGTCCCGCGGACTTCAACCTGAAAAAGCTGGACGGAGGGTCTCTTGAAATAAATGAGCTTCGCGAGGCTGTGGAAGCCATGCCTTACTTTGCCGAAAGAACCTACGTGGAGGTAAGAGATTATAACATATACGGCGCTTCCCAGCAGGATTCCGAGGAACTTGCCGGGATATTAAAAGATATACCGGATTACTGCTGTCTTGTATTTGTCTATGATACCATTGAGTTTAAAGCCGATAAACGCAAAAAGCTTCACAAGCTAATCGAAGAAAAGGTGAAGGTTGTTGAGATTCCAATACAGAAAAGCAGCTCACTGATAGGCTGGATAAGCAGGCGCTTTGCCCATAATGGGAAACGCATATCAAAAGGGACGGCGGAATTTTTGATACACTACTGCGGTGACCTTATGACCGGACTGATATCCGAAATTGAAAAAATATCCGCATATTGCCAGGGGGAGGTTGTTACCCGGGAAGACATTGAGACGGTTGCCATACCTGTGATTGACACAGCAGTTTTCAACCTGACAAATGCCATATCCGAAAAGAACTATGACAGGGCAGCCCGGGTTCTGACAGAGCTTTTTCAAATGGGTGAGCCGCCTATATTTATATTAAACATAATAGGAGGCCAGATGAGAAGACTCTATGCTGCCAGGCTTTCATATGAAAACGGGAAAAACGCCAAATACCTCAAGGCGCTTCTTGGCCTGCGGACAGATTACCAGGCCAGACTCCTGATGGAAGCGGCCAGGAGAGTATCGCTGAATTGGTGTTCGGATGCGGTCTGCCTGTGCGCTGAAACCGATTTCAGGATGAAAAGCACCCGCTTGGGGGAGGAGGAGCTGCTGATATCCCTTCTTGTCAGCCTGGCGAAAAATTGAAACTATTTTTTATAACGGAAGTATATTTATATGGACGATTATCCTGTAAAGGTCAAGGAAGCAATAATTGTGGAAGGCCGATATGACAAAAACACACTGAGCCAGTATGTGTCGGCAAATATAATAGAAACAGGCGGTTTTCAGATATTTTCACGGAAGGATTTGCTGTCCTTAATCAGAAAGCTTGCTGAAGCCTGCGGAGTTATTATTCTGACCGACAGCGACAGCGCTGGCTTTTTAATAAGAAACCATCTTAAAGGCTCCATCAGGGAAGGTATTGTAAAACACGCATATATTCCCGATATACCGGGTAAGGAGAAACGAAAGCGGAAATTCTCCGGTGAAGGAAAGCTCGGTGTGGAGGCCATGAGCAGGCAGATAATCCTAAATGCCCTCAGGAAAGCCGGCGCCACTATTGAGGGGGAGAGGGAAAAGCAACCCGATGAAAATGAAAAGAGGCTTACCATGGCAAGCCTCTATGAGTTGGGTTTAAGCGGAAGACCCGGCAGCGCGTCGCTGCGCAGAAAGCTGTTAAAGAAGCTGGAACTCCCTGAAAGGCTCAGCACTTCTGCTATGCTCAATACCCTGAATGCTCTGTATTCATATGATGAGTTGGTATGTTTACTGCGTGCTCATATCCTCAATGCAGCCGGAGGCGATAACGCCGATTAAAAGCACAATAAAAGGCATCCTGAGCATTTCTTCGGCAGTATAGTAGATTTTATATGTAGAGGCGCTCAAGCCGCCTGAGAATATATACAGTATCAGAGAGCCGGCAAGCATCAGGCAGGACAGGATGACTGATAATTTCAAGATCAGATATGAAGTCCTGCACATTTGAGATGCACGGTTTATTATTTTCTTTAAAACGATCAATTAAACACCCCTTTCTACTTAATAATACTAACAGGGGGGCTGTTTATCATCAAGCTGAAAAGATTTCCTTTTACTCTCTTAATCAATGAGTCTGAAACGGGCAAACCGGCTCTTTTTGCAAAAGCGTTTCGAGAACCGCATTTACTCAGCGGACATTATTTGTTGAAAAATACGGCTATATTGATGTATAATGGAATCACTCCCCGCGGAAACAAAAAAGACGGTAAAGGAAGGTACAAAGATGAAATGTCCCTATTGTAACTATACTGAAAGCAGGGTCATAGATTCAAGACCGGCTGAAGAGGGAACAACCATAAGACGGCGCAGGGAATGTCTGTCCTGCCAGAAAAGATTCACCACATACGAAATAATGGAACGCCTTCCTCTTCTTGTTATAAAAAAGGACGGTAGCCGCCAGAGCTTTGACAGAATGAAGCTATTAAACGGCATGGTCAAGGCCTGTGAAAAGAGGCCGGTACCCATGTCCACCCTTGAGGATGTGGCAAACAGCATTGAGCAGGAGCTTCAAAACTCCCTTGAAAGGGAAATATCCACAAAAGAAATAGGCGAGCATGTGATGAAAGCGCTAAAAAAGATTGACGAGGTGGCCTATGTGCGTTTCGCCTCGGTATACAGGCAGTTTAAGGACATAAACACATTTATGGCCGAACTTAACAATCTGCTCAATGACAAAGCTTCTGATATAGATTAATTGATGTCCACCAAACAAGTATGTTTTGCTAAACGGATTAATTAGAATATAGTGCCGATTTTCAGCTTTTCCATGGCAAACAGGCTGCTGATTTCTTCCGAAAGAGCCCTGCCTGTTCCGATAACGCCACCCATATCCCCTTTATAAACCTCGGTAATAAAGCTGCAGATTGCGGCGGTGGCGTCATCCAGCTTTGAATGCCGTATTACAATATGCGTATAGCCGCTTTTTTCATCCCAGTAATTCTTAATAATTTCAGCCCTTTCAAGCGCCTCCTGCCAGTCTCCTTTCTCGGCGGAGGCTATTGTTTCATCGATAAGCAGCATCATATTGTTGGTTATATTATTTAAAACATGGTTATTTATGAGCACACAGGCAAGCAGGAGTATTAATAGACAAACAGCAAATATCTCCTTTTTCATCTGCTGAGCCACCTTTCCCCGGAACGGCAAATACTATTTGTGCTCCATGGGAGCAAAATATACACCCCCGGCCTCGTCCACAGTCATATAAAAGACATCCTGGGGTTTTGCGGCTCCCCGCTGGGAGAGCTGCTTTTTCAGCCAGTTTTCATCCCTGCCTATCTTTCTCAGATTATCGGACAAANCCTTTCCATCGCTGATGACAGCCACTGGAAGCCCCTTTTCCGCCACATCCATATTCATCTGGGATGGTGTTACAGCCTGTTCGGATTGGTATAATATGGTGTTCAGCGTCCCGTCAGTTTCCAGTATCGCGTATTTTACCGTGTTTATTTCTGTAATATCCTTTTTCCTCAGAGATTCGGCCAGCTCGTCCAGTGAAAACCTGTTTTTCTTCAGCTCACTTTGTACTATTTTACCGTTGAATATCAATATACTGGGTTTGCCCCACATCATAGCCCGGAATTTTATGCTTTTTAGAGACGCAAAGGAGATAAGAAGCTCACAGCACAGAAGGGTTATGATGGGTATAAGACCGTAGAGCAAGGGGATGCCGATATCCTGCAGCGGCAAAGCCGCCATGTCCGATATGAGCACTGCCACAACCAACTCGGACAGTTCAAGCTCTCCCAGCTGGCGCTTTCCCATAAGTTTCAGCGAAGCTAATATCAATATGAAAACAATAATTGTTCGAATAAATATTATTGCCATTTAAAGTCCCACCTCCGCAGTAAAACGGTGGCAAAAAATGCAAGTTTCAGATATTATGGAGTCTATATTATATTTTGGCAATTTGCAGCTTATTATTAGTGGGAAAACAAGGCGGGACAAATAACCCCAATAAAAACAACAGATGGACCACCGATATATCGTCGGCAATCCATCTGTTTATAATTAATGTAACAATGATGTCTCTTCGTGTTATCTTCTCAAAGTATATTATTGAAATAATCTCAGCTTAAAGAAGCAGTTTCATAATATTGTCATATAGCTCCTCGGCATCCTTGTGAAACTTCTTTTCGATTATATGGGCCTGGGTTTCGCTTCCCACCAGGATTTCCATTGACAGGATATCTCCCATACCATCGGACAGGGAAAGGTGAACAGTATATCCGCCGTCTTCCCGGCGGCTGGTGTCTGTCTTTATCATGGCGTTTCTGTTCATTACGTAAGACAGCTTCATTGTTTTGCGCTCTGCCTTAAAACGCACTGAATAGGGAATACTGTTCTCAGTAATCGTTCCGTTTCTGATACCTTTTTGAGTTATGGAATAATAGCCCTTTTCCTCGCTGATATGCTGTGTTTTAATCAGCTCTGTCAGGGCTTCGATATAGTCAAAATATCCGATACCGTCATCACACATTACAGCCTCTGTCAGGTCGCTGAGAAGGACAGGGTGGGGCAGCCGGTTCAGTACAAAGAGTATCAGTATTTTTATTTCAAGCTTGCTGTGAATAAAGCCGAGCCTTTCCATATTATGAATTCCTTCGAAAAATATTTTAGGGGATGAGCACATCCTAAGCTATCCGAAGCGACAATTTATGACATTGCGCATGCGATATTATTATACATAATTCGAGTTCGGTTGACAAGGCAATGGTATAGGAGTAAAATGACCTGGAAAATCAAAACCAGCGTCACTCACTGAACAAAGGGGTTTGGCCAAATCCATTTGCAAAAAGAGCAAAATTGCTCTTTTTGTCGGGCAAACCAAACCTGCTTTACCCGTTTCAGATACATTGACTGACTGCCTGAATGGATTTACTGTCACACGTCGCAAATCCATTGTGCTTCAAAACAGGCATTAGTATAAGACGGCAAATCACAAGCATGATTGATATAAGCTGCAGTCACAGACGCAAAAGGAGCCCATATGAGAAGAAAGCTTGCAGTACTATTATTGTTTATGATTGTCTTTTTATCAGCCTGCGGAGGTAAACAAGAGCATACTCCCACGCCGGAGCCCACCGCCGAACCTACAGCCTTACCTTCCCCTGTTTTACCTGAGGAAACCCCGGAGCCCACGCCCTATAACGGCCCAGTAAACCCTCTTACGGGAATGCCGGTCAGCGAGGATATATCCGGATTGAGACCTCTGGCTATTATGCTAAACAACATATATGAGGCCCTTCCTCAGCACGGGATAGGGAAGGCGGACATAATATATGAAACCTTGGCAGAAGGCGGGATTACAAGAATGCTTGCCATCTATCAGGACATAACAGGCGCTGGGAAAATTGGGAGCATAAGAAGCGCCCGATCCTATTATCTGGACCTTGCCCAGGGACATGATGCTATTTTTATACATGCCGGCGGCAGCCCCCAGGCTTATGATGAGATATACAGCAGGGGAGTATCTAATATAGACGGGGTTAACGGCAATTATGAGATATTTTACAGAAATAAGGAAAGGGCAAACTACTCCTACGAGCATACGCTTTTTTCCACGGACGAGCTTATTAATGAATATCTTCCCACCTATTCCATAAGGAGAGAACACCCCGAGGACTATTCTTATAAAATGCTTTTTGCCGACGACGGAACGCCGGAAAACGGAGAGAGCGCCCAGGTTATGAAGGTTAAGTTTTCAGATTATAAAACAGGCGTTTTTGAATATGACCCACAGTCGGGCCTTTATATGGCCAGCCAGTACGGAGAGATTATGGCCGATGGAAATACGGGAGAGCAGGTGGGAGTTAAAAATCTTCTGGTTCTCTATGCCTCGGTAGGCAATCTGGAAAACGATGCCTACGGCAGGATCGCCATCGACTTGACAGGCAGCGGAAAGGGACTGTTCGCCTCCGGCGGCAAATACATCCCCATCACATGGAAAAAGGACGGCTATACATCCCAGTTTGAATATTTTCTCGAAGACGGAACGGACCTGATCTTTGGAAGAGGCAGCACATATATATGTATAGTACCCATCAACAGCAAGGTGGAAATAAACTGAGCTTTGCTGGTAATTGCTCCTTTAGCAGAGACAATACGCTGCCAATACGAAGAGTGTAATGGAGATTCTATGGAGCCTTTCCCGAAATCAGGGCTGCTGTGTGATTGTTGTCACCTACGATCCGGAGGTCTCGGAAAATGCCGATGTGGGTTTCAGAATAAGGGACGGTGTGCCGACAAAAGGAGAATTATCCGCCTTTAATGCTAAAAGTTTTAATTTTTTTTGTTGAACATTAAAGCCTAAAATCACACAATTAAAGCCTCCGCATAGACTGTATTGAATAAAGAGGATACTTCAATACATTTTGGGAGGTACAATATATGGCTGATAGATTGACTCCGGGAGCGACACCGAACCCGGTTTCAGTACAACATGATAAGCCCAGCAAGGAAACCGTATGCATCCATACCAGGAAAGTCTATGATTCCTGTAAAGATAAAGACTGTATAGAAGATTTACGTGTTTATCTGGATGCGCCCTCACAGGCCATTGTGGCCAATTCAATAGGGGTAAGAGCCCGTTCGGCAGAGCTCCTATATGTGGACGTCAATGTGGAGGAGGTTACCTTCAACAGAGGCCAGTATGCAGTTGATTGCAGGTTTTTCTACAGGATAAAGGGCGAGGCCTACGCACTGTCCAATAAGTGCGCAGATATAGCTGGACTTGCCATATTCGACAAAAGAGTCATCTTATTTGGAAGCGAGGGAAATGCAAAGATATTCAGCTCACGCACCGTTCCCTGCGGACCTCATACCCTTGCGAAGACAAACATGCCTATTGCCGTAGTTGAGGCTGTTGATCCGATAATTCTCAACCTGAAACTGGCGGACGCATGCGAATGCAATCCCTATGATTGCGAATGCACAGATATTCCCTCCTTCATAAGTGACGCATTCTGCGACAACCTGGTGCTCTCCGGAGACTCCAAAAGGGTCTATGCCACCCTGGGGCAGTTCACCATCATAAAACTGGAGAGGGATTCACAGCTTGTTGTGCCGGTTATCGACTACTGCCTGCCCAGCAAGGAGTGCATAGGCTCCACAGAAAACGATCCCTGCGATCTTTTCAAGAAGATAAAGTTCCCGGTGAACGAATTTTTCCCGCCGGATCAGCTGTGCGACGATTAAGTACATATGTAAACGCGGCAAGCAGGAGGAAAAACCTCCTGCTTGCCGCATTATAGAATTATTAGATTTAATCAACAAACGGGGAAGGAAACTCCAGGTTGTCCACAAATACATCCTGAAACTGGGAGTCTGCGGCAAGCTCAAGGTATTCCACGGATTTGGATATGCCATAGGCTCTCTTATACTCGGTATTGCTCATTGCAACCAACCTTGCTCCCTGGCCCGCGGCATTGCCCACAGCCTTGACCTTGCCCTCCAGCCGGGGCGGGATAAGACCAATACCACAGGCACTCTTCGGAGACATATAGCTTCCGAAGGCACCGGCTATCATTATTGACTTAATATCATTTACATCCGTGCCCAGCTTAATGGACATCATTTGAATTCCCGCTGCCATCGCACCCTTGGCAAGCTGCACCTCCCGAACATCCTTTTGAGTGAATACAATTTTTTCACCGCTGCCGGATTCCTTTTCATCGGCAAGGAGGAAACAGCGCAGACCATCAATTACTTCAATATATTTGTTATAAAGGGAACCTTCTGGGGAGGTAATTTCATCTCCCATGAGGAGCCTTCCTCCCGAGTCCACAAGACCAACGCGGACAAGCTCTGAGACCAGGTCGATTATTCCCGAGCCGCATATGCCCCGGGGCTTCACATCACCTATGACGCTGTAGTCCAGCTTGCCGTCTTTCAGGGTAATATGGTCAATGGCGCCTTCGGCACCCCTCATGCCATGGGTTATAACAGCTCCTTCAAAGGCCGGGCCCGCTGCCGTTGAGCATGCTATGAGCCTGTTCTTGTCACCCAGCACCATTTCACCGTTAGTGCCGATATCTATCATAAGAGTCAGCTCATCCTTTTTATCCATTTCTACGGCAAGGGAGGCGCCCACCGTATCGGCTCCCACAAATCCGGCGATATTCGGCAGCACCGAAATACGGGCGCAGGGGTTAACGTTAAATCCGTAGTCCGATGCATTAACAGT
>JGI24712J26585_10004544_pt1 | contig 10529 bp, 8 predicted proteins | sample BioPla3DNA2_FD_26585 | JGI IMG/M metagenome (IMG submission 26585)
GCGGCCCTAACAAACCGGGCTGCCAAAGCAGGATTGCTATAAAAATAAAGCTGAGGGAAGCCCGCAAACATGCTCTCGTTCGCCACGATACAGCTCCAGCTNCGCCCGTCAAGCTTCTTGGCGATGCAACCNTCGCCCCTAAGGGTGCTACCCCAATAATGAAATTCGTGTGCGGGGATCGTTTCNCCANCAGATAGAAGCAGGCTCTCCTTAAGTGCAGTGAGAGTGATATAGCCGAACTGCTGCTGCCGTGAGCTTGTTTTATACCCTTTACCCCGCAACACTCCGACCATCGGATGGGCAATGCCGTTTTCATCCTCGAGCGTGTCATGCAGATAAAGAAAACCTCCACACTCCGCCAGTATCGGCATCCCGCCCTTCACCGCATCGCGGATCTTCCCGCGCATGAATAGATTTTCGCCGAGCGGCTGCGCATAGAGCTCGGGATAGCCACCGCCGAGATATAAAGCACGGGTATCGCCAGGCAACGAGGTATCATGCAAAGGGCTGAACGGCACAATCTCTGCGCCCAAACGCTCCAGTAAGGCCAGGTTCTCGGCATAATAGAAACAGAAGGCGGCATCCCGGGCTACGGCTAGGCGGGGCCTTTTCCGGGTAACCGGTTCAATCACCGGCAACTCGCCTATTAGGGGCGGCGCGGTTCGGGCCGTTTTCAACAGCGCCTCGATATCGATACTTAGCTCCGCNTGCCTGCCCAGNCGAGCAAGCTTCTGCCGCAAGCCTGCAATCTCCGCAGCCGGNACCANCCCCAGGTGCCTGCTCTCGATGCTGTACTCCGGCAATCGCGGAAAATAGCCGACCAGGGGCTGGCCGGACTCNCTTTCGAGCGTCTCTTTCATTCGATGATAAAAAGTTTCAGAACAATTATTTAAGATTACACCCGCGATCTGAGCAGGTTTTTTGAATTCCGCAAAGCCCTTGATTAACGCCGCCAGAGACAGCGCCGCGCCCTTGGCTGAAATAACCAGGATGACCGGTGTCTGAGTTATCCGGGCAAGATGATGGCTACTTGCCTGCACAGTGCGATCAACCCCGTCATAGTAACCCATCACACCTTCGACCAGGGCGATACCATGCCCCTGTGCATGTTCGCAGAATAAGCCGAGCATCGTCTCTCCGCCGGTAAAAAAGAGGTCAAGGTTATAGCCGGGGATGCCCAGGGTCTCCCGGTGAAACAGCGGATCGACATAATCCGGACCGCACTTAAAGGCTACAGGTGATGCGCCGCGCTTCATTAACGCTGACAGTAATGCCAGCATGACGGTAGTCTTGCCTGTTTCGCTGCCGGGAGCTGCAATCATTAATCTTGGTATCTCAGTCATTTTTACCCTCCCCGCTGATCACAAACACGGGATTTTGCGCCATTACCAGATGATACCCGCCTAACGGCTTGACGCGGTTAACAGCGATCTGAACGATATCCACATTCTGTAGAGGGAGGCGAGAAAAGGCCAAAGTTGCCTCAGCAAGCGTTTCCAACGTAACCGCACTGATAACAAGACGTACCGCGGGGTTCATCCGAAGAAGCTCTTCCAGTATTTCAGAAAGCTTTCCCCCGCTGCCGCCGATAAAAACCGCGTCCGGAGCGGGCAACCCCGCAAAGGCACCGGGAGCCTCTCCCTCAATGGAGTAAAGATTGAACGCCCCAAGCTTTTTCGCGTTCTCTACTACGAGTCGGCAACCCTCGGGGTTGCGCTCAATAGCATAAACCCGCCCTGATCTTGCCAACAACGCCGCTTCAACAGAGACAGAGCCCGTGCCAGCACCGAGATCGTAGACAATATCGTCTTCGCAGAGCCGCAGCTTGGAGAGGATCACACTGCGTACCTCGCTCTTGGTCATCGGAATATCGCCCCGCAGAAAGATATCATCGGGCTGGCCGCAGGAGACCGTCTTACGCGGGGTAGGGTTATCGACGAGCATAACGGCAAGTAGATGACCATCCAGCCGGGCCAGCTCGGCGGCCGTGCCTACCACGATGCGCTCACGGGCAGAGCCGAGGTTTTCGCCTATCGTTACCTGGCAATCTCCCAACCCCGCATCACGGAGTTGTGCACACAGCACCTGCACCGTTAGCAGGCCACCCGTTAAAAAAAAGGTTTCGGCATTGTCGCGTACCAGGCTCGCCGCATCGCAGCTTTTACCATGAGCGCTGACCAGCTTCCAATCCTGCCACGGCCGCCGTAACCTGGATGCAAAATACTGCACGCTGGATATTCCGGGGATAAGATCAACTTCATATCCCTCGAGCAGGGGAAGCAGGTTTCTGGCGCCGCTGTAAAAGCCGGTATCACCGCTCATCAAAACAGATATCGATTCTACCTGTGAATTCGCCTCAATCAATTGCTTGGTTTTACCAGGCTCGATTACGGCGTAGCAGGCAGCACGGCAATCCCCGGGCAATGCCTGAAGCAGACGCTCCGCACCGATGATCACCTCTGCTGCATCGATAGNCTCTTTTGCCTGGACGGTCAACATCCCGGTGCTACCCGGCCCCATGCCGATAATGCTTATTTTCATTATCCGCCCTCCAAGAGTTTTGACAGTTTTTGAATAAGCTCACCCTGGGTCAAGCCCTGTTCCTCCGGGCGGCGAACAACGATTAGGGNCGCGCCAAGCTGCTCTGCCGCCGCAAGTTTCTCCGGAAAACCACCGTATTTACCGCCATCTTTTGTCACCATAGTTTTGATCTCAAATTGCCGCATCAAGGCAATGTTTAACTCTTTNGAAAAGGGGCCCTGCATGGCGATAATATGGCCCGGTGGAAATNCGAGTTCCAGGCAGCGCTCAATCGATTCCACAGTTGGGAGCACCCGCGGATAGAGCCGCTTCTTGAAATCAGGAACTGCTGTAAAAGCGGCGAGCTCTTTGCTTCCGGTCGTGATAAGAGCGGCGCCTTTCAGCTCCCCGAGTATCTCTGCTGCCGCTTGAACCGAAGAAACAACCATACTGCCGCCTGTTTTGCTCTTTTCACGTAGCAGCCGCAGATAGGGGATCTTCGTTTCCTTCGCCGCCGCTTTGATGTTGGCGGATACCTCGACAGCATAGGGATGGGTNGCATCGATGGNGCAGAAAAAACCTTCCCTGCGGATCAGCTCNGCCATCTGCTTTGCATCTATGCGCCCAGCATAAACTGACAGCCTCTCATCTTCTTCGGGCCAACGCGCCCTTCCGTAATCGCTGGCCACGCATAGAGTAATCGCTACGGGATAGAGCGCCAGGGCNTCGATCAGCCCGCGCTCTTCACTTGTTCCGCCGAACAACAGCAATTTTTTCATCTCTTATTCTCGTAACCGCGCCGCGTCACCATTTTCCCGTTAATCAGGCAGGTCTGGCTGTTTCCGATAAAGACAGTAGTTAACATATCCACCCGGATATGGCGCAGCTCTCCCAGCGTAAGAATGCNGCTTTGCTCTCCGTTTCTGCCTATATTCCGGACTACCCCGCAGANAGTCTCTTTGCTTCTGCTCTCCAAAAAGATATCACAGGCCCGTTTCATCTGTTCGGTCCGCTTGCGACTCGCCGGATTGTAGAGAACGACGACAAAATCGCCCAGNGAGGCACCACGCAACCGTTTTTCAATCGTTTCCCACGGGATCAACAGATCGGAAAGCGAAATTACGGCATAATCCTGCATCAGCGGCGCCCCCAAAATAGCCGCCCCGCTCTGCGCAGCCGTCACTCCGGGCACGATCTCTATTTCAACAGCAGGATACCCGCTCGACAACTCGTAGAGCAGCCCGGCCATGCCGTAGACGCCAGCGTCTCCGCTGCAGACCATAGCCGTCGTCTCTTCGGCAGCCGCTTCAAAGGCCATCTTGCAGCGCTCAATTTCACTGCGCATGACCGTAGCTAGATATTTCTTGCCCGGATAGAGCGGCCGGATTAGCTCGACATACCTGGTATAACCGCAGATTATTTTAGACTGTTTCAATGCAAGGTGAGCCGCTCCACTCATACCCGCAGAGCTGCCGGGGCCCAGCCCCACTACGAACAACTTACCCATCAGGGATCATTCCTTGCCCCTCCCTAAAATGCAGCGTGTAGGGTGCTATCGCCAGCGCCATAGCCACGCCGTCTCCGATAATTCTTTTTACCAGAAGTTCTCCCCCACTACCCAGCGCTGCGCTGCGTTCGCAGACATTATCCACTCCGGTGATCTCCCGAACAAATGCAGATGAAGTGAAACGCCCGCTCACGGCACCGAGCTGTTCTGCGGAGAACGTTTGAAACGGCAAACCGCGCTCTTCGCAAAAAGCAATTAACCCCGCCTCCTGCGCCTTCAGATCGATGCTGCAAAATCGGCAAACCGCCTCCCGGTGGCAGTCTCCCTTTTCCAACAAGTTTTCAAATGCTCTTTGGATGGCTTCTTTGGAGACGCCCTTTCGACAGCCAACGCCCACGGTTAAGAGGGGGGGGATCAGCCTAAGCGCCTCTTCCCTACCCCCCCTTTTAACTGTTATAAGGACATCGTACTGATTCGAGCCAGCGATTAATCCATTCGGAAGTGCGCCTTCGATCGGAAACATGCTCTGCAGATAGATCTTCTCTCCGGCAAGCAGTCGCGTAGAAACAGACTTGATCCGTTCGGGATTTAATATCCTGATATTGTTTTCGCCGGCCCATCTATCGATTGCAAAAACGCGGTTACACTCTGTAGCAGTGGTGATAACCGGAACGGCGCCAAGCATTGCGGCGATCTGTTCTGCCAACCGGTTTGCACCGCCGAGATGTCCCGCGAGCAGGGCGATAACAAAACTACCCTGTTCATCGATTACCACCACCGCCGGATCGGAACTTTTTGACTTTAAATACGGGGCGACAGCCCGCACTGCAATGCTTGTCGCCCCGATGAACACGAGGGCATCGTCGGAGGCAAAATGGCGGCGTGTCCAGTCATGCAACAGGCCAGCCCGGCAGCGGTAGCGCGATGCTTTCAGCCCGGCCGCGCCAAGCCGGGCCTGTAGCTTTTCAGCCAGGCCATCACCGGCAGCAGTAAAGGCAATCAAACCGATCTTCATGGTTTATTTCCCCTGCGGAAGCTGGTAGAGAAAGATGGATCATAAAGCCTGGAACGATCATACTGATAACCTAAAAATTTGCCTACCAGGATCAAAGCCGTTCTGTCTATCTCGTTCTGCTCGGCAGCCTGTGGCAGCGTGCCGACGGTACAACGCACCGTTTTTTCATCAGGCCAAGTAGCTTTGTAGACGATTGCCGCCGGGGTTTCGGGCGCAAAGCCGCCTGCGAGCAGCTCGCTCTGCAAGTCCCCGGTCATCCCGGCACTTAAAAAAATCACCATGGTGCAGCCATGCTCAGCAAAGCTTCGGATACTTTCCCGCTTTGGTACCGGGGTGCGCCCCGCCATCCGAGTAATGACTACGCTTTGGCTTACGCCGGGCAGCGTATACTCGGCCCGCAGTGCTGCGGCGGCCCCACAAAAGCTGGATACCCCCGGCACAACCTCGTAAGAGATTCCGTTTTCATCAAGCAGATCCATCTGCTCGCGGATAGCGCCATACAAGCAGGGATCGCCCGAATGTAACCGCACTGTCGTCAGCCCGGCGGCCTCTGCCTCCTGCATCGCTTGCAGCACCTGTTCCAGCGTCATTTCGGCGCTGTTGTAAATAGAGCAATCGTCCCGGGCATATTCAAGCAATGCCGGATTAACCAAGCTGCCTGCGTAGATAATCACATCCGCTTGCTTTAAGCATTTTAAACCGCGTATAGTAATCAGATCAGTCGCGCCACTACCGGCACCAACAAAATAAACCATACCAACTCCTCCTTACCGGAATGAAGCGATCAAGTCCGCCGCTGTCTCCGTCTGCCCCAGGAAACCGTGTAGATTGCTGAACAACAGCGCGCCAATCTCGATCGCGTCTCCTACCCGATTCTCTAAATGTGCCTGGATTCTTTGGAGCAAAGAATGAAACACTGTTTTCCGCAAGCCGTGCTCATCCAATATCTCGATAGAGCCATCCGTGGATATGGCGTCCATCAATTCCGCGACCGTGTTTCTTTCTGCTCCGGCAAGCGCGGCATGAACGGCCAGCAGCTCCATGCGGCAGTCTGCAACACTGGAATGCGTGTTCATGATCCCGCCAGCCAGCTTGACAAATTTTCCGATATGGCCGACCAGCAAAATCTGTTTAAAACCGCAGGCCACAGCAAGATCTAGTGAATCACCGATAAAGTTCGAGCAGTTAACCGTGGGCACGGTTGCCTGCGCCAGAGAGGGGTGCGCGGCAATAAAGGCCCGGCCGTAATTGCCCGGAGTAAACATTACCCCGCGATATCCTTCGGCAGCCAGCACCCGTAGCTCTACACCGATACAATCGATCAGCGCCTGGGCGCTTCGCGGTTCGACGATACCGCTCGTACCCAGAACGGAGATACCGCCCTCTATGCCAAGCCTTGCATTGAACGTTCGCCGGGCAAGCCTGGCTCCTTGCGGTATACTGATGGTTACCTCTAGCCCCCCCTTGTAATCATGGCGCTCACAGATTGCCTGCACCTCCTTGGAAATCATCTGCCGTGGCACACGGTTGATTGCGGCTGCACCGATGGGCTGGTCGAGACCGGGGCGGCTAACGCGACCTACCCCGTTGCCGCCGTCTATGTGAACTCCCGGCCGATCGGTTTTGCGAAGCTCTGCATAAACAAGTACGCCATCGGTCACATCGGGGTCATCGCCGGCATCCTTCTGGACGGCACAGCGAACATAATCAGCGGCCAATTCTATGTCTAATACCTGCGCCTCTACCGGCAGCCCCTTCGGCGTCATGATCCTAACAGCTTCCACACGCTCACCGGTAAAAAGCATCTGCGCAGCAGCCTTGGCCGCCAGCGCAGCGCAGCTTCCGGTGGTAAATCCCATCCGCAATTTTTGGGTTCCCCTTTGCAGATAATGTTCAAATGACATACCTTACCCCCGTACCTGCTTTATCGCAGAAACCCTTATCCCGAAGTAACAGGTTGAAGCGGCTCGAGAAACCAGAATAATGCGGGCATCGATAGAGCCAGATCACCTGTTCCAACAATGAAAAACCCTTTCCGGCTAACGGAAAGGGCAGGAGAAGCAAAGCTGGGCTTTGCGATGATCAGTACGGCTAAAGTTCCGTTAGCCTGTGATTAATTCGCCGCGCCGGTATTCTGGCTCGGGTGTCATCGCCTTGTTTCGCCTTCCCATGAACAGATCACAGTGGCATCTTGAAACAGGCTCGGCCCTTACAGCGGCGGCTCCGCGTGGGATTCAAACCCAACTTCCCGAAGCGCAACGAATATTTTGTATATTAACCTTACTCTTAAAGTAACGTTTTTGTCAATAGATAAAGCTTCACCGGCAACAAATTTTTGAGCAAATATCTAGATATCATTTTGGTGCCGGTGAGAGTCAACTTGTGCGACACCGCTTGCTTCAGTAAATTTTATTTCCCAACCCGGGCGGGGCCAACGGTAGAGGTAACTTAGGAACCAGGCTGATCCGGGTTATAGCGTTTTAAAAGCAGGGAATTAGTCACCACCGAAAGAGAGCTCAGAGCCATCGCCGTCCCGCCGATAACCGGTGTAAACAGGCCAAAAATGGCCAGGGGAACGGCGACCAGGTTATAGAAAAATGCCCAGAAGAGGTTCTGCCGGATCTTGCGCAGGGTCTGCCGCGAGAGGCGGATGNCAGAAGCGATCTTTCTCAGATCGTCGTGCATCAGCGTAACAGAGGCGCTCTCTATAGCTACATCCGTCCCGGTACCGATGGCTATCCCTACATCGGCCGTGGCCAGGGCCGGCGCATCGTTGATCCCGTCGCCAACCATGGCCACGATCTGCCCGGCATCCATCAGCTTTTGCACCTCTTCGGCTTTATCCCGGGGTAAAACTTCGGCGATAACGTTGGTGATCCCTACTTGCTCAGCGATAGCCCGGGCGGTTTTCTCCCGGTCCCCGGTCAGCATATAAATCGCCAGGCCCATCTGCCGCAGCTCGGAAACGGCCTGGACAGCATTCTCTTTAACCGTATCCGCTACCGCGACCATGCCGGACAGGCGGCCTCCGTTAAAGGCCAGCATCACGGTTTTACCCTCTTCTTCGCAGCGGTTTTTCTGCACAAAGAACGGGGATATATCCAGGCCCAGCGCCTCTGCCAGCCTCTCATTGCCGACCAGCCAGGTCTCGTTTCCCAGGTCAAAGCTGATCCCCTGTCCGGGCAAAGCCTTAAAATTAGCGACGGCCTCCAGCGGTATGCCCCATGCCTCCGCTGCTTTAACCACGGCGCGGCCCAGGGGATGTTCTGACTTTATCTCTCCGGAGGCGATAATACCCAGAAGTTCTCGCTCATCGATGGGGTTAAGCGCAAAAATATCGGTTACCGCCGGCACCCCCCGGGTGATGGTGCCGGTTTTATCCAGGACTACGGTATCGATCTTCCCCGCTCGCTCCAGGTGTTCCCCGCCCTTGAACAAGATGCCTCTCACCGCCCCCACCCCTGTCCCCACCATAATCGCTGTCGGTGTAGCCAATCCCAGGGCACAGGGGCAGGCGACAACCAGCACGGTCACCATATGCACCAGGGAGCTTTCAAAAGTAGCCCCGCTGATATACCAGCCCCCAAAAGTAAGCAGGGCAATAGCGATTATCGCGGGCACAAAGATACCGGAGACCCGGTCCGCCAGGCGCTGGATAGGGGCCTTGGAGCCTTGCGCTTCTTCGACTAACCGAACGATCTGCGCCAGAACCGTCTCCGGGCCAACCTTTGTAGCCCGGAAGGTAAAGCTTCCATACTTATTGAGCGACCCCCCGACCACATCATCCCCGGGTCTCTTCTCCACGGGCATGCTTTCCCCGGTGAGGTGCGATTCATCGATACTTGTGCTTCCCTCTTCGATCAGACCGTCCACAGGAATCCTCTCCCCCGGGCGCACAACGAGCAGATCGCCAACGGCCACCTGCTCTACTGGGAGCTCTATCTCCACGCCGTCCCGAAGCACCCGGGCTGTTTTTACCTGCAGCTCGACCAGCCTTTCAATGGCCTCCGAGGTTTTGCCCTTGGCCGCGGTCTCCAGCAGCCTGCCCAGCAAAATGACGGTCACGAGCATGGCGGACGATCCAAAGTAAAAGAGGTTCCAACCGGCGAAAAGAGAGACCAAGCTGTAGCAGTAGGTAACCGAGGTACCCAAGGCCACCAGCAGGTCCATATTTGCGCTACCTGCTTTTAATGCGCGGTAGGCCCCGCGGTAAAAAGGCCAGCCGGCAAAAAACTGAACGGGCGTGGCCAAAGCCAGCTGCACCCAGGGATTGATCGCCAAGCGAAACCCCGCCTGCGAAGAGATCATCATCACGGCAAGAGAAAGGGTACAGAGAACCGCGACAGCGAACCGGGCCAGCTGCCAGTTTATCTCTTTTTGCCGGGCCCGGGCCGCTTCACCAAGAGAAAGAGCGCCGGCTAACCGGGCCTCGAAGCCCAGTTCTTGGATCGCCTTCTTCATCTCTGAAACGGTGATAAGATCCGGAATATACTTGATTGTCGCCTTGTTGGTAGCCAAATTAACCGCGGCCTCTTGCACCCCCGGCAGTGACTTTAATCTGTCCTCTACCCTTGCCGCACAGGCCGCACAGCTCATCCCGGAGATAGGGATGGTTATCGCCGCCTGCTTTGCCGCCCGGCTTTTAGCTCCCGACATGGTTAATCGATACCCCCCGTTAATCACCGGATCATCTTAAAGATTGTCTTCAGCAGCTCATCGATGACCTGGTCATCGCCCTCTAAAAGTTGCTCCTTAACGCAAGACTTCATATGTTTTTCTAACAGCAGCTTGGCCACGCCGTAGATTGCAGATTGGACCGAAGAGATCTGGTTTAAAACATCATCACAGTAAGCATCCTCTTCGATCATCCTTTTAATCCCCCGTACCTGGCCTTCAATGCGGTTAAGCCGAACTACAAGCTGCTTGGCCGCTTTATCATCCTGCCAGCTTCTTTTTTTCTTGCCGTTTCCACAGCCAGAACAGCCATCTTTCACCTGCTCCATCTTGCACCACCCCCGACAATATACTATACCCCCCTACCCTATTATACAATTAGCGTGACCATGCATCAACCCTGGTCACGCTAAAATACAAGAAACACTACTATTGTTTGCCAGCCCCGTTCACCAGTTCATGCCGATATCTCTGGCTACTGCTTTTTGCAACGCAGCATTTACCTGCTCTGTGCTCAAGCCCCATCTAAAAGTAATTTGAATTCTACAACGGCATCTTCACCGTAAGGTAAGAGACTATAATTATCTCAGGAGGTGTAGGTAATCGCGGCAGAAACCAGCAGCTGCCTTGGCTGCTCTTTTTCCCAGACATACTCTCGTTGAAACTCTGGGAGAACTAAATCCAAACTCTTAATCGAATCCAAAAGTTCACTAATGGTCATATTAACAACCACCTTTTTTCTTAAGTTCTTCCAACCCCGCATCATCAATCTCCCAAACCCCGTATGGTGAATCGGAACGGAGCAGGCCCTCT
>JGI24712J26585_10004545_pt1 | contig 10528 bp, 9 predicted proteins | sample BioPla3DNA2_FD_26585 | JGI IMG/M metagenome (IMG submission 26585)
CGGAACAACCACTAGCCGTTTAATAAGATCAAATGATTTATTGATGTCTGTGTCTTACAATCAGAAATGCCCCAAACAAGCCTGTAAGTGCCCAGAAAGAGCTTATAAACGGGACATTTTCTGATTCCAGTGTGGAACTTGAATTTACTTCCTGTTTGGCTGTATTTTCTGTACTATTTGATATTTCTTCACTATTTGATACTTCGGAGTTATTTGATATTTCTTCACTATTTGATACTTCGGAGTTATTTGATATTTCTTCACTATTTGATACTTCGGAGTTATTTGATATTTCTGTACTATTTGATATTTCAGTATCATTTGCCTTATTGTTGGTCTGACTAATCGTACTCAGCAACTCGCTCAGAGTGATGTTCTCATCAGGTGTTATGGCTCTCTCATCATCGGTTAATGTATATTTTCCCTGGTAAAAATTCGTGACAACGAAATGTTCAGGGCCAATATCCTTTGTAGCAGGGCTAGTATCATTACACAGATAAAGCAAAACCTTTTCTGAATTATTGAATTTTGGGTCAGCATCTGTAGTTATACTAACTCTTCCAACAGTCCCGCCCACAACTCTCACAATAACCTCTCTGGATGGTAACGGGTTTTTAAGGTATTCATCAACACTTATAACGATGTCAGTGTAGATGGTGTCGTCAAAATAGTCAAGTTCAGCAGCTGGTTTACCAGGATGTTTCCCATCTTTGGTATTCCATCTGGATGGAAGTATCTCTTTAACGGTACCTATTAAAATTGTGTCGGAGTATTCTATTAATTCTTCGTGATCGTATAGTATAAAGTCTATACATATGTTAATATCAATGGGTTCACGGCTTCTGTTCTCGGTTTTGATTCCAGCCTGAGAGGAATCATTATTTTCGAGTTTGATACTTTCATCTGAAGGACCGGACAGTACTACCGCATTTGATGTCAGTAAAGAAAGAGCAACAATCAGAAAAAGTCCGTATTTTAGAATATTGCTTATGGTCTCACCTGCTAATGCATTGAGTTAAAATAAAATTTATTAGTACTCTAAAAACTATTAATTACTTTTGAATAAATAACTATATGTTTTTCTGCCAATTCTCGCAATTATCTTCTATCCTCCGTTGTTATGAGAGAAATAAATTGATAATTTATAGATACTTTTGATTCTTATAGCAATAGTATGAAAAATAACATAATTTACCACTATTGTAGCATGGATTCATTCTTTGGAATCATTACAAACAAAAACATCAGATTATCCGATGCCTACAAAACAAATGATTACATTGAGTTAGAGTGTATTTTTTCCGTTATGGAAAAATCTATGACCAATCTTCTTAAATCTGAATTTGTACACGCAATTCAGGGAAGTTATCAACGATGGTTGGAAACTTATTTTAGGCCACATATAGCTTGCTTTTCTAAAAAAGGAGATTTACTGAGTCAATGGAGAGCTTATGCAAATGATGGGAAGGGCATCTCAATAGGGTTTGACAGGAGATATTTTGAATCAATAAAAGAACTCGATAACAAGGAATTTGAGATATTTGATGTAATCTATCGATATGAAGAACAAGAAAAATTGTTAAGGAATCTGTTTTCTACAATAAGAGCAGACAATTTAAAAGCTTTGGAAGATTTTTATATCAATAAAGGAAATAAAAATTATTTTCAAGAAATTGTGCTTGCTAGTGTACTTTTAAAATATAGGGTAATATTTAAAAATGAAACTTTTTCTGAAGAGAAAGAAGTTAGATTAGTTCATGGTTTTGATAGAATTGCCGCAGAACCAGATATATTTGAATACCGAGTTACTCAAGACGATTTAATTTCTTTTGTGGAATTACCAATAGATATTAAAACTGATTACCCTCCAATCAAAGAGATTATCCTGGGACCAAATTGTAAAGTAAACCCAGGCAGTTTGAGACTTTTTTTAGAACAAAATTTACCTCATACTTCATCTGAAATAAAAATAGAAAAATCAAAGTCAAGTTACAGGTCATAGTTATTACATGCAGCCCTATTAGTCAGAAAAATTTCATTTTCATTTCTATCATATAACCCTAAAGAGTGGATAAATATCTTCACCGTGTTGTCAATCTGCTTATAGAACTCTCATACTGGCTTTTCTGGCTCAACTTTTCTCATTTAACGGTCAAAATATGAGAAACTTTTAACTTAATTCCAAGAATTAATAGTCGAGGCATCCATTGTCATCGTGGGCTTTCCAGTTTTTAAAAGTAAGCATAGCGGTTTATAAAAACTTGCCTCTATAAAGTCAATGAAATCCAACTATGTGCTTTAATAAGAGCGTTGCACAAGATAAATATTTTAACATATTTTTCCTAAATTTTTATATAATCAGTGAACAAGTAATATACGTTAACTAAATTTCTCGAAAAAGAACTGCATACCTGAATCTTATTACAACCTAAAATTTCCTACGATTCAATGCAGGCTACAATTACAAATTCTCTATAACTTTATACTCCATATAAACTGCTTTATTACAATTTTCCCTGTGATTCCATGAAAGATAAAAATAACCGTTATATTCCTAACCCCAGGGAGTTTGCCAGCGAAATAACAGAAGAAACCAGGCAGCTCCGCCAGGAAATTGTTGAGGGGATCACGCGTATATATTATCCTCTGGACTTGAGGAGAAATGATTCCCTTAAAAGCCTGAGCCGCAACCTGATTGATTTACTTGAAAAGAGACTCTGGCTGAAAATCCTGATAGGTATGGGACTTGGGGTACTTTTCGGACTTTTTCTGGGACCCTTTGGAGGATATATCGATCCTGTGTCTGCGGAAATTATAGGAGAATGGATTGCTCTTCCCGGCTATATCTTCCTCGGGCTCCTGAAGATGATTGTTGTTCCTCTTGTTTTTGCATCGATTATCCTAGGGGTAGCCTCAAGCCAGAGCCTTAGCGAGTTAAAAAAGACAGGGTTCTTTACAGCCGTCTACTTTGCAGTGACCACGGCAATTGCAACGGCAATAGGACTTGGGATGGCACTTTACATCCAGCCCGGAAAATACATAAGCGGAGATCTTATTGAAAGTGCGCTTGGAGGAAAGGTTCAGGCGATGTCTGCCAATATGACTTTTGACGCTTCTATTCTTACTCTCCCTTCTTCGCTTGTTGGAGGGCTCCTTCCTACAAACCCTCTCGGTGCCATGGTTAATGGAGAGATGCTTCAGGTTGTCATTATTGCAACCATTATAGGTATAGCCCTTGTTTCTCTGGAAAAAAGCCAATCCACCCCTATGGTCAGCTTTCTGAATTCAGTGCAGGCTATTTGCATGACTGTGGTCAAATGGAGTATGTCGCTTGCTCCTATTGCCGTTTTCGGGCTCCTTACCAAGTTCACAATCAAGCTCGGGATAGACGCCCTAATGGGGATGGCTATATACATCGGCACAGTGCTTGCAAGCCTGCTGCTCCTTATGTGCTTTAATCTGCTAATCATCACTCTTGTTGCCAGGTACAATCCTTTCAAATTTCTCAAGGCTATCCGTGATGTCCTGCTTCTTGCCTTTTCGACTTCAAGTTCTGCTGCGGTTATGCCCGTGACTCTAAAAACCGCAGAGGAAAAGCTGGGAGTAAGGCCTTCAATTTCCCAGTTCGTAATCCCTCTTGGTGCAACCGTGAATATGAACGGGACTGCGCTTTATCAGGGCGTAGCAACAGTCTTTCTGGCCGATGTCTTCGGCATAAACCTCGGGCCTCTCCAGCTCCTTATCGTGCTTATTATGGCTGTTGCGGCTTCCATAGGGACTCCTTCTATCCCTGGCGTAGGAATTGTCGTCCTTGCTATGATCCTTGAGAGTGTCGGAATCCCTGCAAGCGGGATAGCGCTCATAATTGGAGTGGACAGAATTCTTGACATGAGCAGGACTGCAGTAAATGTAGCTGGAGACCTTGTAACCTGTAAGGTTATGGACCGGTTGCTCGGAGAAAAAACAGAAAAATCACAAGAAGAAATATCTGCCAGGGCACAAAAGGCTTCAGAAGGCAAAAAAGAAGAAAAGGCTTCAGTAAACAGTGAGCATGCAGCACTCGAAAGTTCTAACGTTTGAATTCAGTCCATATGCTCACTTTCCATTCACAATACCATTGTGTTTTCTTTACCGAAGGCATCCCAATAAATAGTTAAATAGTCATTTATAAGATTTCTTAACTCACACCCCTCTCTTTTCCCTGTACATCTTTAATGCCTGCCTGACCCTTTCTTCCTCAATTATCCCTGTAGTCGAGGGTGTTTCAAAAAACCTTTTCGGGAGAGTAAGATTTTTGAATTTGAAACCGAATTTCTTCTTCAGTTCATATTTTTTCCTGAAAATGTCCTTGCTCAGAGCTTTCAATTCTTCTTCGGTTCGATCTATTCCTATGGACTTAAGAGCCAGGATCACGTTTTCGTATGTGTAAACATTCCTCCCAAAAAGGCAGGGAACAAGACAGTTAAGGATACTTCTGCGGTCTTCTTCTTCAATTATGGTATCTATAATTTCCTCATCCGACATTGGATGGTTAAAGGCTTTCTGATCTGCACCATATCCCGCATTGTCAAGATGGGAGTGCCGAAAGCCTACAGCAAGCCCCACAATATTTCCAAGCCCTGTATGGTAGCCAGGAATTTCCAGACCCCCGAGCTGGACTGCAAAATCTTCTCCCCCATACTTTTTTGAAGCATAGACTACTCCCTTCCCGAGAGCTCTGTAAAAGTCATTTGGAGCCTTGACTAAAAGGTCTATTGCCCTGAGATATGCACCTTTATTCCCCCAGGAGAGTTCAAGCCCCATAGTCTCATCGGTTGAAATCTTCCCACGCTGCTGCATCTCCGTAGCCCAGGCGAGTACGACTCCCATGCTAATAATATCAACACCTGCCTTTTCACAGGCTTCAATAAGCTCAAGCACGGCTTCAGGATCGGCTACTCCCAGATTTGAGCCCAGGGCATAAATCAATTCGAAATCATAGGAAATGTTTAAAGCTTCATACTCATGGGCTTTTGAGAAAGCCCGTTTCAGCATGGCTATATGGACGCAACCGATTGGACAACCTGCGCAGGAAACCCGTCTCAAAAGATACTTTTCGGCAAAAAGTTCTCCTGATATAGTTTCAGCTCCTTCGAAGAAAGCTGCCTGCAGGTTTCGTGTAGGCAGGCCTTTAAGCTCGTTCAGTACCAGGATGTTCTCGCTTGTGCCCAGATTGTGGTACTTCTCGGTAAGTTCGGTTTTCACAATTAAGTCATAGAACAGGCTGCAGGTCTTCCGGTAGGCTTTGTGATCAGGGCTTTTCAGTTCCCGGTTTCCTGAGATGAGCAAAGCCTTAAGTTTTTTTGCCCCAAAGACCGCCCCAAGCCCGAGGCGCCCGAAGTGGCGGTAAGTATCAACATTAACATCAGCGTATGTAACCCCTATTTCTCCTGCAGGTCCTATCCGGATGATGCTGCGCCTGCCTGCACCGGGTTCTACCTCGCGCAGGATTTTCCCCACATCAATTGCTGAGGAAAGGTGCCATATGGAAGATGCGTCCCTGAAGGAAACTTTGTCGTCGTGGACTGCCACATACACAGGATATTTTGAAGCTCCCTTGATAACAATTGTTTCGTACCCTGAATAACGCATGGACATGGCAAGATGACCGCCTGCGTAGGATTCTCCCAGTTCTCCATTATGAGGGGAGCGGAACAGTGCAACAGCCTTGGTACATGTCGGGTAAACGCCCGAGAGCGGACCTGTACTGAGGATAATCGGCATTTCTGGGTCAAGCGGCTCCGTACCTTCTTTATACTCTTCAAGCATGAGGTTTGTGGCAACTCCTATGCCTCCCAGATATTTCTCATAAAGGTCCGGTCTTTCCTCAACGTGATAGCTCTGGCTGCTCAGGTCAATGTAGAGTATATTCTTAAGCCCCTCGATAGCGTACTTTTCGGTTGTCATTTTTCCTCCCCAAGCTCTTTTCCCCCATAAAGGTCTTTATGGGATGCAGTCGGGCTGATCGGGCTTGTATCCGGAGCCGGGCTTGTATCAGTAATTATTATTTCCCCACTGTCCTCAACCTCAATCATCTCCAGCACATCATGGGGACAGAATTTCGGGCAGACCCCACAGTGTTTGCAGATTACGGCTTTTTTTTCCGCATCTAGATGGATGGCTCCCATTAAGCAGGCTTCTATACAGTTTCCGCAGCCATCGCAAATATCTTTGTTGAGGTTTACCCCTCCCCCTTTCCGTTTGGACAGCGCACCAATTGGGCAGGCCCTCATGCACGGAGGGTCTATACAGGCATGACAGACGATTTGAACATAAGAAGTTTCGATACCACCGCGCGTCTGTATATCAATCCGGCTGTTTTTCAAAGATATGGTATCATACCATGTCCTTGCGCAGGCCATCATACAGGAGTAGCAGCCTATGCAGCGGGCTGGATTAGCGACCTTTAATCTTTTTGCCATTATTCCCCCCTCAGATTTTCCTTTAGGAAGTACGCATCTCCGGTTTATATAATCTGGTATTGTAATTCCGCAGCGGATCAAGTCCCAGGCTTACGGAACATTATGTTTCCTAAAAACGGCAAGGCTTTCCTGTATGATATCTAGGGCTACATTTAAGGAGACACTTACTTTAATGTGAATCGAAATGTTTTTATTTTCGATTCGCGTAATAGGAAAGTGGGTTCCGGTTTGTAAGACGATTTAATAAAAAGCTATCTAAGATACTCTCGCTTGGAAGGTTAATATGCAACAGATTGAAACTATACAGCAAAACAAGATGATGCAGCAAAATAAAGTGATAATCGGTGCTTTCAGCTTACTGTTTACTTTGTTGACGCTTATAAGCTTGTTCTGGATCTGATTCGGCTTCATTGTGATTCCTCGGGAAGCGGCAATTTGACTTTCCGAATTATGGAAAGTTTTCTCCAGAATATACAGGGCTTCTTGTGAAGCACAGATGCAAAGAAAGTTGTGTCAACCGGAACCGAGGTTTTCTTTGCGGTTCCTTCAATTATTTTAAAATCTTCCTTAATTTAAAAAACTCAGATTTTCCCTGGCTTACAGCTAATTTCAGCCTTATAGTGCAGGTTTAACTATTCTAGCTAATAGTTTGTTTCTGGGTTTTTATCTTTCACCAGCAATTTACGTTTTCCTGCGAGCTTCCTTGCTGGAATGCTACTTTTACTATTTCTTCCAACAGCAAAAATTATTTTTTATAAGAATTAAGTTATACCTTCAAAACATCTATTTGTGTGAACTTATATTGCTACTTGAGGGTGAGATACATGGGAAAATGTGAAAGCTGCAGAAAAGAAGTTGATAATTTATTAACAGTCAAAGGGCAAAGACTCTGCACCGAATGTGCCGTTAAAGCCCAAAAGGATCTTGATCCCGACAGCCTGAATTTCAGCGCATGCATTTGACTATCTGATTGGAAAGAGCTTTTCAGGCTTATTTTTCTTTTTTAAAGCAGAATGTTTTCTTCTTTAATTTTCCATTATGACACAATCGCGTATAATATCTAAAATAAACACTAAAGCGTGCTTTTATGAAATTTTCGCCTTCAATCTTTTGATAGTAATATTTAAATGATATATGAGTATATTCAAATATACTCATATATGATGTGGTATTAGTGGACATCGTTCATATACTTAAGGCACTTGCTGATGAAAATAGAATAAGAATGATAAATCTCCTTAGAAATGGGGAATTATGTGTCTGTGAAATTGAAGCAGTTTTAGGTGCTAAACAATCTAACGTATCCAGGCATTTAAATAAACTGAAAGTTGCAGGGCTCATTACTTCTGAGAAAAAGTCTCAGTGGGTTTATTATCGGCTTAACGAGCCTACCTTCCAAAAATTTCCCTTTCTTTTAAACATTATCAATGAAGAGTTAGAGAAAATCGACATCTGTAAAGAAGATTTAAAGTTATTAGAAAAGTTCAGGAAAAGTTGCAGATGCTGCGATTGAATAAAAAAGACCAGTTTGCTAAAAAAGTGACCGGAGTAATCGTTTTGGAAAACACAGTTTCATCGAGATTATCATTCTTAAATCGTTATTTGACTTTATGGATTTTTCTAGCAATGTTTATTGGTGTAGGGCTTGGTTTTGTCTATCCTGGTTTTGCAGTTTTCTTGAGGAGTTTATCCATAGGAACGACTTCGATTCCCATAGCTATTGGTTTAATAGTAATGATGTATTCTCCTTTAGCACGGGTAAAATATGAAGAATTAGGTAAGGTATTTAGGAATCACAAAGTATTAAGCCTGTCCTTATTGCAAAATTGGATTATTGGTCCTATTTTAATGTTTATACTTGCAATTGTATTTTTGAGAGATTATCCTGAATACATGGTAGGTGTTATTCTAATTGGTCTGGCCAGATGCATAGCTATGGTAATTGTTTGGAATACTCTGGCAGATGGGGATAACGAATATGCTGCTGCTCTTGTTGCTTTCAATTCAATCTTTCAGTTAGTCTTTTTCTCAATTTACGCTTACTTTTTTATAACTGTGCTCCCTGAATGGATAGGATTAAGTGGAATGGAAATAGATGTATCAATAGTAGAGGTTGCTCAGAGTGTTGCTATCTATCTTGGAATTCCATTTGCAGCTGGCTTTTTAACTCGTTATTTCTTACGCCCCTCAAAAGGAGCAGAATGGTACGACAAAAAATTCATTCCAAAAATAGGCCCTATTTCTCTTTACGCTCTTTTATTTACAATTGTTGTTATGTTCTCGTTAAAAGGAGAATACATTGTTACCCTGCCTTTAGACGTAGTAAGAATTGCTATTCCCCTCTTAATGTATTTCATAATTATGTTCACTGTCTCCTTTTTTATCGCTATGAGAATAGGGGTAAATTATGGACAGACAACATCCCTTTCTTTTAGTGCAGCAAGTAATAATTTCGAACTGGCGATTGCAGTGGCGATAGCAGTTTTCGGCATTGACTCCGGGCAGGCATTTGCAGCAGTAGTAGGTCCTTTAATTGAAGTGCCGGTTATGATAGGGCTTGTTAATGTTGCACTTTACTGGAAAAAGAAATATTGTGTTTCCTTCAAAATGTGTGGAGAGTAACCTCACATCATCCACCTATGGAGACAAATCTCCTGATTATGGGAGTTAGAATGAGAGTGATTTTCTGGATAAACAATCTAAAAAGAACTGCAAATCTAATCAATAGGTGCATATTCAATTCTCAGGCGTTGATAAATTATGGATGCAAATGAAAAAAAACAGGTAATTAAAGAAAAATATGGGAAAATTGCAATGGTAGGCGGATCCTGTTGTTCTAGCAGATGCTGCGAGGATTCAAATGTTATAGATCTCTCAAAATCTATTGGTTATTCTGAAGATGACCTTAAAGCTGTCCCGGACGCAAATCTTGGCCTTGGTTGTGGCAACCCCGTAGCTTTTTCAGAACTTAAAGCAGGAGATATTGTTCTTGACCTTGGCTCAGGTGCAGGATTTGATTGCTTCCTTGCTGCACAAAAAATAGGAAGCTCAGGAAAAGTAATCGGAGTTGATATGACTCAGGCCATGATTGAAAAGGCGCAGGCAAATGCCCTGAAATATGGTTATTCAAATGTCGAGTTTCGGCTTGGAGATATTGAAGAACTGCCCTGCCTGTTGGGAGTGAGTCAGTAGATGTTATTATTAGCAATTGTGTAATTAACCTGGCTCCAGACAAAGAAAAAGTTTTTAGGGAAGCCTTCAGGGTTTTGAAGCCAGGAGGTGCAATGTATATTTCGGATACGGTCCTGCTGGCTGAGCTTCCAGAGGAATTGAGAAAGGATAAAGACTTACTTGCAGGCTGTGTCGCAGGTGCTTTGCTTAAAGAAGAGTATCTAGCCCTTTTGAAAAAGGTTGGATTTTCCGTTGAAATCCTGAATGAAGATCTGGATATAAGTAAAAGAAAATATAATGGGCTACCTGTAGAAAGTTTGCAATTTAAAGCCTGTAAATAAGGTTAAACTTTGTTTTGCTTCAATAATCTTTATTAGATCTTAAGTACTGATCCAGGCTTATATGATAAGTCTGGAGAAAGACTTGAAGCGAGTTTTACAGGAGAATAAAGTTTATGCGCTGAAGGTGTTGTGCAAACACACACAGAAAGCAATTCATCCCTCAAGGAAATCTGTCCTAAATATAATTAAAATAATAGGTTAAATACAAAAATTATTTGGTATTGTTAACTAAATATAGATAACTCTTTATTTCTATATTCCATTAAGAGAAGAACCGAATACTTTAGCATCTCATCTCAAGACTCTTAGTATAACACTTTGTCTTTCGTCCAACCTTGCCAGAAAGTGCCTCAATATGCTATTATATCCTTCAGTTGTATACGTTTTTGCTTTGGATTGAGATATGGGGATACAAACTTATTCATAACAATACGATAATTATAACTATAATTATAAGTATAACTATAGCAAATATATCATAAAGATTATAAACTTTAAAGAATATTTTCATTTTATGTCCAGATTATTAACAGAACTCGAAGAGAATATTTTTGA
>JGI24712J26585_10004548_pt1 | contig 10523 bp, 10 predicted proteins | sample BioPla3DNA2_FD_26585 | JGI IMG/M metagenome (IMG submission 26585)
CAAGAGAAGAAACCAATATATTCTGGAAAGAAGTAGAACAGGCAGCTTAACAAACTATTAACCGGAAGGTGAATTTACACCAACTTTATGGACTTGACTTAAGCCTAGTCTTTCAAAGAAGTATCTTTTATCAACTTTGCCATTGTATGTCACAATGTTTTGCTTTTTTAGTTCTTTGTTGAGTTCTCTCATAATCTTATATGACTTGCCTATTTTGTAACCTGTTATATCCATAACATCCTCTACAGTTAAATAATGAATATTGTATTGTTTCATGTGTGTGTAATTCCTTTCGTTTTTCTCTATGTAACTATACATAAAAATGTTTTTATTTCTTGCTTGTAGTAAATGATTTAGAACTTCATTTATAAGGGGGGTATGTTTACCTATGTTCTTATTGCTTGTTCTAAATTGCCTATTACTACAATGGAAATAATATTTTTTTTATATAAGTATGATTAACTGATTTTCTTTCTTGCTTTCTCTAGTCTTTTAGCTATTGCTTTTCTTTGTTCATCTGTTAAATTTCTTTTCACTTTCTTTGCTCTAAAGCTTATTAAGTCTTTAGGTGCTTCAACGGTTATGGCATCGTCATATCTTTTTACTAGCCTCCAATCTGAATCTTTTGCATTTAATAATTTTTCTAACTTAGTAATCATTGTCTTGTCGCTAGTATAAATACTAGCTTTATCATCTGTTCGCATGATATTAATCGTTGTTTCTTGTTCTTCTAGTGTTAATCTCATTGCTTAACCACCTTTCTTTAATCCTCCGCCTTCAATAGTTCTTGGGGTTCTACTTCCAAAGCGTTAGCAAGCTTTAATAATGTTTTAGGGTGACAAGTTCCACGAACAAATATATTGCTTATTGTTTGTCTGCTAACTTTTGCTAAATTGCTTAATTCCTCTTGAGTTAATCCTCCGATTGCCATTAACATTTTTAAATTGTTCTTGTTAATATTCATAAATAACCTCCACTTGCAATTGTTACAAACATTGCTTGTATATTTAATGAAACTTTACAATCAATGAATGATATTGTCAACGCAATCGCGCTACTTTTTATTATTGTTTTTTAGTATAATAATTCTTAAATTTGTTAGAATATAGTAGTATCAGTGCTTTCCAGATATTGAATGATAATTAATTATTTATTTTATTGTAAAAAAAGAGGTTAAGTTGTAATGAGAATGAAACAAAACAGTAATAACACATTGGGTGAAAATATCAAAAAGGCAAGGAGAAACAAAAAATTAAACCAAACACAATTAGCTAAATTATTAGACATAGCCCCTCAATCTGTTTCTTCATGGGAAAATGGTAACAGTACACCAACAATAGAGAACATTACAGAATTAACCATTGTTTTAAATGTTAGTTTTGATTGGTTAGTTGGCAAAGAGCCTGATTTTGAAGACCCTAACATTATTGTAATTGTAATAGAAGATAATATTAGGCATTTAAATTATAAAGGCTTAAAAAAGGTAGAAGAATATATAGAAGATTTACTAAAGATAGATGAATACTACACCAACCCATATGAAGATAGAGGTTAGTTATGCCAATTAATGACTTGGGAGATGTAGCCCATAACATTTATCCCTATCAGCAAAAGACAAAAAAGGGTACTTTTTATAAGATTAGTTTTCGTTACTTTGATACAAGTATTAATAAAAGAAAACAAAAATGGTTACAAGGCTTTGAAACTAAAAAAGCAGCAAGACAAGGTATGTATGACTTTTTATTGGATCATACACCAACAAATGAAATATGTAATTTGCCCTTTCCTGAATACATCGAAGTATTTAAAAAGGATAGATTTAATCAATATAAATCAAAAACTCAGCAAAACAAATACTACAATTATAAAAATCACTTAATACCTAATTTTCAATGTAGAGTTAATGAAATAACCCCTCTTATGATTAATGAGTTTAATTCTATGTTACTAGCTGAATTTAAAGTAAGTACAGTACAAACAATATTTAAGGAATTAAAAAATCTATTAAATCATGCTGAACGATATTATGACTTGAATCCTAACCCAATAAAAAAGGTTAAAACACCAACTAAGGCAGAATTCAAAGAAAAAAAACCAACATGGACAGTTGAAGACTTTAATAAAGTCATTGAACATGTAGAAGATACCGAAAGCAGAATAAAGCTAATTGTTTTGTTTTGGACTGGTATCAGAAAAGCAGAAATGCACGGTTTACAATGGGGTGACTTTGACGGTAAAAGTATTAGAATTGAACGTACAAGGGATAAAATTTACGGTGAATTTGAAGTAATACCTCCAAAGACTGATAAAGCGAATAGAACAATAAGCTTATCTAATCAAGTGATAAGTGCCCTGAATGAATGGAAACAAAAATGTAGCAATACTGATAATGATGCCTTTATCTTCCAATGGTTTAAACGTAGGTTAGAAGATAGTATAAAAAAGGCTTGTATTGATTCAGGAGTGGAAAGAATAACATTACATCAAATTAGGCATAGCCATACTAGCTATTTAATATCTGGAGGGGTAAGCGTTAAATATGTTTCTGATAGATTGGGTCACTCTGACATTGCTACAACCCTAAACATTTATGCTCATACACAAAAAACAGACATCAACAGAGCATTAGAAATCATGAACAACAGTTAAATGTGTTAGGTTTTTGTTAGGTTCTTTAAATTAAATGCTTTAACATCAGTAGTTATAAGCCTTATTAGTCAATTCCTGTCTGGAGCACCATCATTTTTTCTAGGTATCAATTGGGGTAGCAAATATAGAAGAGATCCAAAACCTAATTTGGANAACTTTGATTTCTGCTACTTTTCTGCTGGAAATCTAGCTTTCGTAGCAAATACAGAAGAGATCCAAAATCTGATTTGGAAAACTTTAATTTCTGCTACTTTTCTGCTAGAAATCTAGCTTTCGTAGCAAATATAGAAGAAATCCAAAATCTGATTTGGAAAACTTTGATTTCTGCTACTTTTCTGCTGGAAATCTAGCTTTCGTAGCAAATATAGAAGAGATCCAAAACCTAATTTGGAAAACTTGAATTATTGCTATCGGAAAAATGCTAACTGTATATATGCAGTAGTTAATGAGAATCTACAAGGATCAAATAATCCGATTAGGAAAACGTGGCAACAATTGTCTGATTCGATTTAGATTTTTCTCATAATTGGGAGTTCTAATTTGATATTTTATCTTATGGATTTTAGCAGCGTAGAAAAGAAGTTGCTTAAGTTTATTTTTGTCATAAAGTTGAGATTTGGTGATTGTGGTGATTCTGTAGTTCATGCGTGACAATGCCATAGATCTGCTGGAATCTTGATCGATTGTTTGATTATGATATTCACTTTGATATTCATATCCAATTTTTGGTTCCGGAAAACAATAATCGATAAAGCAGCGGTCTTTTTTGATAGCTTGAGAGCTTTCGTAGTCGAGTATTATTTCGTAGTTAAAAACACCACCTTTAAGTCCGAGTCCGCCCATACACATAGGCAAACCAAGAAATAAATCAACAAAGATTTCCATAACAGAGAAAGCATTATCTTTAACGTATCTTAGAGCTTGATAGGCTCTTCGTTGACCATGATGTCCTTTGGCTTGAATTACAAAATCTAGTAATTCTGATTTGGTAATTTGTTGTGATGCGAAAGCACCATCCGGCCTAGAACATAGTAAATTGCCCAGAATAATAGTTTGGAAAATATCAAATTGTTTTGCCAACTGGATGAACATTAAATGGGGCGAAACAATGCCGACACCGTGTTTGATGCAAAGTCCATTTGAAGGAATGTCTTGAGTACAAATATGAGCAGTTTGCCCATTGAGCATAAATCTATCAGCCCGATTCAAAACTGTGTATTGAGTTTGAGTAATAGCAGATATTTCTTGTTCAAAATATAAATGGGCAAGTGGGAAGTTCCAAATTTTAAGAGCGCTTAAATGAGAAATATACTTTTTCATATATTAAGTATATTTGCTAATTTATATGTTAAAGCAAACAATTTTAAGAATTAATAATTATTTTGGTATTAAGTAATAATATTAAAATAATAATTTCAAACTTAAGAAAAACTCGTTCTTAATCAAGACATCATTAAAGCAAAATCTCTTTAGAACTAGCAGGAAAATCAGAAATATTTCGTAAAATAGTACTTTTTCTACATGAAGGATGTTAAAATTAATTTAACAATGATTTGTTTTTGAAGGAGGTGTTTCTTCATGAAAAAGTTAATAAAAGTCATGGTGATTATTCTTATTATTAGTCTTCTGACTACAGCATGTTCATCATTATTCAAAAAAAATCCCCTAGAGAAATCAGGCAAAGGAGAGAATGCTGAATCAAGCAGTCTTGATCAAACCGACGGAGCAGACCAAGAAACTACAAAATCTTCATCTGAGGATACGGAAACTTCTAATGATGCAACGGATACCACAGTTGATCAGACAGATAAAACAGATGAAACCAAGACGTCAGCTGAATCGGAAACTTCAGGTCAGGCTGAGATTTCGGAAGAAGCTGAACCCCCTAATGTTGAACCGGTATCCAGATTTTCAGGTCAAGATATAATTGGAATTTGGAGTTATCTAGATCAAAGTAATTGGCAAGAGTTTTTCTCAGAGAGTATCCCGGATGTATTTACCTTATTGCATTCATTCAGTGAAAATTTAGTTTATTCGGCTTTTTATCACGATCCGGCAACTGATGTAACAGTACCGGAGCTTGATTCATTTCCATTTTTAGAGCTTGGGGATGGTTCTTTAGTGCTGGAAAAAGACAAATTAACTAGCAGTCAGATTGCAGATTTTATGCATTTAATAATTAGTTATAGAATGTATCCAATAGAGGAATATGGCGAATCTGATGAACCGATGTATGTTTTTGTAAGTCTTTCAGATGTGCGTTATGCAACGATGGATGCTTTTTTCTTAACTGAAGATCAAACCGATCAAGTTGAAGAAGAATTCTATAATAAAATGATAATATATAAAACTACAGATCCAAATCTTGTTGAAGCAGGCGGTGTGGGCGGCATTTTTGGTACTCAATTCTATCCTTTTACTGTTTATGAAAACGAGGATGGTATCTTAAGAGTGAGTGGTTGTATCACTAATTTTGAGTATTCATTGTATTGCTATACATTTGAGGCCTTCTTTGAACCAAACTCTCAGAGCTTATGGGATGGATATTCTTTGGTCACCCTGCGTCTCTTTAATGTAGATGAAAATTGGGTCTGGCAAAGCAATCAAGATGTTTTGGATTCACTTGAATATTGATTGTATTAATATTCAAGTGAATACGCATTAGCATATTATCAAATTTATAGTTCGTAATATTTAGCCTGTTCATTGAATAATCTAGTGTACAGGCTATTTTTATCTTTAATTAATTCTTCATGTGGGGCAAAACCGGCAATTTCACCTTGCTCTAAGACCAATACTTTGTCGCAGAATTTAGATGAGCTCATCCTATGAGAAATGTAAAGCGCAGTTTGTCCTCGAACCAAAGTGTCAAAATGTTCGTAAATCTCTGCTTCGGCTAAAGGATCAAGAGCAGAAGTGGGCTCATCCAAAATGACCAAAGATCCTTCTTTATAAAGAGCTCTGGCGATTGCAACTTTTTGACTTTGACCTCCTGAAAGTTCAGTGCCTTGTTTATGAATAGATTTATTTAATTTAGTTTTTATACCATTTTTTAAATTTTGAGNAAATTCATTGACGCTAGTTTCTGAAACAATGGTTTCAATTTTGCTAATAAATTGTTGATCTTGATTAATCATTTGATCAGGCAGGGATGCGATGTTACTTTGAATGCTGAAAGGAACAAGACGAAAGTCCTGAAATACAGCTGAAACCTCACGCAGATAGGATGATTCATCAAGAGTTTGAATGTCTTCCCCATTGATTAATATTCTACCGCTATCAGGTTCAAAGAAGCGACAAAGCAATTTAACCAGGGTTGTTTTACCGGCTCCATTGAGACCCACAATGGATATTTTCTCTCCTTGGCGAATCGTAAAGCTAATGTCCTTTAAGACAGGTTCTTTTGAATTAGGATAAGTAAAAGTTACCCGGTCAAAAATAATCTCATGAATCGGTTTGCGTTTGGCAGAGCGATCTATTCGGTTGGATTTGAGATTTTTAGTAGAAGATATTGCTGGAGTTTGTTCGGACTCTTGCCCAATTTCAGGTAATTGCATGAATTTTTGATAAGGTTCCAGATAGTCCAAACATTGCTTTACTTCACGATAAGCATCAAAGATTTTGCGCATAGCAATAGAAAATTGAATGGTTGTTCCGGCATAAAGGCTGAAAGAACCGATACCAATAGGTGATCCTACAATATTAGTTAAAACGCGCATTGCTGAATAACCATAAGCAACCACACCTTGCAAATCTGTAATAATTGCTTGAATACCTTGGATTTTTCCGGAATGGATCATGTACTCCTGCATAAAATCTATTATTTCTAAATTCAATTGATCAACTCGGGTGCTTAATAGAGGCTCAAGATTGTAGATACGGATCGCTTGTTGTAATTCCGGTTGGATAGCTTTTTCAATAAAGTAGCCATATTTGCGATTAATACCGATAATATTCAAGAAAAAATTAGTTTCATAAGTTTTCAGAGAATTTTGCAATAGTGCGATAATCACAAAAGTTCCAAGTAAAAACAAAACTAAGAGTAGGCTAAGTTGGGCTAAAATTGCTAATAAAAGGACAATNGTCAATCCATAGCGCAGGATTTCCTGAAAGTTGGTAATGATATATACTGCAACCTGTTGATTGAGTAAAGCAAAATGAGCGCTCTCTTTTAGATTTAAAATTTCCNGATCTTCCAGATAATGATAAGGTAAGCGAGTTACTTTAGCGGAGATTTCTCTTTCAATACCATGTTGAACACGTACTTGCTCAACTTCAATTTTTCTTCTTAAANTATTTTGTGCCAGCTTAAGGATGCCCTCAATAAGTACAATACCCCAAATTAGATAAAATGCACTTGACCAAACCAACTGTTGTATTAATACATCAATAAAAACTTTAGGAATAAAAACGGCTAAACCGATCTGAGCGGACTGGATAATAGCATTGAGTATTAGAATCACAATAAAATTGGGTGATTGATTTTTAATTGCTTGAAAAGCCAACCTGAAACGTACGGCATACATCTTTAATTGTTCGCCTGTAGTCAGCTTTGATTCGATAATTTCTTCAACTATTTTTGGTTGTTGATTATTAGCAGGCTTGTTTTCAGCTTTTTGGGATATTTTCTTTGACATACTACTTTTCTTCCTCTTGATAATATTTTCCTTGAATCACAAACATTTCATAATATTCTCCTTGCGCTTGCATCAATTCCTGATGAGTGCCGACTTCGGAGATTGAGCCTCCGGAAAGTAAGACGATGCGGTCACAAAAACTGGTCGAGGCTAAACGGTGTGAAATAAATAATCCGGTTTTATTCTTTAAGGCACGAGAGAAATCTTGGTAGACTTCAGTTTCAGCAAGGGCATCAAGCGCAGAGGTCGGTTCGTCAAGAATCATCACCTGAGGNTCTTTATAGAGAGCTCTAGCAATCATCAGTTTTTGTGTCTCACCACCGGATAGCATTAAGCCATCTTTATCTAAGACTTTAAGCAGGTTTGTCTCAATGCCATTGGGTTCTATCTCGATTTTAGACAACAAGCCTGCTCTNGCTAATACTTGTTCAACTCGATTCGGTTCAATTTCTGTAATACTGCCCGCAACTTGTTCGGCAACTGTAACCGCAATCGGCTTTTCTTCTTGGAAAACTACACCGAACAATTTGAATAAACTTTTGGGATCAAGATTTTTTGTATCTTGACCGTTGATTAAAACTGAACCGGAAGTCGGATGATGTAAACCGGTCATTAATTTGACCAGAGTTGATTTGCCGGCACCGTTAATGCCCACCAAAGCCAACTTTTCACGATTATGTAAGGTTAGGTTTAAATTTTCTAAAACTAGCTGATCTGAGTTNGGATAATGAAATGAAACATCTTTGAACTCAATCTTTATTTGATCTGAAATTTTAACCTGTTCAAATCCACTTTGCTGATTCAGATCCGCATTGATAAAATCAAGCATTTCTTTCACATAACGCCCTTCGTTAGAAATATCATTGAGAGCTGTAGCAATCTCTTCGAAAATCAGATTGAGACTGACATAGGAAGAGAGATAAAAGGCAAATGTAGCTATAGCTAATTGCCCGGCAAGAGCTTTACTGACCAAAAAGCTCAAAGTGACAATAGTGCTTGCAATTTGGAAAAATAAAGGNAAGAGATTATATCTAAATCTTTTGCCGGAAGATAATTTAAGTTGACGAATCCGATCCCCGATCATTTTGTTAAAGGCATCAATAATCATGGTCTTAAGATTGAATAAGCGAATATCTTTACCATAGGTGAAATCATTGGTTATTTCGCTATAATTATATAGTCTGCGTGTGGCATGACTGATCTCCTGTCTTTGCTTAAAAATAAATGCATCAGTTCGATTTAAGGCATAATAGATTGCANTCAGGCTGAGCAGAGGCAAGATAATAAGTCTTAGATCTAATAATCCTAGAAAGACCAGCAAAGCAGCAGCAGCTATTAGTTTTGCCGGCAACATGAAAACTTGACGATAAACTTTTTCAACTCCGTTATTGTTTGACTGTGTAGCATGCATAGCCCGTATTGCATGATCCATAAAATCTGCATCTTCATAATGATAATAATCCATGGTCATGACTTTATGGTTACAATCACTGATAAAGTCGAGGCGTAAATAAGATAAGCGAGCATATGAAAGATTGGAAATATAGGTACTCAATCCTCCCAGAATTGCTGCTGCAATAAAATAGATCAGAAGAATTAGTCCGATATTGATAAATATTTTTGTCTGGGTTGAGGTCATTTGACCACCTGTCCAAACCAAACTTCTAGCCTGTTCGATTTGGACAATTAGCATTCTTGGTAGGAATACTCCTAATAAAGGATAGANTGTAGCAAATACCGTATAAACAAAGCAAAGCGGAATTAGTCCGGAATCTCGTAATTTAAGCTTTTGCCACATTGCTTTTGCCATTTGCCAATAAGTTGTTTTTGCCTTGATAATTTGATTGTGATTCTTATTAGTTTTCATTAATTGTTTACTCCACAATTATTTAGGTTAAAGATTTGGAAACTTCTGCAATCTTCTTAATTTCATCAGCTAATTTTTCAAAGGTTTGCTGATTTAATTTGTAATAAATCCGCCTATTTTTACCTTGAACATCCATCGACACTAATTCACTGTTAATCAAATTCTGAATGTGATGTGACATGGTAGCGGAACTGATATCCAGAGCATCGGCAAGTTGTTTTAAATACATTGATTCCTGCTGCAAGAGATAAATAGCTTTTAAGCGGGTTGGATCAGAGAGCATCTGTGTAGTTTCTGTGATGAATTGTAAAGTTAGATCTGTTTGATCTTTTTCTGCTAAGAGTTCCAAACTATAAATACCCGGTCTTATATATAACGTTGAGTCATCACTATCACTATAAGAAAAAGAAATCGAATTGGTCTGGATGAGTTGAGGAACAACCTTGATTTTTATTTGGGAAGAAACGTCAATTCGAATATATTGACTGAGTATTTGCAATAAATTACCGGAAACAAATTTATGTTCAAAATTTTTTGCCAGATCTTTTTCTAAGGGGACTGCCAATTTACGAATTTTTTCTGCTAAAGGAATTAGTAATTCGGCAAACCTTTCAAATATCTGATCTTCTTTTTGGTAAAGCTCAATTAAATTTACTTTGGTGTCATTCTCATGTTCTGATTGCATGATTAATTCAACAACCTGAGTCAAATCGGTTAATATATTATTTTGTTTTTTTATTTCAGATGAAAATTTATTCTGGATTGGAGGACCTTCTCCGAATAATATAGGTTCATTAATACTGAGCAAATTTTTATGCCAAAGCTTGATTAGAGTGTCTTTGAGTTTTGTAGATGTTTGTTCGTCATNAGAAAGAACTGTGTCCACCAACAGCATATGCAACAAACCGGCAGTAGTTTCCGGTGATAGATTGATATCCAAATAATGCTGCAAATCAGTCTGATCTTTGAAGATTATGTTTTTATATTCTGCTANCTTTTTAAGAAAATCTAAATAATTTTTGTACNTCTTTTGTCTATCCTCCGGATCAATATTGATTAATTCGTCACCTGTCAGCAAGGGACTGATCTCTGTTAAATCCGTGGTTAAGGCAGCAGCAGCCTCAAAAAGATAGTCAACCGGTTCAACTGTCACTTGTTCCGGACTGACTGCATTGAGTTGAATATTGTTCATATTTGAATTTTTGTTAGTTTTCTTACTCATATTCTCTGAATCCTTTTCAGTTTTAATCTAAATTTCTATCTCAACAAACACATCGTATATCTAAGTTAGATACATGTCAAACATAAAAATAATCTAAGATGAATTTAGATGGACAATGTTTTGATATCATTGGCTCAGTTGCAGAATG
>JGI24712J26585_10004550_pt1 | contig 10521 bp, 8 predicted proteins | sample BioPla3DNA2_FD_26585 | JGI IMG/M metagenome (IMG submission 26585)
CACCTATTTTGTCACCGTGATAAACGGCTCGGCAAATGCGGCGACCGCCAAAACCGGCGTCGTTGTCACAATCACCGCCGACCCGGCTCAGGAAGGATACAGGTTTAAAGGCTGGAGCGTTTATCCGCCGACAGTATTCGTTTACGGCACCAACCCGGAAAGCCCGACGGCGCATATCATCATGCCGGCAGGCGACGTTATCGCCGAAGCGAAATATGAAATCTACGACAATTACGCGGAAAACTATTCCGGCGGCGGAATCGGCGGAGGTAAAATCGGCGGCAGCGGCGGCGCAGGACCCGTCGTAACACCGATACCCGACCCCGAACCCGAACCGGTAGTTGACCCGACAGAACCTATAATTGACCCGATAATTCCGACAGAACCCGAACCGGAAATACCGGCAGAACCGGAAGCCGCTCCGGCATTCTCCGATGTAAGCGAAACCGACTGGTTCGCCGGCGCGGTCGCGTATGTCGCCCGCAGAGGGATAATGCAGGGCACGGGAGACGGTCTGTTCTCCCCGAACGCTCCCGTTACCCGCGCAATGCTGGTGACGATGCTCTACCGCCTCGACGGCTCGCCGGAAGTTTCGGCTCAAATCCCGTTTACCGATGTCGAACCCGGCTCGTGGTATTATCCGGCCGTATGCTGGGCTTATGAAAACGGTATAATCCTCGGCATCTCCGACACCGAATTCGGCGCCAACCTCGATATCACGAGAGAACAGCTCGTGACGATACTCTACAGATACGCTCTTAAGAGAGGACTTGTCGGCGAATACGGCGTCACCCTCGATGAGTTTGCCGACAAAGACCAAATCTCCCCCTGGGCGGTCGAAGCGATGCTCTGGGCGAAAGCCGAGGGAATCATAAGCGGCGTGAGCGAAGACACCCTCGACCCGCAGGGAGCTGCGACAAGAGCGCAGATCGCGGCGATATTCCAGAGATTTATGGAAAATATAACCGGATAAAGTAGCAAAGGCATAGAACTGCCGCGCCTTCGGAAGAAGACGCGGCATTTTTTATACCGTCTGATTGAAAAAAATCAAAAAACAGAAATTTCAAGCGCAGATTGTAAAATAAAGTTGCAACAGAAAAAAATCCATAGCGAGGAACTGTCGCTGTCTGTGCCAATACAAGGTGCTGCGCTGCAAAGCCGATGTCGGGCAACATAGATACAGCGACAATAATAAAATTCGCGTATTTATCAATTAACCGATCTCATTGAAACTTTTAAGCAGTTTTGACAGTACCTTATCAGCTTGTTTCTCAACTCTCGCATAATATGATGCCAATTTCCCGGAATTGGTTTCGCCATACAAATTCTGCAGTGACAACTGATATGTAAATCCGAAATCGATAGTTAACGTATCTTTTATAATATTGAGCATTTCCGAATCATCAGGCGAATCAGAAAGTTTTGTTTGAAGCGTTGTTTCAAAATATGCGGGAAGAACATTATTATAGTTTTGGCAAGATAATGCTTCTGTGATTACTGATATTATATCTATATTATCATAAGCGGTTATCGGTATAGCCCAATAAGCATCGGTTATACCTGTAATATAATTTTCCTGTTCTTCATCAAATTTAGGAGTCGGAAGGAATCCGTATACAACATCCGAATAACGTATTTCATCGTATACTGCAATAAGGCAGGTATATAAGATTAATCCTTTTTGATCAATGAAAGGTTTCGGAGCAAATGGCGTGTTATCGTAAAAAGCATAGTTTTGCATGAGTGTCTCGAATTTTTCTAAAAAAGTCTGTGCGCGTTCGAGGTTAAAATCAAGATATGGCAGGTCATTATTATCTTTAGCGTAACCTTGTATACCCATTGCAACCTGTAATGCATATGGTTCGGCTGTCCCGGTCAGGAATCCATAAACATCATCTTCATCCATTTTTCCGTCGCCGTTTACATCACTGGTTGCAATCTCCGCATATTCGATCATTTTATCGAAAATCCATGTACCGTCCCTGACCAGGTCATATAGATCATCCATGCCCAAACTGTCTGCGATTTGTTTGTTGTATACGATAACCCGCGCGTAATTCAAACAGCAAAAGGACAGATAACTGGATGCAAACAATGCTTTATTATCGACCGACATGGCAGCTGTACCGCTTGTCCACCAAGGTTTTTCAAAATTGAAGTTCGGTGCTTTATATAGATTATAATAATAACCGGCAAGACCGCCCGTTTGTATTACACGGTCCTGCGAGATAATCAGGTCAAACGCATCTTCACCCGCATTTACAGACGCTTTAACCTTAGAGGCGGTTACCTCATCGCTGCCGCAGGTAACACCGGTTATATCAACATTGAAGCGTTCTTCGACATTTAATGTTGAATTATATAACGTATCCTGAACCACATCTCCCGTCATCTCGCCATATGTAATAAATGTATAAAGGTCTTGATTCTCCCGTGTTGACGACCATATACGGTATGCATAACCGTTGAAATCTTCATCCTTAAGATCATCATAAATGAAAATATTTTCGGCCTTATTTTCTGTTGAAGTTTCTTCAACCGATTCTGTTATAACGGTTTCTTCGTTAACTTTTTCTTCGGCACAGGCTAAAGTTGATACTGAAATAAGAATTATTAAAAACACAATAAGTAAACGTTTCATTTCTTCACCTCATGAAAGAATACCATATCTTTAATATAACTTATATCATTTCCGTCAATTTATTTCAAGCATCAAATAAAATATTTACACTGCGCACACAAAGTTTTTATTTCATTAACCCTATGCAAACAAATGTATAGCTGCTGAGCCGCTTGATGCGGCAGCCGAAGGGACGCTGCTGTCCCCGGCTTCTCCCGTCGAAGTCTCCTGCCGCAGCGGGTGATAAGGGCCGTCTGCGTTTCCCCGCCGCATCGTTAATTTTGCTTTTGAGCGGGTGCGCGGCGACAAGGAAAAAGCAAAGTTTGTTATCTGCCGCAAATTCTTCGTATATTGTTACAACTTAATATTGCAATTTAATAAAAAGAGAAAATGTTTACAAAAAACAAGAAAGCGGGGATGGAATAAAAGAGGGATAAAGGATATAATAATAACGACATCAAAACAACAGCCGCCTCCGGGAGGTAAACCATGGGATATATCCGAAAGAAACTGAGCAGCCGCAATATTATAGAGAGAATCATCACGACCGCCGTTCTGTTTTCGGCGATATTTTTCGGGGGCATGATAATCAGCTATTTTTTGCTTCCGGAAGGACTGCTTAAAAACAAAAACCCGCTGATGAGCTGGGATGTATCGGATAACAGCCTGCTTCTTGCCCTGCAGATACTGTTTTACAATCTTTTGTCGGTCGTCGTGATAATTGCCGCAAGCCTGTTCGGCTCAAGGAAAACCGAAGAGGAAAATTATCTTTCGGCGGGATATACGGCGTTTTTCACGCTCATCGCAATCAACGCCGTCGTGCTCGGAACTTGGTCCTTTTCCGTTGAGACCGAAGCGGTTCCGCTGCTCGGGAGAATCGCGGGCGTTTTTGACCTCGCGCATCGGGCGGGGCTCTGGGAGATGGCGGGTCAGCTCTTTATAACCTGCGCCGCCGCTCACATCTCGATAATCCAAACCTCCGGGGGTAAGACAACGAAGCGGAAACTCCGGGATATCCGGCTGACAAATCCGGAAAAAGCGGCGCTGATCGCCGGATTTGCGCTTATGATAATAGGCGCGGTCCTGGAGAGCATTTCTATAAGCAGCTTACAGATATAAACAAAGCAGACGCCCGACAGCTAAGCTTTAAAGCAGAGTCGGCGCCTTTTTCCGCGCGGCATATTCAGCTGATATATTGGTATACAGATATGAAAAGAGTAAGCAAAACAAGCGTTTTCCCCGCGGGGAAGAGCGAGGTGTTCTCCCGGCTTCAAAAACTGAAAACGCTTCAGTATGTGGCGTATCCGTACGCGACGTTCGCCCCGGTCGACGGAGACAACGACATGAAATGGGAGGCGGGCAGAACCCTCGCCTTTCGCTTTCGCCTGTTCGGGCTGATTCCCTTCGGGATTCACGAAATCAAGGTGATACGCTTCGGACTTGAAGAGGGGATTTTCACCCTCGAGAGAAACCGGCATGTGCCGGTATGGAACCACGAGATTATCCTGGAGGAGCTGCCGGACGGAAACTGTCGTTACACCGACATCGTCGACATCGACGCCGGGCGGAAGACTTTTTTTGTCTGCCTCTGGGCAAAACTCTTCTACGCGCACCGGCAGAGGAAGTGGGTGAGGATGCTTGGGGGAGCGGGGGAAAACCGGAGATAAGAGGGCGTCAGTTTAAGCATGACAGACTTTTGCAGTATCGGATGAAAAGACAAATCGGAATTTGCGGAGGATTAAAAAATGGCGGTGCTGGTAATTTTAGAAGGTCTTACAATGTCTTTCTGGCTTCTGCTGGTCTGCGTCGTCGGCATCGCAAACGGGCCTGTCGGATTGGTTGTTCTATATGAGCGGGACGTAAGAGACAGAGTCGTCGAGCTGGGACTGACAACGCCGGAGAAAATGAAGAAAAACTCAGTTATAACGGTTCTTGCGCTGTTCGTTCCCGTTTTGACGGTTGTCCCCGCGCTTGTTTATTTTGTCAACGGCGCGAGAGGATTCCGGGACGGTTTTTTGCAGATGACCTGCATCTACCTGATAATGAATATTTTCGACAGACTTTTTATCGACTGGTATTGGGTCGGACACACAAAAGCCTGGGAGATTGAGGGCACGGAGGATTTGAAACCGTACATTCCGAAGAAGGCGCTGATAAAAAAGTGGGTCGGGACCGTGGTGGTGTTTCCGGCGCTGGCGGCTTTGATAGCGTTGGGGTTTCAGTTGTTCGGGATGTGAGAGTAGAGGAAAATTCGATTTAATAACTCAGAGGCATAAAAACATGTTGCAATAATTCGATATATTTGATATAATAAAATTTGTTATATCCGAAGACCTATGCCGAAGAAACTATCGAAATGATGAGTGATATGAAGATATTAATGATAGAAGACGACAAAACCATTTCTTTCGCGGTGAAAACTTTTTTGGGGAAATATGGAATGGAAACGGGTGTTTTTGAGTCTTTAAAAGCTACCGAAAACATAGATATCAATAAATATGACTTAGTAATACTCGATGTGAATCTTCCGGACGGTTCGGGTTTTGATTATCTTGCGTATCTGAGAGATTTTTCCGATATACCGGTCATAATGCTTACGGTTAAAGATGCGGAAAATTACATCTTGAAGGGATTTTCCTGCGGCGCGGATGAATATATTACAAAACCTTTTTCTCTTCCCGTTTTAAAAGCAAGGATTGATAATATTTTCAAAAGAAAAGAAATCAAAGAAGAGGCGCTTTCTTATAAAGATCTGCATCTGGATTTAAAATCAATGACGGCAACGATTGAAGGGGAAAAAATCGCGCTTAACAGGCAGGAATTTGCCGTTCTTGAAATTCTGCTTTCCGATCCGGATATCAATATTCCGAGAGAACGAATTATAGACGGCGTCTGGGGTTATGATTTATATGAAGTAAACGACAACACACTTACGGTGACCGTTAAAAGACTCAGAAACAAATTAGGCAGATACGGTCTGAATATTAAAACGGTAAGAGGAATAGGCTATGCGTGGGAAAGCGGATAAAAATAGGATAAACATCATTATTGTTCTTTGCAATTTTATATTATCAACGGTCGTCGTATATATAAGTCCCCGCTTTGATATTATCACCCTTTCGGGATTTGTTGTTGTCAATCTTGTTATTTATATCATGATGACATTGAGCGACCGGCGGAATAAAAAGAATATAGAGGAAAGGATCGAAGGTATTTTCAAGCTTCTGCATTCCACGAATACAGACAGCGACAATTATGAAGTCATAGACGATGAATTCGGCAAACTAAGCGATGAAATATACAAAATTATTTCAGAAAACAAGATTGTCGCCGGAAAAGCAGAGAAAAGCCGCGAGGTTTTAAGAGAATATACAGAAGATATAGCGCATCAGATCAAAACTCCGTTAACCGGAGCATTGCTTATGCTTGACCTTATGGAAGACGATCCGGAAAACTCAAAGGAATATATCTCGCATATCCGAAACAGTATAAACAGACTTCATAAACTGACGGATGCCCTCTTGAAAATGGCTTCTCTTGATTCCGGCAATATCAGCATGAAAAAAGAACAGGCAGAAGCCATATCTCTGCTTGAAGATATTAAAACGGATTTGGAAATTTATTTTGCAGACAAGGAAATACCAATATCCATCTATGGAGATGACATCACTTTGATTTGCGATAAACAATGGACTTATGAGGCGGTTTTCAATATAATGAAAAACGGAATTGAGGCTTCCCCCGAAAAGGGCGTTGAAATCCATTTAAAAGAAACAAATATTTTTAAAAGCATAATAGTCAAGGATTTCGGCAAAGGCTTGTCTGATGAAATTCTGAAAAGAGCATATCAAAGATTTTATAAAGAAAATCCCGATTCCAAAGGATATGGCATAGGATTGCCGATGGCAAAATCGATTATGGAAAAGCAAAACGGAGAGCTTTTGCATTTTCGGGACAAAACTTCAAATAATTTTGAGCTGAGGTTCTATAAGTAAAATTATAGAAAACCCCGGCTCTTTTTTTATTTTTTTACAGTCACCTTTCTGTCACTTAAATATAGTAAACTTACATCACAAAGAAACGGAGGTGCGCATAATGAGTATTGTCAAAACAATAAAACTGACGAAGACATATAATTCCGGGGTGGCTGTAAATGCCCTTTCGGATGTTGATTTTGAACTTGCAAAGGGCGAGTTGGTTGCCATTATCGGTGACAGCGGCTCGGGAAAATCAACCCTGCTTCACTTGCTGGCGGGAGTGGATACGCCGACAAGCGGTGAAATCTACATTCAGGACAAAAACATCACCAAGTTAAACAAGGATGATTTAACGGTCTTTCGCAGGAGAAATATCGGGGTCATATATCAGTTTTTCAATTTAATCCCGAATATTACGGTTCACAAAAACATTCTGCTGCCGTTGCTTTTGGACAACAAAAGAGAAGACAAGAATTATTTCAATGAAATAACGGAGATATTGGGTATCCGGGACAAGTTGAATCGCTATCCGAAACAACTGTCCGGCGGAGAGCAGCAGAGAGTTGCAATCGCAAGGAGCCTGATTACAAGACCTGCGATTATTTTAGCCGATGAGCCGACGGGAAATTTAGACAGAAAAAACTCGGAGGAAATCACGGCTTTGTTCAGGCTGGTAAACAAAAGATTTCTGTCGACCATTATGATCATTACCCATGATGAAAAGGTTGCCGTTTCGTGCGACAAAGTTTTTAAAATGGTCGACGGCAGATTATATTCTCTTGAGGAGGCAGGCTGTGAAAATCATTAATGAATTGGCAAGCTCAGCTATAAAGAGCAACAAAAGAGATACCCTTGCAACCAAATTGTCTATATTATTAGCGGTTGTTTTATTGGGATCGGTTGTTTTTATCATAAGTTCTTTGAAAGAAGACAAATACCTTGAGGTTGTTTCTGTTGTGGGTAACTTCAACGTTTCTGTTTCCGATATTGACGAGCAGATGTATAATTCCCTTATAGAGAATAAAGATATAAAACAAATTTCATTTGATAGGATTACGGCAACGGAATTAAATGCCACTATTTATGAAAAAGGGGATTACTATTGGAAATTAAAGGGATTTGAACCGGTCGCGGGCAGAAAATCGGAAGCTGCCGGAGAGCTTATGGTTCCGACACGCTTTTTAGTGAGAAACAAGGATTTTGCGGTCGGTTCACAACTGAATGCAAATAACAAAAGTTATACCATAGTCGGAGAGTATGATGACTACGGATATACCTTCGAAGACTGTATCTTTATCGGATATTTAAGCAATACGTCCAAAGAAAGCTTATTCGCCGACAATTCGGTGATTGAAGCCTTTATTTGGTTCAATAATCCCAGAGACACCTATACACTTACAAAACAGATACTGAAAGATTTCGGTGTTGATGCCAAAACGGCTGAAGATACCGGAAGAGTGTATTTCAACAAAGATGTTTTGGAATACAAGATGATATATCCGTCGGGAATTATTCCGCCGAAAAAAGTTTTGATTGAAGCTGCCGAAACATACGGCGGCTGCCTGTTGTTGGTTTTGCTTTTTGCGGTCATGATTTACGGAGCTTTCAATGTTTGGAACAGCAGAGATATAAAGCAGATTGCGCTGCTGAAAAGTGTGGGAATGACGGAACGGCAAGTCAGGAAAATGGTCAGAATCAAAGCGCTGAGGCTGTCTTGCTTCCCGATAATCGCCGGAACGGCTCTTGCTTACATTACATCAAATCTTTTGCTTTATTTAATGTGGTTCAACAACTCGATCACTTACAGAAAACTATCTGATATTTTCAGCGAAAACATGCAGGCTCCCGATTTCAGATTAGTTTCATTTTCAGTACCGACAGTTATTTTAATAATATCGATGTCCCTTATTACCGTTTATATATCCGCCCTTCTTCCCGCCGTGAAAAGCGCAAAATTAAAGGTTATCGAGGGATTAAACGGTATATCAGAAAATAAAATTAAGTTCGGTAAATCAAAGATCGACGGAAGAGTTGAAAATACTCTTGCAAGAGATTATTTTCGTTCATACAGCTCTACTTACAGAACCATTATTTTTTCTATGGTAATTTCGGCTATGGTGCTGACGATTGTATTGGTATCGCAATCATACGGGATAATTGTCAGAGAATACGATAAGTTTCAGAATCCCTATAATTTTACGTCACGAATTTACACTCAGTCTGAGTTAGACAAGGATCTGACAGAAGATATAAAGAGAGTGGAAGGCATAGATGAGCTGCATATATATATGGATAAAAGCTTTGAATTCAATTCCGATGACAACAGAAATTTTTTGTCAGGCGAATTTCAGGATGCTACGGCCGAGGGGAGAAAACAAAAAAACGATTTGTATGTAATTATTTACGGCTTATCTGAAGAAGATTATCGCTCGGTATTAAGGGATAACGGGCTGGATGCTGCAACATCGTATGTATTGCTGAACAAAATAGCCGGTAACAATACCGCTCCTTACGCTTTCAGGGAATATATTCCGATAACAAATGCCGAAAGGAAGGAAATTAATCTGAGAAATAATGAGGCGGGGGAAATTATAACCGTTCCTGTCGAAGGATATATAAATGAGTTTCCTTTTGAGCTCGAAAGCCTTGATAAAAACGGCATATACATTTTCACTCAAATGTCCGTTTTGGAGGAATTTATCAGAGAACGCGGACAGGACGAGGGCGATTCGGTATATTATTATACCATAAAATTAAAAGAGAAGGACGATTTGAGTTCGATTGCAGACAAATGCGAACGGATAATTACGTCCTATATCCCCAAATCGGACCATTTTACTTCAACAGATATTCTCAAAGCGGCTTCATATGAAGAACAAAACAGAAACGAACATATGCTGAACGCGGGCATTCAAATTATCTTGCTGATAATAGCATTATCCAACGCTTACAACAGTTTCCACGGAAATTTAAGATCAAGAAAAAGAGAGTTTCAGGTTTTGTCTACGACAGGTATGACAGAAAAACAAATTAAAAGGATGATTTTTTCAGAGAGTAAAATACTCTTTGCTATAACAGCGGCGGCATATCTGTTGGTTTTCTGTCTTGCAATCGGTGTTCGCGCGTATAGAAGCAATTTTTCTTTCGGATTTGCTGTAAAAGAGATAATACTCAGTCTGAATTATATTCCCGTTATATTGATATTTGCCGTTATGATATCCGGTGTTCTGGCAGCAACACAGAGCGGTATCAAAAACATTTTGGGAGATGATATAAATAATGCGATAAGAGAGATTTGAAGAATTATTATAAGCAAATCAAAAGCGACCGGTATTTAATCCCGGCCGCTTTTTTACTCGAAAATCATACTGTATTTCAATCTATTTTCTCCACCCCGACAACATTCATGTCTATGTCAAAGCAGATCGCATGTCCGCCGGCGCCGAAGATAAGCAGGACGGCAATAACCGGTAAGACAATGCGCGGTTTCATTATTACATCTCCTTTTTTATTTTTACAGCCGCCGTCAATCTCCGAGCGGATAGTCAAACTCCCTCATATAAGCGCCGCCGTCGGCGCCGTCGGGGGCGTAGTAGCTGATTTTGTCTTCGGCAATATTAAACTCCCTTTCGTCGCCGTTTACCCGAAGCGCGCCGTATAATCCCTTGTTTTGGAGAGCCAGCAGCAGCGCGGAGAGCTGCTGTTCGGAAAATCCGCCCTCTTTTGCCGAAAAGATCGACGCATCGATAAGCCCGCTGCCGCAGGCCGCGTGCGCCTCATGTATCGACGAGAAAAGCCGCCCGCTCACATCCGACGACAGCAGGTTTTTCAGCCGGAAATCATACGAGCCGAGCGCGTCTCCCAAAACCGCTTCGGCCGTCTCGCCGAACTCGGCCGCCGCCGACTCTTTCAGCGCGGCGGCGT
>JGI24712J26585_10004551_pt1 | contig 10521 bp, 11 predicted proteins | sample BioPla3DNA2_FD_26585 | JGI IMG/M metagenome (IMG submission 26585)
AAAATATAATAACATTATTTTGGGACATCATAAGTTCTATAACGGAAAGGGTGGATATCCGGAAGCGTTTGATAATCGAAAATGCAAAGATAAATTTGCCATAGATTTGATAACAATATGCGATTGTTTAGATGCAGCAACGGATAATCTGGGAAGAAATTACATGAATGATAAAAATGTGAGTATGGTGTTAGTAGAGATGGAAAAGGAAAAAGGAATAAAATATTCGCCTGAAATTGTGGACTTTATTCTTGCGGATGAAAATCTAATTCAGAGCTTAGAATATATTACAACAAAAGAACGAGAAGAAGCATATTATCAAACATATCATAGGTTTGCAAGAGAGAAAAATCAAAGAGAAGTAGAACTGCTGGATTTAAGAGATTAATCCAGCAGTTTTACTTTTAATAGATTCATATCTTTTGAGTTAATATAAGGTAAAGAGATTGTACTATTTGTCAAAGGGGCAAGAAGGTGTATTTCCCCACGCGCAATTTGCAAAAAACCGCAGAGGGGATTCTGGTGAAATGTAAAAAATTGAATTTTCCGGTAAGGAATTATATATATTTGTTTCTGGAAAACACCATTATGAATGGTTAAGCGTTTTTCTTCCAGTACAGTTCCCATGGTGTGATAATGGAGCAGTTGATATAAAATAATAAAGACATTACTAACACCATAACAAATCCAAAGAAATTGTGTGCCGGAACTTTTTATATCTAATACAGAAAGTGTAATCCAAAAAAACGCCTGAAAAAGCAAGAAAAAGGATAAACAGGAAAAAAAGTAGGCAATTCCGGTATTGTTAGGAAGATTATGAACGTTTTTTATACTTTCTGTGGAAAACTCGGGTAAAATTTCCTGTAAATGTGCAAAAAACAAATCTTTTTTCATGGAAAGGGTAAGCTGTGGCTTTTCTGTATCATCATCGCCGATACCAACACATATAAGTTGTGCTTGCATACGCCCGGTAAGACGGGCAAGTGGTGGCTGTAGTAGCTGAACCGCATTGATACGTTCTAATGGAATAGTAAACTCCTGTTTACGGAAAAATCCATACTGAATCATAAGTTCATTGCCTTGTCGGCAACAGCAAAAATGATAAAAGGACAGCAAACGTTTTAAAAAGGAATATACATAGGTAATTACAAATATTGCAATTGCAAATATACTCTTATAAAATTCAGAATTATTTCCGGATGCAGGATTTCCCAAAGAGAGGTATCCAAAGTGTACAGCAAGCGGCAAGCCAATCACTAGTATTAAAAAGAAGAATATGGTTGCACTGGGAAGGCTGAAAAAGCAGTGAGAAAGAACGTCTTTTGTGGAAACGTAGGAATGTTCCGGTGTGGTCTGTGCGGAGGAGGCGGAGGTATCAACTTTGTGGGTGGTATTATTCATCAAAGATAATAGAGATTCCTTTAAGGCAGTAGCTTTTGGGGTAGAAAGTACAATGGAAACATCTGTAGAATCAGCAGTGGAAAAGCTGTCTGTGTCTAATTTGAAACGGGATGTTCCAATCAATCGTTCAAAGAGATTCTGTTCCAAGTTAATATTTGCAATACTAGAGATGGAAAGGGAATTTTTTTTCCGATTCAAAGTACTGCGTTCAACGACAAAAGTGTCTCCCTCTAAATAAATAAAGGTTTTGCGCCACACTAGAAATTGATAGCCTAAAATGAAAACCAAAAGTAAAATAAGCCCCACGCAAATAGGAAGAAGATGCTGAAAAGCTTTTTGATTAAAATCAGGTGAGGTAAAAAGCTCAATAATATCATCTATCCAGTTCCAGGCAAGGATAAACCAAAAAACCAGAAAACTTCCGGCTTTTTCAAAAATAATACTAAAATGACAGCGTATTTTATTGCTTTCCATGTTTCTCCTCCAATGCAATGTGGTTTATTTTATGTTTTAAAGATTCTGTAATAGATTGTGCGACTGTGTATTCCAGAAAATTAATTTCTGCGTCTCCACCGGCAGTTGTAACAATGACTTTTGTAAGCCCGAAGAAGCGGTCAATAGGTCCTTGGGACAGAGCAATTTTGTGAAGACGTTCTAAAGGAACAATGGTTTCTTCTGTCCATAAGAATCCCTCACGTATGTAAATGCAATCTTTGTCTAAGCCATAACGATATCGCCGATAGCGGAAAAAAGGACAGATAAGTAAATCTGATAAGGAAAAGATAAAAAGGATTCCAAACAAGATAGGAACGATAGGCTTGGAAAACAAAGAGGTAAAATACAAGATGGCTGTTATAACGGCAAGGGCTACTACAGTCATGCAAAAAGTAGTGACATACATACAATATAGGGCTTTTTGGTTTAGTTGTTTTAGTTCCATAAAAACTCCACACTTCCTTCTTTTAGTTTTATATTGTCATTATATAAAAAAATCTTAAGAATAAATCTCTTTTTTCTTAACTTAACCTAAATAAATCAGCTATTGCAACATAAAAATAAATCCCCTATAATAAATGAGAACAAGAAACAGATAGGGGAAACCTAAATATGAGCGTACAAGATAAAATAGAAAGAATTTTAAAAGAGATACATGTGCTTTTTTCGAAAAGCCAGACATGTGGACCAAATGATTCTATGGTTGTAATAGAAAAGCAAAAAGTATTTGAACTTCTAGAACAACTGAATGTGGCGGTTTATGAAGTGATGGATGAATATGAGGTGACCAGTCAGAAACATGAATTGTCAGAGCGTCGCAGTCAGAAACGCGGTGAAGAGATTGTAGGAAGAGCCAATCGACATGCGGATGATATTTATGCAGCATCCATTATGTACACAGACGATGCATTAAGCAGGATTCAAAACATTATGGAAGATGCCAATAAGTCTGTACAACGGATTTTCCGAAAAATGAGTGAAGAGCTGACCGATGAAAAAGACCAGATACGACAGAATCAATCTGAATTAAGAGAGCAATTGCAGGATTTTGCAGATACACAGAAATATCTGAAATTGATTGAAGAAAACAATCAGCAGCGTGAAAAAGAATTGCGTGAAAAGATAGAAAAGACAAAAGGAAAAAGAATTCAAAACGAAGGAAAGTCTTATTCTGCCATTCAACCGGAAATTAAGGTCAATAAGGCTTATTTCGATCAGACCGGAAAGCATTACGATGAAAACGGATATTTGGCAGAAACTTTAGAAGAAGATGAGATTTCGGAAAGCCTTTCTAAGGTGACCGGTAAGGAATTTGCAGAGAGCCTGCGAAGAAGAGCGGCAATGAGCAGTGAATTGTATGGTGGTAAAGAAGAGAGCCCTAAGGTCCATACAGCACCGGAAGTAAAGGTTAACTTAGATGCAGCGTATTTTAAAAAGAAACCGGCCAAGGAAGAAAATAGCGGAAAACGTTTTTCCTTTGGTAAAAAGTAGGAACCTTTCGGAAATCTTAATAAATTTCCAATTAGGAAATTAAAAACTAGTTGTTACAATATGAGGTAATGAATATGAAAAACATTTTAGTGTGTGATGATGATAAAGAAATCGTAGACGCAATAGAGATATACTTGCAACAGGAAGGATATAACATCCTGAAGGCATATGATGGCGAGCAGGCATTGGAGGTATTAAAAGAACAGGAGGTACATCTGTTAATTATTGACGTAATGATGCCGAAACTAGATGGAATTCGGGCAACACTGAAGATTCGAGAAGAAAGCAGTATTCCCATTATTATTTTATCAGCCAAGTCAGAAGATGCAGACAAGATTTTAGGATTGAATATCGGAGCGGATGATTATGTGACAAAACCATTTAATCCGTTGGAATTAGTGGCAAGAGTAAAGTCTCAGTTGCGAAGATATACCCAGTTGGGCAACGTAGCGGAAAGCAGTCAGAAAATCTATCAGGTAGGTGGATTAGTCATGAACGATGATTTAAAAGAAGTGACTGTGGATGATGAGTTGGTGAAACTTACCCCCATTGAATACAATATTTTGTTATTGTTGGTAAAAAAATCAGGGAAAGGTATTTTCCATCAATCAGATATATGAAAATATATGGAATGAAGATGCGATTGGAGCGGATAATACCGTGGCAGTACATATTCGCCATATCAGAGAAAAAATAGAAATCAATCCCAAGAAACCACGATACTTAAAGGTCGTGTGGGGAGTGGGATATAAGATAGAAAAGTCAAAATAAAGGAGTGACGTAATGAAAAAGATACGATATTCTACCGGATTAAAAGCAACTATGGTGGTTGTTCAACAGATTTTCTTTGTAGTACTGGTGGTATCTATATTGTTGGTAACAACACTTTTTCGGAAAAATATTCTGGATTTTGGTGATATCAAAAATAAGTCTTTTTCAACGTCGGCATATTTTTCCTCGCTGTTTCAGCAATCAGCCGAGGAAATTTTTAACTTTGTAGAACTTCGTAAGAAGTTTGAAACAGATGGAAATTATGACACAGAAAAGCAAATTGATATTCAAAAATATTATAGTAGTCAGGGAAGAGTAGCGGATGGCCCTGAGGATAAAACGGTAGATGATGATAGCGACACAAGACGCTATTATTTGGGAGATTTGGTAGAATGGGCAAGAAATTATACCTATTCTCAATATAATTTTCAATCCAGCTATTACATTGACGATGAAATTCATCAGAAACAGACGGTGACCCGTGAGGGGAAATCTGTTTATAATGAGGAAAAAATCATTGGAAGTCTTGGGGATATGAGCCTGGAACTTCAAGAACTTATAGTGGCAAATGTAGAGCATTATTATGGCGGTTCTTATCAAATTCCGGGAGTAGAGACTACCACAGACGGTGAGGTTACAGTAACACTAACAGAAACAGCTGGAGATGAAGAGACAGTAGATGAAGGGGGAGTAGACGAAGAATTACTGCAAAGTGTCATTCAAAGAGTGATAGAAGGTGGGTTGTATGACCTGAATAGCGAAGAACTCATATTATTGTTAAAAGATATGGGAATGCAGCAGCAGGGATACAAATCCAATTATAATTTTGTAAATGAAAGTTACCTTTCTGTGGATGAAAGAGGCATTTGGAGTGACTATATTCAGGGGAATTGTACAGAAGCTCAAATGCAAAAATCATATGAGGCATTAGAATATACACTTGAAAATATCGGACAAGAGGTAAATAATTATAAGAAGTGCTTAAATCGCTATAATCTGGGAAAAGAAGGAAGCAATGTAGCATATTGGATAAAACGTGGAAGCGATGAACAAGTATATACCAATCTGGGAGAGAAAAGTGCAGACGATTTAATTGCATATGGAAAACAGATGGGAAAATACTTTTTCTATCAGGAATCTGACATGCGTCTGGAAACCAATGTAAAAGGAATGGAAGATGCCTTTTATAATGGAATCGAGCAGACGTATGGAGGAAAGGGAAATGTTTTGTTTATCTGTGTAAACACTTCTTTTGCACAACAGGATAGTTTTTATGAGGCACAGCAGGAATATAGCCGATTGTATCCATGGATATATATCGGAACAGTGGCGATGGTGGTAAGCGGACTTGGATGGCTGATATGTTTTATTTATTTAAGTACTGTAGCCGGAAAAGGCGGGGAAAACGGAGAAGAAAATCTCACTTGCTGGTTTGATAAAATTCCTACAGAACTGGTATTTTTAGGAGCAGCCATTTCAACGATAGCAACCATTATTATGTTTGGAGAGGTGCTTTATAGATTCGGTCCGTCGGAACTGGCGGGAATGCTCATTATGTCAGGGGTTTTGGGATTCTTTAGCTCGGCATTGTTCATGTTGTTTTATTTGAGCTTTGTAAGAAGAATTCGTGCCGGAATACTGTGGAATCAGAGTATTGCTCACTGGATAGTGCGTGGAGTCGGAATTGTTTTTCATGCGCGTAGACCGATGACTAAAATGATTATCTGGTTTGCAATCCATTTTGTAGGGTGTCTCATAATGATTCCGCTTTTGACGGAGTGGAATCGAAGATACCAGATATTGGGGATTCTTTGGTTTGTAGGAATGAGTCTTGTAGAAGGCGTGTTTATTGTAAGAGAAGGCGTACAACGCAATAAAGTGTTGGAAGGAATTAAAAATATTTCGGATGGAAACCTTGAATTTAAAATAGACACTACCCAGTTACAAGGGGATAATAAGAAATTTGCAGAATCAGTAAATGCCATTGGAGACGGATTGTTTCATGCGGTGGATGACAGTATGAAAAATGAACGTTTAAAGGCAGACTTGATTACCAATGTATCCCATGATATAAAAACGCCACTTACCTCTATTATTAACTATGTAGACTTGCTGAAACGAGAGGATATACCAAATGAGAGGGCGCAGAATTACATTAACGTGTTAGAAGCAAAGTCCCAGAGATTGAAGCAACTGACAGAGGATTTGTTAGAGGCATCTAAGATAAGCTCCGGAAACATCACCTTGCAGATGGAGCGTATTAATTTTGTGGAACTGGTATATCAGACAGGCGGAGAGTTCAACGAGAAGTTCGAGGCGAAGGGACTTACAGCCGTGACAAAACTTCCAAGAGAGCCGGTAGTGATTATGGCAGACGGCAGACGAATCTGGCGTGTGGTTGAAAACTTATACAATAATGTGGCAAAATATGCTATGGCAAATACCCGTGTATATGTGGATATGGAAGTGGAAGAAGATTGGGTTACCCTTTCCATTAAAAATATTTCACAGAATGCACTGAATATACAGGCAGACGAATTAACAGAGCGTTTTATTCGTGGAGATGTGTCAAGAAGTACAGAAGGAAGTGGCTTGGGACTTTCCATTGCCAAAAATCTCACCAAGCTTATGGGTGGTGAATTTGAGATATATTTGGATGGGGATTTGTTTAAGGTTACCATAGGATTTAGCAGGGAACCAGAGAAAACAGAAGAATAAACAGATACAGTTGGAGGAGGATGAAAAATGGCATTAAAAAGCAGCGTTGAAAGGGCAGAAAAGAAGGCAGGAGGCTTTGCAACTGCAAGAAAAAATGTAGTAATTCAGTATCAGGGAAGAGAACGTTTAGAACAAAATTTACTGGACTTGGTGCGAAGAGATATTTTGCGTCAGGGAGTTACCGATGAAGAAATTAACGAAGTAAATGTTTATATCAAACCGGAAGAATCAGCGGTATTCTATGTGGTAAACGGAGAAGTGGAAGGAAAAATTGCATTTTAAAAAGATAAGCAGGAAGAAGTGGAGGAGAAGATACAATGACAGTTACATATGTAGTAGCAAATCAGAAGGGCGGAATTGGTAAGACAACCACAGCAACTACGTTAGCAGGAATTTTAGGAAAAAAAGGAAAAACCCTTTTAATTGATGCAGACCCACAGGGAAACAGTAGTGCAACCTATCAGGCGAAAATTGAAGATCAGGCAACCCTATATGATGTTATGGTAGATTCGGATATGTTGCCATTGGAGGATGCAATTCAACATATGCCAAACGGAGATATTGTGGCATCAGACCCATTGCTCAGTAAGGCAGAAAAGATGTTAGATGGTGACGTGGAAGGACTATATCGCTTAAAGGATGCCATAGAAGAACTGGGTGGATATGATTATATTGTAATAGATACAGCACCGTCATTAAATGTGATTTTATATAATTGTCTGATTGCAGCCGATGAAGTTATTATTCCGGTAATGGCAGATGCATACTCTATGCAGGGCTTGCAGCAGTTGTATAATACAATCAAAGCAGTACAAAGAAGACAGAATCCGGCACTTAAGATTGCAGGACTGCTGCTGGTGAAGTTTTCCGGACGTTCCAATCTGGAAAAAACAGTGGAAAAGGAATTAGAACAGCAGGCGCAGGAGTTGGGAACAAAGGTATTTAAAACAGCAATTCGTGAGTGTATCAAAACCAAGGAAGCGCAAAGAGCTAAGCAGTTACTGAGTGACTATGCACCAAATTGTACCAGTATGCAGGACTATCAGGCATTTGCAGAGGAGCTCATAGGAAAATAAAGGGATTCATCGGATGGATTTGACATCTAAACATAGGAAGGTTACAATATAAGAGTTCTGGTTAGACAGGACTAAAATATAAAAAGAGGAAAAAAGATGAAAAAGAGAGTAATTGCATGCATGTTAGCACTGACTATGGTATTTTCAGTGACAGCATGTGGAAATGACAACAAGAAAGACACAAAAGAAACATCCAAGACAGAGCAGCAAAAGGATAAGGATGAAAAAGATTTAGAAAGTGAAGACGTTGACGAAGCGGAAGATACAGAGGAAGATACAGTAACCGCAGAACGTGGAACTTTTGATGGAAATGTTTACACAAACGAAAGCATGGGATTTCAGGCAACATTTCCAGAGGGCTGTACGCTGTATAGCGATGAAGAGATTCAGGAAGTAGTAGGAAATGGTTCTGATATTATGGAAGAAGCATACGACAGTGATACCATTGAAAACAGTCTTTCCGGAACCATTTATGATGTTATTGCAGTAACAGCAGACCAGACAACTAATATCCAGATTGTAATGGAAGATACAGAGGTAACAGCAGGAAGAGAGCTGACAGCAGATGAGTATGCACAGGCAATGACAACCAATTTAAAGACAGCATATAAAAGTGCCGGAATCGATGTAGGTGAGCCGGAAGTTACAGATGCAACATTAGGCGGCATGGACTTTAAAGTGGTTTCATTAAGTGCAGGTCAAATGACACAGGAATATTATGCACATAAAGTTGGCAATTATATGTTAGTATTTACAATGACATATACAGACCCAACAGCAGTACAGGAGTTTTTAAATTCTGTAACTGCGCTCTAATAAAAATATGCGTAGAACTTAGGAAAATTCTCTTACATACAATGTGAAAGCAGGTATGCAGGAGAATTTTTTGTCATGAGAAAGACGTTGGTATATTGTATAAAAGTACAGATTTTCTTATGATATAAAAATGTTCCACTAAGGGTGTGTATTGGCATAAGAAGTAAAAGGAAGTCATATAAAATTGACATAAAATAGGAAAAATGCTATCCTAATAAACGAGGGAATAAAGGGTATCTAATGATTGTATACTTATTCACGATTTTGTAATTCTACAAAATTATTCCCGTAAGAGTAAATAAAATAGAGGAGGTACGCAATGCGTCAGACACAGGCAGAACAAAGAGAGGCACAGCGTCAGGCAATACGTGCTCAGATAAGAAATTGTGAAAATACCATAGATGATTTAAATCAAGAAATTGGAAGAATAAATCAAAAGTTGGAACGACAGCAAGAAGCAAAAAAACGCTATGATAATATGTGTATTCAAGTTGAAAGTGCTAAGGAGAGAAAGCGTGGAAATACGCGTAATATGGAATCATATGTAAGAAATGTAAAATTCCTGTATGGTTATCAAAGCCGTATGTATGAATTCTTAGATGGGCAGAGGGCTTCAGAAAGTCGAAGATGTATGGAAGAAGTAGCTGAAAAAATGACAACTGCAATCAATGATAATATACAGAGGTTAGAAGAATTAAGAAGACAAATTGCAGACTATCATAGTAAAATAGCGCAATTAAACAGAAAATTGGGAGGAATATAAATGGAAGGCATATTAGCGAAAGATATTGTAGTAATTGATGATAATTATACCGCGCAGGTAAAGCAGGATTATTTGGTGGCAGGAGAGAGGATGAATGAGGTCATAACGGAGTATGTCAGTATTTTAAAAGGAGTCGTGAACGAAGGTGGTCTGAGTGGAAAAACAGCACAAAAATTAGGTCAGTTTGCAGATTTGGCAGAAGCGTTGCTGAAAGACACCATGCTTAATTGGTCAACACAGTTGGCAAGCCAGATGGAGCAGTATGTAGCAGAAATAGATACAGCAGATATGGAAATATATTAGGAGGGGCAGCAGTGATAACTACAGTTGGTGTAAGGAATGAGAAAATAGAAGAAGCAGTATTGAAATTGAATGGATTAGAGGAAAAGTTAGAGGAAATTAACGTGACAAAAGGAAAAGAAGAAGGAGGTGCTGGAACTACTTACGAAAAAATGGAAAAAATAGAGGAAAAGGTAAGTAGCAGTAAAGATAGTATGAAAAAGTTGATAGAAGCTACTGTAACATTTTTGGAGGGAACAAAAGAAACGGTACAGAACGCAGATAAAAAAGCGGGAAATCGCTTAGAGAGGATTGTATAAATGGGAAGAAAAAGAGTATTTACAACAGAAGTATATGATGCATTGGAGAGTGGAATTTCAACAGAGCCGTTTTTGGATTTTTTCACAGATATTCCATTACATGCCCAAGATGCGTTTGGCGGTATAGATTTAGAAGATGATTTGGGAAATATAGAACGGTATATGACAGATATTTCCGATTTGAATGATTATACGGTAGAAAAATTGAAACAGATTTTTTTAAATGTAGAAGGGGTAGATAAGCGATATGGAAGAATCCTTCAGGCACAGGTGGATACAGTGCAGGCATTTGATACAGTCGTAAAGAGATTGACAGAAGAAATAGGAAATAAAAATTTTATAACGGAGTTTGATAGTACTGCTTTTTTTGCCTCTGTTTCACAGGAAGCAA
>JGI24712J26585_10004553_pt1 | contig 10516 bp, 9 predicted proteins | sample BioPla3DNA2_FD_26585 | JGI IMG/M metagenome (IMG submission 26585)
CCCCCGCGTCCATATGGAGGCTTGGTATGCGGGCGCAACCGCTGGCACCAGGTCAAAATAGCATTCGAGCAGCTGCTGCCGATGGTAATAACGTAGATAACCCGGTCACCCAGCCCTTTGCCAAAACCGTCCCCGCGGCGGTGTCTCTCGTAGTTGTGACACCTGGACACCGATGCACACACCCCCACACTGGCGCACAGCCTCTGGATATCCAAGGCCAGCGAACGAGAAACCGTGTTGGCNGAAAGCGTGCCGTGATACCTGGTGCCCNCGGCAGTGTNCAGACAGCCGTCGCCATCGAANTACCCGGCCAGAAATTTAAGCCTGNCCTCACGCGACCAGCCGAATACCGACGGATGCACGTGCTTGGTGTGCGCCTGATGCCCAAACGCGATGTCCACACCTTGTAATTCCGCAGACAGGCAGCCGTCGGCTACGTAGAGCCCCATCACGTAGGGGTCGACAGCGGCGGGGAGCACCTCGGGCTCCTTAGCTGCCGTGGGAATCAGCATGTAGTCCCCCGGACGTACCTGGTCTGCGGGCACCCAGGTGGCGCCACGCACCAGTTCGTCCAGCTTTTCAACGTAGACTCCGTCGTTACGCCACCGGAACACCCGCCCGGGCAGCAGGTCTTCGCCGCGCACCACGAGATACGGGTGGTTGCCCGTGGACACCACGGCATCCGGCAGACACAAGCATTTGATGCTTGCCCGGGTTCCTGTGTAGCTGGATTCAAATCTGCGAACAACCCTGCGNTACCGGTTGGCGTGGGTGAGCACACGAGTGCCGGGCTCTACGTCTTCAATGCTGACCTGCCCGTCTACGGTCTGCACCGGAGCGCCGGCGAAGAAACACCCGTATCTCTCGGCGTCGCCAAGCGCGATGATATGCAGCACAGATCGCCCCGGTTTGGCCTTGATATCGACATCCCGGAACACGCCGTGAGACGCCCGCTTTTGCATCTGATCACGGCTGATGCCGCGGCTACCCACATCCACGAGCACGGCCTGGGGGTCGTCCCAGGCGTAGTCACCGGGCATAACGGTTTTAATCACGCCAGGAGTCTCCGCCGGACGTCATCGGAAACCCGGGACAGCCGCCAGTTCATAATAGCGTTATTGGCGCCGCGCACCGCGGTATTCGACAGAATACCCGCGAGGATAGCCGGACCTATGGAGCGCAGCGCGTGGGCCTCGCGTCCGGTAATCGTTGTCGGGGTTTTCTTCTTGGTGTTGCGACCGTAAACTCTGGAGTGAAAATCCACGGGATCACCGTGTCTCGACCCCCGCATGGTGTTCACCACCGACTGCCGGACGTTGGCGTTGCGCAATCTGCCGGACTCCAGGTCATCCGCCCAAGCGGGCAAGAAAGTACGCAGGGTCTCTTGGGCGTTCTCAGTGTTGATATTGATGCCGTGCTGCTCCCCGAACATACGCAGCATGTCGCGGTAAACCGCGTCGTTGAGGTTGGCCCGTACGGCCTCCGCGGTACGGGGGTGCAACCCCCTAACGCCGGCGGAGCGCAACTGGTCGTACAACAGGTCCCTCCCGAGAATCTCGCGGTACGAGCCCTCATGCGGCAAACCCATGATGGTGGCCACGGCGGTAGCGGTGCGCCGCGGCGTGCCCTTGTCAACGATGCCCACACCCCGCAGGAAATTTCGCATGCCCGCGGTTTCCGCCCCGCGGTTCACCCAGTAGTACGTGGGCACGGCGCCGGCGCCGAAACTCGCGGCGTCTGCCCACCAAGGCAAGTCCGTGCCCACGAAGGGAAGCGCCTGTCGAATATGGGTACCGAGGGGTACATGGGCATCGTCCAGGCCCGCGGCACGGTTTACGACGGCGCGGTGCACAACGTTATCCGGGTTATAGCGGGGACCCAGGGTGGCCACGATCTCGTCACGAACGGAACCCGGGCCGATAGGCGCAGGCCCCTTCTTGGCTAGCGCGGCGCCACCTAGACCGCCGGCAAGCGCGCCGATACCCGCGCCGGTAAGCACTCTGCTGCGACGCTTTTTGGCCTTGGTCTTGGCCGAGCCGTCTTCATCCTGGGCACGGCTGCGGTCCAGCAGGTAGCCGGCACCGGCGCCCAAAGCGCCGCCGGCCAACCCGTACAGCGCACCAGCCAAGGTGCGAACGCCGGCATCGGTATGCAGGAAATCCGACAGCTTGGCTTTGGTGTCCTCCGCCGCGGATTTACCCAGCTGGGCGTTCAAACAGGTTTCTGCCAGTGTTGCGCTAAGACCATCCATAGCAATTCCTTGTTACGCCAGACTCGCCGCCGCCTGCGCTCCGAGGTTCTTCTTGATGCGGTTGATACGTGCTTTAGTGATTAACTTGTCCAAGATAGCGGTAGCCGCCATGGTGCCCACGCCCGCCGCGATGCCTCGGCGAAAGGCTTGATTTGCGCGCGCCTGGGTGCCCCAAGAGCGCCGGCTGGCGTGGAAGCCTTTAGGGTCTGCGTCGTGGTTAAGCATAGTCCGGTATACCGCCCGGCGTACCCTGGGGTTGACGAGCCTAGCCGTATGAAGATCGTCGATAACCGCGCGGGCCTTGTCAGCGCCGGCATAGTACTTCAAGCCCAGTTCCTCCAGATTTTTCAGCTGGTAGGCCAACGTGGTATCCGGGTTGGCTTTCCGCAGGGTTTCGTAGATTTCTTTAGACGTGCGGTAGCCTAGACCACCGTAACCGTTTCCAAGAGCGTTAAAATTACGACCATAGGTAATCCCAGGCATCTGTTCCACCATTGCCCTGTATATGTGCTCTTTACCCGAAAACCCCAGAGGGCGAGGCATAGCCACACCAGTGGCGTACAAGAAATTGCGGGCGCCGTCACGTGCGGCGGTGTCCAGCGTGCGCTTCGCCACCGCCGTAGCTGCGGCACCGCCTGCAATCGGGTGGGTGAGCAAAGGCAGACTATGGGTGGGCAGCTTGACATCGGTGTCATCACTGGCCAGCTTTTCCAGCAGGCCCGAACTCAGACACCAGGTGTACACCGCACGTTTGATTTCAGCTGTTTTCTTCATGCTGTTAGTCCTCGTCGTTATCCTGGCCCCGCCCGGTGCGCTCAACCCCTCGCAGGGTTTTCTCCATGCGCACAAGCTCATGCATGTCAAACGGGTCCAAACCTCTGGATTCAATTACACGCCGCATCCACCCGGATAGCAGCATAGGTGATGACGCCACCGAAGGCGCCACGCTGGAAATACTGTTGAACGCGGTTACTACCTCGTCCTTTGGAGCATGGCGGAGCACCTCGTCGTCCTCCAGCATGGTCTTCAGCATGGCCCGAGTACGAATGGACTTGCGCTCGGCCATCATCTCCGGGGACGCCACCTGAGCCGCCACCGCGGCACGCTGCTTGGGTCCGGTAAGCTCGGTGGCGTCGGCTACCAGCGCAGATGCCAGACCACCGGCGGCACCCGTGAACAGATTCGCGGTTTTCACCACGGCTACACGGGCTGTAACCCGGTTCGCCGCGGCCTCCAACTCGGTACGAAGCCCGGCCACCACGCCGGCCTGCTTGATGTACTGGTCACGCGCGGCAACCGCGGCCCGAAGCGCGGGCTCCGGGCTCCCCAGACTGGCCAGTCCTTGTTTCCGCAATTGTGGAACGCGTTCCACAACCACGGCACGCAAACCGGGGTCATCAATGCTGGCCGGGCTGTCGGCGCCCACCGCGGTGAAATACGAGGCGTACTTGTTCACCGCGGCCTGCAGGCGCTCGCCGCACTGGCCCAGCATGGATTCCTCGCGGTCTAGCTCCGCGACATCCGCACGGTAATCCTCCATAATGGTTTCCAACGCCTGGGCCTCGGACATCCCGCGGGACGCCCGTTTGTTGGTAAACCGGGGAAGCTCGGCTGCCATGAAATCCTGGGTCTCCATATAGGCTTCGGGACCCGGAGCCCAGGTCAACGCCGCGGTTTTCGCAGGGGAATCCACGGTCTCGGGATACAGCTTGTTAAAAACCGCGTCCAGGTCCGCGGTAGGGAACTCCGCGGCCTTGTCGGCTCCCGTGGTGCGCTGAAAATGCGACAACGTGGTGTTTACGTTGAAAGCCTCCACCACTCGTGCCACGTGCTCCCGAGGCAAACCGCGGGCACGAGCCACTTTGACCACGGCATCGACAGGTGAATCCCCATCGACGTAGTGATGCGCGGCTTCACGCACCGCCTGCAGCAGCTCGGCCTCCTGTTGTCGTGTCATGCGTTCCATATAATCGCGCTCCTTGTCAGGCCCCCATGGGTTTCGCCGGAGCCGGAGCCCCGGGTACCGCCCCGGGTTTCGGCGCCTGGGCATAGCTGGTAACGGGCTTCGGCAGCTTCAAGCCCAAAGACTGGGGATTAAATCCCTGAAACCGCGTGGAAGCCCAGCCCAGGCCGGCGCCGCCCAAACCGCCTAACAACATGGACTTCATCACCGAGCGACGGTCTTCTTTCTTCTTGCCGATGTTGCTGATCATGGCTCCGGTACCCAGTGCGGCGGCACCCAGACCGGCGCCAATAAGAGAGCGACGCAGCACGGGGTTCATCGCCGCAAACCCGGCAGCGGACTTCGTTACGGCGTTGCGCAGGGCCTCGCCAACCATCGCGGTTACCAGGTCTTCGTCGTCAGTGCTGAGGCCGGCACGCTTGCAGGACGCCTCGATCCCCGACACGAAGTCGTTAAGAAACTCGTCGGCCCGCGGGGAAATCTCTAAAGTAGAACTCATAACCGTACTCCTGACTACACTCGAATCCAGGTGCCCTCGGGCTTAGTCTGCAGCCGAGGTACACGCGGGAGAGGTAAACCGCAGTTCGGAGTGACCTTGACACCAAGAGGCACGGGATAAGCGCCCAAAGCGCCGCCAACCAGACCCGCCAGCGCGGCGTTACGGGCGTAACCACCGGTTGCCGGCACCGGGTTGCCGTCTTCGTCGTACTCCCGACGGAACCTGTTGGTAATCGCGGTATACGGTAAACTGGCCAATGCCGCCGCGCCCGCGCCTAACAGCGCGCGCTCCGGGCGATTAAAGCTAAAAGTGGGCGTCGAAATAAGCCCACCAGAAGTTCTGTAGGTATACGCAGCCTTGTCCTCACCGGAGGCCAACACAGCCGCAACACGGGCGCTGTCTTCGGCACTAAGTCCGGCACGTTTGCATGCGGATTCCACGCCGGACATAAAATCGGCGTGGAATCGGTTGTCAGTAGCTGGTGTAGTCATCATCGGCTCTCCTCTTGTCGTGTTATCACTATCCCAAAATTCTTGGTATTAGCCAACTAATATGTTACGCCGGCGCCTGAGCCCCGGTCTCCGGCAGGTTCAATCTGCCCTTCCAGTACACCGGCAGCGAAGACGGCGGCAGACCTTCTCGCGTCGGCCAGGGCACCTGGGGCCGAGGTCGGAACAGATAGCGCCAACGGGTGTTCGGCGAGCCGTAGGTTTCACGGGCCGCAACCAAAGGCTGCACGTAGTCGTTGTTAAATCTGTCCATCTCGGTAACGTAATTCATGTAGTTCTGGCGCTCCTTGCTGCCGGCCCGCCCGGGATTTAGACCCGCACCCATGGCCTTCATAGCCTTCCAGGAGTCCTTGTTGGCCTCCACGGACTCCAGCAGCGTCTGCCGGTAGGCGCGGTCTGCATTGAATCTTCCAATAGGACCCCAGTTGTGTAACACCAGAGGCGCCGCCGCACCCAGGGAACCCGCGAGCACGGCGTTGCGCAGATAGTGGCGTTTCGCGGGCTGCCGTACGCCGTAGGCCTCCAGCTCACGTTGCCGCTTGGCACCGCGAATCGCGGTAATCGGAACACTCGCTAACGCCGCCGCGCCGCCCATGAGCACCGGCGCGGGAATCCGCAGCGCGCGCTCATAGAGATTATCGCGCCAATCCGCTGTTTTGAACACGCCGGAATCCCGCGCGTCGGAGATCACCGCGGCAACCCTCGCGGTTTGTTCCGGGGTTAGCCCCGCTTGCTTGCAGCTCGCGGCCACACCGGTGTTGAAGCTATCCATATGTGTCATTGTTATCCTCCCGTAAGAAGTTTCAAATCAAGTTCGACCCTGCGCTCCACGCGGTCCACCAGCGCCTCGCTGGGCTCGTCGGAAACCGAGTACACCGAGTACTGCATGCTCCTAAAGAGTTCCGCCATTTGTTCCGCGGTGTCCTTGTCGCCGCTGCCATCCCGGGCCGCCGCCGCGGACTCAAATGAGGCCAGCTCCTGCAGGGCCTCATGCGTGGTGAAGTTGTTCATGCCGCGACCCAAAGCGCCCTGGTAGCCCCGGGACGCCAGAATGCCGCGAATGGCCTTATGCAGCCTGTCGTAGATTTCCTTGGGCATTTCGCCGGTGCCGAATGCCACCCGCATGAACATCTCGGCGCCCATCATATAGGCCATGGCCTTCCAGGCCACGTCGCGGTCTCCGGCTCCGGTGCCGGTGTCGTAGCCCATCGGAGACAAAATCGTGGACATAATGTAGCCGATGTCCTTCAGCCGGCTGCGGATGTCGAAATACAGGGCCTCGTAGGTCTGCAAGAACTGCGGCGGTTTGCTGATCAGCGCGGCCAGCTCCGGGATGCTCTGATCCCTGACCATCAGCAGCGCCGACAGCATGTATTTCAGCGACACGCCCTCCTCGTAGGCGCGCACCACATCGTGTATCAGCCCATGCCGTTTCTGCAACCGGCGAAAGCCCTTGTGCATGCCCGCGGAACCCGGAAGCTGCTCCAGCCGCAGCCTGTTGCGGTCCTTCAGGTAACGATACAACCGCAGCACCCAGCGGTCATCGTCGGAAACCACCTCGGCGCCGGGCTGCAGCAACTGGTTGGCACGCAGCCACCGCCATTCCGGCACCCGCATGGGGTCGCCTGCGCAGTAGATGTCGCCGAAAACACTCATCGCCCGAACTAGGACCCCACTCCGGTGCCGGCCACCAGGCTCAACGAGGCGTCGGAACCCTGGAACATGCGGTCGGCGTCCACGGTCTTCTTCTTCAAGAACAGCACGGTGTCACCCACGGCCTTGAAGGTGTTCTGCAACGCGCTCTCCAGCTCCTCCATCTCGTCCTTGCCGTAGCGGTCGGCGAATTTGTCGTAGTGCCAGTAGTACAGAAACAGCAGGCGGCCCACGCGATCCAAGCCACGGGTCAAGTCCTTCAAATACTTCTCGCTGAATCTGTTGACATCCACGGCCTTCACCAGAGAGGCCAGCACGCCGACATCCATGACTTCTTTTTCACCGCGCTGCGCGGCCTGCTCCGCGGCTGCCATCGTGCGCTGATCCTGGGGCTCATAGGCGTAGGTATCCGGGGTGGCGTAGCTGTCCTCCAGCCCGTCTACCGGAATCCTGGCCTGTTGGCGCTCCATAACCGGGTAGCCCAGGGTTTCGTCGTAGCGCGCGGGGTTGTCCAACTCGTGCATGCTCGGCGCGTAGTACCCCGCGGCGTGCTTGACCAGTATGCGGGAATAGCCGTTGACCCCGGCCTGCTCCACGGCGGCCTGTGCCTCAGGAACCCGCAGCCCGTGATCCCTAACCAGGTGCCATACCGCGTCTTTTTCCGTTAGATGTCGCTCGCTGTCGCCGTCTACACGTGTGGTGAACCCGCTGCCGGCACGGGTAATGGAAACCGGACGCAGGCCATGATGCCGTAGCAAGTAGACCTTGACCTGTTCAAGGTTGCCCAGCCGGAATTCCGGGTAGTCGGACACCAGCACGGCCTTCCAGGACTCCGGCAACACCAGGGCGCCGTACGCCGGCTGCACCCGGTCGCCGCGGATAAACGCCCGGACTCCAAAGCCGGTGTCGGGGTTGCTAAGCTCTTCGTTGCCGAGATACCGATAGTAGTCCTGGTACTCCGGGAGCTGCAGCTTGGGAGGCATCACCGGGTAGGTGCCCACCAGCAACGCGGTTTCGGTTTTGCCCCTGACGGCCAGCCCCGCGGTGGCATCACGGCCCCCGGGTGCCAACATAATCACGGCTTTACATGTCTTGGGATCGACATCCAGCATGTCCTGGGTTTCGAGGTTAACACGGTCGGCGTCTACGCTGCCGCGAGTCCACACGGTGTTTGATGTCGCCAGCACGCAGCGGCGGCCATCGGTCACCAGGCTGCAGCCGCCCAGACGCCCAATACGTCCGGGCACCCTGGGGTTCACCGCAACGAATACGTCGTGCCAGTCGCCGTCGGCGCCCATCACGGAATAATACCCGGTCTCATCGGGACACCGCGCGTATTCCGACAGCGCTTCGACACGGTAGGCCTCGCTGGCGGATTTCCGCAGGTCGCGGATCACGTAACCGTCGAGCATCAGGGCCTCGGCTTCTTTCTCCGACAAATCGTCATGGGGCGTCGCTACTTCCAGCAGTTCAACCTCGGGCTCGGTCTCCACCGGAGTCACCGAATGTCTGACCTCATCGGGCGTCAGGGTGAGCACAGGAAGATTAACGCGCACCGCACCGGGAGTGTCTATACCGCGAGACACCAGGAACTGCTGTACCCTGCGGCCTTCCTCGCTGCGCAACGCCGACAACCCGTTAGCCGCGAGGTCCCTGACGTAGTAGTTAAACACCGCGCGCGGCATCCCCAGGGTGTCCAGATCAGCCGACGTAACGGGCTCTGCTGCCTTCACCAGCTGGTCAGGCACCAGCTCGGTGCCGTCGTAGAACCGCTCCAAAGCGGGCTGCAGCGAGGGTCGCCATTGCAACAGTCTGGCGGCGCCCCGGGCCAACATGGCGTCCTTTACCAAGGTGCGGAAGTCCAGCGCCAGACTTAACTCGTCATCCTTGGGGTCACGGAACACAGCGGCCACCAATGGCGACACATCGAAGTCCTCGCTGTGGAAACCCGCGTGCTTAACCGTGTGGCCCACCAGCCAGTCCCCGGTGCCGGGCGCCCAGTCAAAGCTGAACTCCGCCGACTTGCCGCCGGAAAGCGGGCTACGGTAATACGCGCGGAAATCCGGCGGCAGCACACCGAGATCGCGCATGCTGCGGGATTCCCCGGCGCCCATGACCTTGCTGTCATGGCTTAAAATAAAGTTAATCCAGTTCTCCTGACAGGGAATAAAGAGGTCGGGGGTGCGGACATACAACAACTCATGGCCCTTGAGATCGCCGTTGATGAAGAACATCGGCGAGTACATCCACTGGTCACCGACCTTGAAGCCAAAGGTGCCGGCGGCACGGGTGTCCTCGTCGTTCTTATGGATAACCTGGAACCCGATCATGTAGGGCATCAGCTTGCTGGCCTTGTCCTGCACAAAGGCGTAGGCCAGGGTTGCGAACGAGCGCTCGAACTGGGTGTTAACTTGGGTCATAGCTGGTCTCGTACCTAGAGTTGAATACGTTATCGATATCCGTTGCCGTCAAGGTGCCGTACTGCTGCACCCCGCGATTGTAGTTGTCAAGAAACTTCCTGGTGCGGTACTCCATGATCTGCCCCGGCAACGGGTTCACCAGCACGGATTGCGGACGCGCCATCGGCGTAAACACGCCGGGATGCGGAGACACGTTGGCTACAAACGGGGAGTACCCGCCAAGGTAGGCCCGCTGGGTCTCCGTGGCGGGGTTCACATAGCGGTTGAGCATAATCGCGGGCAACGCGGCGTCGGCGACCATAAACGCCTTGCTGGCGCGGCCACCGCCGCCCTCAACAAAACGACCTAGTGCACTAACGGCCCGTCCGGCCCGGGTATGCCCAAACGCCGCAGACGCGTTGGCCGCACGGGACAACCCACGTACCATAGGGTGAGTAACCCTGGAGTTCCGAAGCACCTGCATGACGGCCTGCATCCTGGGCAACCGGGACAGGTGGCGCAGCCCGCTCAACACCTGAGACGGCAGCCGCAGCAGTAACGAGGTGCCGGCAATCGGGCGAGGGAACACCGTCCAGCCGATGGCCGAGCGTGCCGCCTGGCCTATAGCACGCGCGGCTCTGGCGGCCTGCGTGGCAGCATGAGCCGCACGTGCGGCCCTGGCGCCGCGAACCGCCTTGGCCGTGGCCTGCACCCCACGGGCGGCGCGGGCAGCCGTATGAGCGGCACGCGCGGCCCTGGCGCCACGGTACAGTCGCTGCAGCCACAACGCCCCGCGGGCAACCGCCAGCACGGGGTTTGCAGACTTGCCAAGTGTGTAGCCCAGAGCCTCAAAATCCACAAAGTTGTTGTCGTACATCAGTATTTACCCTTTTGTCGTAACTCGGTACCAAAATCAACGGCCTTGAGCAGCGGAGGCACAAACGACGTGTTGCTGAGATCGCTGCTGCGACCCCGGTGCGCGGCTTCCAACAGGCCTTTTTGCAGGTAAGACCCGCCGAGTCTGACCTGCCAATCCGGTGATCGCATACTGGTTTCCATCGCACGTACTGCCACGGGCTCGAAAACCGGGGCATCCGGGTGCGCCACCACGGTTTTCACCCCGAAGTTCTCCAGCTCGTCGGCAATGTCCTCCGTAACTCTCGTGCCTATCGTATGATAAAGCGCCGGGGTTTCCAAGTACATTCCCACGCTGCGGCGCACCGGAAGCTCCCGAAACCCGTA
>JGI24712J26585_10004559_pt1 | contig 10509 bp, 14 predicted proteins | sample BioPla3DNA2_FD_26585 | JGI IMG/M metagenome (IMG submission 26585)
TTTATTTAAAGCCACATACATCATAGATGTATTTATGATTTTTCTTTGCTTGTGGTAGTTCACAGCTTCAAAAGCATAACCATATTTTTTATTCCTTCTTGATTTAATTTCCAAAAAAACAAGAATATCATAGGGCACATCTATGGCAATAATGTCAATCTCCCCTATTCTATTCCTGTAATTTCTCTCTATTATTTTGTAACCCTTTTCAATTAAATATGCAACAGCAGCATCTTCACCTGACCTGCCGGTCTGAATATTATAAGCCATCTAACATTCCCCTCTTGCCGTCAACATTATAAATATAAAAAATTATTTCTGCAACTGCCTGATATAGCTCTTCCGGTATCTCTTCATTTATCTGCAAGCCAAAAAGACTGTCCACTAGCTTTTCATCCTTGTATACCCTGACATCAGCATCCGCACCCTTTTCAATTATGTTTTCAGCTACCCTTCCCTGACCTTTGGCAACTACTTTTGGTGCATTATCCACTTCTATATCATATTGTAGTGCAACAGCCCTCTGTAAAACTTCATTCAACTTATCTCTTTTTTCTTTAGAATCTTTTTCCATTTATATCCTCAAATCAAGATAGAAATTTGGTCTTTCATTTTCAACCTGCAAGTCTAAAATAGAAGGTTCCTTGTCATAAGTGAATTCAATTTCTCCAACTTCATATCCTAAATCTTCGATTTTCTTTATCAGTTCGTCCGACTCTTTCTTAAACATATGAATATCTTCTTTTTTTACATTCAACCTTACTATTAACTTTTTATTGGACAGTCTACATGTAACCTTGACCTTGCCAAGATTATTAGTTTCAACATTTATCATAATGTTAACATCTTTTTTATAGTCAACTTTTCTTCCTTTACCATCCTTTATAAGGTTTATCATGCCTTCTTTTTGAAAAAACTGTTCGTTAAGTGGAAACATCATAAAATTCATGTTCCTGTTCATGTCGTTCATAAAGTTCATCTTCTGTGAAAGACTTTCAACCGGTCCATCCCTTAATTGGGACCTAAAAATTTTACTCATTTCAGAATCATCTAAAGATTTTGCCAGTTTGTTTATAAGATTTGAAACATCCTCGCCTTTTTCTCTTTTCACCAGTTCTTGAAGCTCAGGACTATTTTTCAAAACTTCATTAAAAGTCTTTAGCTCTTTAATAAAGAGTTCCGGCTTTTCAATGTATTCAACCATAGACTTAATATTTTCTGAATTTAAAGGTATATCCATCTTTTTGAAAAAAGAAACAAGCTTTGGAAGGGTTTCAGGGTCATTTGGCTTCAAGCCTTCAAAAAACGACTTAACTTCTCTAGTCACCTCTTCCTTGCCTTGTAAATCTCCTTTGGAAACTATCAGATTATCAATATTAGACTTAATTAAATTTTCCTTATTAGGCATAGTTAAACTTTCTCTACTATTTAAAGTTAAGTTTTCTTTAGGTAAAGATGTATCCTTTTCAGTAAATAACATGTTTAACTTTTGTTGTGCCTCCTCCGGACTTTTTGAATTCTTTAATATATTTAATATTTCTGACTCTTTAGCACTTGTGTTCCCAATTTGGTTTAGAGTCTTTGCCAGTTCGGAATTTGGGTCTTTAAGGGCAGTTTTAATCGCTTCGTTAGCAGCATTATCAATTAACTTTCCCATTGGAATATCTTTATTGACAAAAACCTTCTCTCCTTCTTTCAAATTAAATAAAGATTCCATCTTATTTAGCTGAGAAAAGGCCTCTTCAAAAGATTTCTCATCAATAGGAAGACCAAACTTCATCATGTTTTTTATCAACTCTTGGCTCGACTTATCTTGAGGAAGATTTAATCGTTTTAAAAGTGCCTCTACTGTATTTTCATTTTTTGCTTCGGCTGTTTTTATTTGACTCTCATCCAAAAGAGGTTTTAAAACTATCCTTGAATCCTCATTTGACTTAACAAGGAAGCGAATATTTTTACCTTCTAGATTTTCAATTTCTCCCTCAAGAGAGGCTTCAATTTCTTGAGAACCCATTTTAAGAAGAATATGGTCTTTGTTTTGCTCTACTACCTTCCCTCTGATTACAGAATTTTCTGTTAATTCTGCCAATTCTAAAAGAACCTGCTGAACTAACTGCTGGTTTAAATGATCAATCCTCATATTCTCCCTCCAATCTTCGTCAAAAATGACTTCCTATGCATTTCGCTTGGTCCATTTAATTTAATAGCTTCCACATGTTCCTTTGTGCCATATCCCTTATTTTTTCCTATCTTATATTCAGGATAATATTCATCCCAATCTTGGCATAAGGAGTCTCTATGGACTTTAGCTACTATTGAAGCAGCAGCAATTCCATAGGACTTTTCATCTCCTTTTATAATTGAAATCACCGGAACATTTTCAAATTCAAACTTCTCTGCATCAACAAGTATTAATTCCGGTAAAAGCAAGTCCCCATTCCTTGTTGATAAAACAGAAAGTGCCTTTTTCATAGATAGAATTGTTGCTTGCTTTATATTTATTTCATCAATAAGTTTAGAATCTACCCTTCCAATACCAACAGCTATTGCCTCACTTAAAATTAAGTCTGATAATTCTTCCCTTCTCTTGGCAGAAAGTTTTTTAGAATCCATAACCTTTTCTATTCCGGAATCCCTCGGCATAACTACAGCACAAGAAACTACATCCCCAAATAGACAGCCCCTGCCTACCTCATCCACGCAGGCAATGTAATTAACTCCCTTGTTATAGTAGTCCATCTCAATTCCATACATTATCTAAACTTCCTCCAAAGAAATTCTACCCATTATTCCTTTTCTATAATCGTTTAACAAAAGATTGGCAGCCTTAAAGTAGTCAACTTCTCCACCCTTTATTATAGCACCTCTTTTTAATCCTATTTCTTCTAGAACTTCATGGTCTGCCTTGTCAGATATTTCAATCCCGAACCTATTTTCAATGGTTTCTGGATACCTTTCTCTTAACTTTTTAATAAGAATAATTGCAAGCTCTTCTGTATCTAAAATCTCATCTTTAATTGCACCGGTCAAGGCTAAATTGATACCCGTTTCCCTATCTTCAAACTTATGCCACAAGACACCTGGTGTATCTAAAAGGTCTATTCCAAAGTCTGTCTTTAGCCATTGGTTTGTCTTAGTAACGCCGGGTCTATTCCCAGTCTTTAAGCCCTTTCTTCTTGATAATGTATTAATCAGCGTACTCTTTCCAACATTGGGAATGCCAACAATCATTATTCTAGTCCTTGTCTTCCCACCACTTGTGATACCACTAATAAACTTTTTCATTGAAGACCTGTCAACAGAATTTAGAAGGTAGGCCTCCCTGCCCAAAGACTTAAAATGTTCCAACCACTTCCTATTTACCTCCTCATCAGCCAAGTCTTCCTTATTTAAAACTGTAATCATTTTCTTTGACTCGAAAATTTCACTAATAATTGGATTCTCACTGGAAATAGGAATTCTAGCATCAAGTAGCTCAACTACAGAATCGACAAGTTTTGAAGATTCCTTTAGTCTTTCAATAGTTTTTTTCATGTGGCCCGGAAACCAGTTTATATTCATTTAGTCACCTCCCTATAAAAATACCCCGAGATAAAACTCGGGGACTCTATTAATAGCTCTTCTTTTCTTTAACTTTTGCAGACTTACCTTGTCTGTCTCTTAAGTAGAATAGCTTAGCTCTTCTAACTTTACCCTTTCTCACAACTTCGATTTTTTCAATTCTTGGTGAGTGTAGAGGGAATGTTCTTTCAACGCCAACACCATAGGAAAGTCTTCTAACGGTGAAAGTTTTCCTTACTCCGTGTCCTTGAATTTTTAAAACTGTTCCTTCAAAAACTTGAACTCTTTCTCTAGCTCCTTCTATAATTCTATAGTGAACCTTTATAGTGTCCCCAGCATTAAATGCAGGGATNTCATTTTTTAATTGTTCTTGTTCGATTTGCTTTATATAATCCATCACTTGTTCCTCCTCTCTTCTAATAAATCAGGCCTGTTTTTAGCCGTTATTTCAATCGCCTTTGCCTTCCTCCACTTTTCAATTTCTCCATGGTGACCAGAAAGAAGAACTTCAGGCACTTTAAATCCTCTAAAGTCATCGGGTCTTGTATATTGAGGATATTCCAGCAAACCATAAGAGTGAGATTCATCCAAATATGATTCACTTGAACTCAAGACCCCATCCAATAACCTTATAACACTATCCATAACAACCATTGCCGGTATCTCTCCACCTGTGAGGACATAGTCGCCAATGGAAATTTCTTCGTCTACATAATTATCTATAACCCTTTGGTCTATACCCTCATAGTGACCTGATAACAAGATTATATGGTCTTGCTTGCTCAACTCCATAGCCTTAGCTTGGCTATAGGCTTTCCCCTTTGGGCTTAGGTAGTAAACAATCGAATTGTCATCTTTCACACTCTCAATTGCCCTTACTATAGGCTCCGGTCTCATTAACATTCCGGGCCCACCGCCATATGGATAGTCATCAACTTTTTTATGTTTATTCCTTGAAAAATCTCTGATATTCGTGTAATTTATCTCCACAATAGACTCTTTAATTGCCCTGCCTACTATACTGAAGTCTTCAAAGGCTTCAAAGAATTCCGGAAATAAGGTAAGAACATCAATCCTCATAGCATACCTTCTATCAATTTAACAACAAGCTTCTTATTGTCTACATCTACATCAATAATAAATTCCTTCACAGCAGGAACCATAAATTCCTTTTCTTTATTCTTAATGACATAGACATCGTTGGCAAGAGTTTCAATAATATCAATCAACTCGCCAAGCTCTTTTCTTTCTTCATCGTAGACTCTTGAACCTATTAGGTCATGGTAAAAATAGTAGTCTTCCGGAAGTTCTATTCGGTCTTCATCATCTACATAGATAAATGACTTTACAAAGCCCAAAACATCGTTTATATTTCCATACTCTTTCAAGCTTAAGACAACCATATTCTTATTTATAGAAACCTTGTCTACTGTAGCCTCAACCTTATCTTTACCAATATATACTTTTCCCAGTTCAAAGAACCTTTCGATATCTGAAGTGATTGGATAAATTTTAATCCCACCCTTAATACCATGGGTGGTGACTATTTCACCAATCTTGGTATACTCTTTCATTAGTCAACAATCTCTACTTCTACTCTCTTATTTTCTTTAATAGAAGCGGCCTTTACAATAGTTCTAATAGCCTTTGCAATTCTTCCTTGCTTTCCGATGACCTTGCCCATATCTTCATTGTTAACTCTTAGTTCAACAGTGATAGTGCCGCCATCTTCCGACTCTTTTACACTTACATCATCTGGATTATCCACAAGAGATTTTGCAATAAATTCAACTATCTCTCCCATTACAGCCTCCTATTCGTAAATCCCATGCTTCTTGAATAACTTATCAACAGTTTCAGTTGGCTTTGCACCATTCTTTATCCACTCTTTAGCCTTTTCACTATCAACCTTAACTGTCTTCTCTTCTGTCAACGGGTCATAATAGCCTATCTCTTCTATAAATCTACCATTCCTAGCTGTTCTTGAGTCTGCCACTATTATTCTATAGAAAGGATTCTTCTTTGACCCCATTCTCCTAAGTCTTATCTTTACTGCCATCTTCTCACCTCCTAATTTATTACATGAAAGGAAATCCCATCTTTGGTTTCTTTGAGCCTTTTCCTGTCATTTGCGAAAATTTCTTCATGAGCTTCTTAGTTTCCTTGAATTGATTAAGGAGCTTATTCACATCTTGAACTGAATTCCCACTGCCTGCAGCAATTCTTTTTTTTCTGCTGGAATCAATGATTTCAGGAGTCATCCTCTCCTTTGGAGTCATGGACTGGATAACAGATTGGATTTTTGCCACATCCTTATCGGATACGGAAATGTTTTTTAACATCTTGTTATTCATTCCCGGCAGCATGCCAATTATCTGGTCAATGGGTCCCATCTTCTTCATCTCTTCAATTTGAACCAAGAAGTCCTCCAAGGTAAATGATGCATCCCTGAGTTTTTCTTCCATCTCTTTTGCAATCTTTTTATCGTAATTTTCCTCAGCTCTTTCAATTAGGCTTAGAACATCACCCATGCCGAGTATTCTGGAAGCAATCCTATCCGGATGAAAAGCTTCAAGCTGGTCTAACTTCTCCCCAGTTGCTATAAACTTAATAGGAACATCAGTCACTGCCCTCAAAGAAAGAGCAGCTCCCCCCCTAGCATCACCATCCAGCTTGGTTAAAATTACACCGGTAATATTAACCCTTTCGCTAAAGGTCTTTGCAACATTTACAGCATCTTGACCAGTCATAGCATCAAGAACAAGCAAAGCTTCCGAAACATTAACAGCCTTGGAAATGTTCTCAATTTCATCCATCATGTCATCGTCTACATGGAGCCTACCTGCAGTATCTATGATTATTACATCATTAGAATTTCTAATACCATGTTCAACACCAGCCTTGGCAATATCAACCGGATTAATCTTATCACCCATGGTAAAAACAGGAGCTCCAACCTTTTCTCCGACAACCTCTAACTGCTTAATAGCAGCCGGCCTGTAAACATCGCAGGCAACGAGTAGAGGTCTTTTTTTATCCTTCTTTAAAACATTGGCAAGTTTTCCTGATGTAGTCGTCTTACCTGCCCCTTGCAAACCACACATTAGAATTATAGTCGGAGGCTTACTTGAAATGTTTAACTTAGTCCCCTCTGCCCCCATAAGCTTAATTAACTCTTCATTTACAATCTTAATAATCTGTTGAGCCGGTGTAAGGCTTTCCATAACCTCTGCCCCAAGGCACCTTTCCTTAGTGGTCTTTATAAAATCTTTAACCACCTTGAAGTTAACATCCGCCTCTAACAAGGCAAGTCTTACCTCTCTCATCGCCTCGTCTATATCTTTTTCAGTTACCTTGCCCTTGCCCCTTAACTTACCTATAACGCCCTGTAGTTTGTCTGATAGAGATTCAAATAACATATCTCCCTCCTTAATCGGATTCGATTATATCAGAAATTAATTCGTATATTTCCTTCAAACTTTCCTTCTGGCTTGAATTTAAGTCTCCCAACTCCTCTAAGCCCTTCAATTTCTTGGAAATCAACTTAAAGGCCTCCTTGTTTTCCTCAAACCTTTTCAGTAAACCAAGCTTACTTTCACTCTCGTCTAAGTTCTTCCTTGCCCTCTTTAGGCTATCAAAAACCGCCTGCCTTGAAATATTCAGCTCATCACCAATCTCCTGCAAAGAAAGGTCTTCCATATAATATAACCTTGCAGTCCTCTTTTGAGAATCATTCAATAAATTTCCGTAAAAATCATATAAATTTCCGTATTCGACCTTCTCTTCAAGCATTCAATCACCTACATAAAAACTGTCAAGCCTTTCGCTTGACAAAGTATATTTTACAATCTATTTATCCCTTTGTCAACTGTTTTTTTGAATTTTACAAAAATAATTTGCTTTTTTTATTGGATTCTATATAATCTAATTATATCCTTGAGGAAGAAAGGGGCATAATAATGATTTTTAACTTATTTTCAAAAAAAGACCAAGAAAATAAAACCGAATGGAAAAGAAAAAAATAAATAACATGTATCTGGTTAAAAAGAAAGAACCCGAAAATTCTTATCTACTAACCACAGAAAAACATTACCTCATGGATGAATTAATCGTTTATTCCAACGAATACCTATACGATTATATTATTAGAGATATTGTTGTTTCACTTCTTAAAAACTTTGTAGTTTACGCCTATGCTCCGGACTTAAATGAATTTGAAGACCTATACACAAACTACATGTACAAGGAAGGAAGTTTTATTGTTGAAAGCGAATCCATTGATTATAGGTTGGTTACAGACCTTCTGATTTCCTATAGCGATATCTGGTACTATGACGGACCTGCAACCTTTATAGCTTATACTGAAAAGAGAAGGGAGCCTGACCTTAAAATTATTTACGACCTTAGTACATGGGAGGGCTTTGCTATAAAAATAGAGTCAACAGATGAATATACAGGCCTTATTATGTCCATAGACCCCGAGAAAATTGATGAAGAAGAATTGATTAAAAGAATTAATGAAGTCCTCGAAGGATATAAAATGGACTTAGAATTTGTAGAAGCAAAAGATTAATAAAGAAGGTGGACTTATGTGTTTTAAATTTTTTTCTGACTTAAAAAAATATAAAGAAAAATTAAGAGTAGAAAAAATGGAAAGTATGGTCTTAGGAAAATGGATGGGACAGTCTGACTTCTATACCTTCACTTTAGATAAATATTATTATACAGATTTTGATGACTTTTACAATTCAAAGCATTTTATAGAATATTCCAATGAATATTTATACAATTTTATACTCAGAGATGTTATTATTGAGCTTTTAAAAGGCTCTGTTGTCTATGCCTATACTCCTGACCTAGATGCCTTTGGTGACCTATATACTGCCTACCCCTACTATGAAAAGTCTTATATAATTGAATGCGACCATATCGACAAGAGGTTAGTGTCTGAATTAATATTATTCTATAGTGAAATATGGGAATGGGCATATCCGGCTCTTTTCTTAGCCTATGACAATAAAAAATCCCCTGAAGAAATCGAAGACATTAAAAATTTCAATAAATGGGATGACTATATAATCAAAATAGAAGCTGTTCCTGACAATATAGGAATAGATATTTATATTGACAACGAAAAGATGACAGAAGAAGAACTCATCTCTCGAGTAAAAAAAGTATTGGATAATTACAAACTGTCTTTAAAGTTTGAAGTTGCAAAAATAGAATAAAAATATTAAGCTAATTTTTTAGATTTTCTATAGCAATATAAAAGCATATCAGTTAAACAATAACCAATACGCTATATAATAAGTTTAATTAATCAAACAAGGCTTCAACAAAGGCTTTATTCTCAAAGGGCTGCAGGTCGTCAATTCCTTCTCCTACCCCAACCAGTTTTACCGGTATGTTCAACTCATGTTGTAATGCAATAACTATACCGCCCTTGGCTGTTCCGTCTAGCTTGGTTAAAGCTATACCTGTAACATTTGCCACTTCCTTGAAGGTCTTTGCTTGGCTCAAGGCATTTTGACCTGTAGTTGCATCAAGAACTAAAAGGACCTCCCTTGTTGCTCCCTCGTACTCCTTGTCAATAACCCTAAAAATTTTATTAAGTTCGTTCATCAAGTTTGACTTGTTATGCAACCTACCTGCTGTATCTATAATTAGTATGTCAATTTTTCTTGCCTTGGCAGCGTGGATTCCGTCAAAGACAACGGCAGCAGGGTCTGACCCCTCTTGGTGGGAAATTACATCTATACCTGCCCTCTTTCCCCACTCTTCCAACTGGTCTATGGCTGCAGCCCTAAAGGTGTCAGCAGCAGCAACAAGGACAGACTTACCTTCACTCTTGAACTTATGGGAAAGCTTACCAATGGTTGTAGTCTTTCCAACACCATTCACCCCTACAACCAATAATACAGCAGGTGATGGTGTAAGTTTAAGGTCATTACTTTCTACAGACTCTTCCATAATTTTTCCAATTTCTTCCTTTAAGAAGGTCTTGACCATGGAAGGCTCTGCATTCCTCTCTTGGTTAATCCTATCCCTAAGCTTGTCTGTTATTAGCATAGTTGTTTCTACACCAACATCGGCCATTATCAGTATCTCTTCAATTTCCTCAAACATATCCTCGTCTATTTTCTTGAAAGAAAATACAACTTCATCAATCTTTTCAGAAAAGTTTTTCTTAGTCTTTAACAAGCCTTCAGATATCCTTTGAAAAAAGGACTTTTTCTCAGTTTCTATTACTTCTTCCTCTTCTTTATCATCAAAAGTCTCTGCGATATCTTCTTTAATGTCTCTGATTTCCTCTTTTGCAGCTTCTAACACCTCTGCTGACTCTTCTTTAAAGTCAGATAGTCCTTCATTTATTTCTTCCTTAATTTCACTAAAAGTTTCCTTGGCCTCCTTTTTGAAATCTTCAAGGCCTTCTCCCAAGTCCTCTTTAATATCATCAAAAGTATCCTTAATCTCTTCCTTTTTTTCTTGAACTTCTTCGCTTTTAACTTTTTTCTTAAACCAATCTAGCATCTTATCACCTCTCAACTATTTTAATTTCATAGATAATAGGGTTGATACCCCATCTTCCATCATACTAACCCCATATATAATATCTCCAATTTCCATTGTCCTCTTCCTATGGGTTACAATAATAAATTGTATATCATTTAACTTTGAAGTCAGATACTTGGTAAACCTGTCTATATTTTGGTCATCAAGGGCAGCATCTATCTCATCTAGTACACAAAATGGTGATGGCTTTAACCTTTGAATTGCAAATAGCAAGGCTATGGCAGTAAGGGCCTTTTCCCCTCCAGAAAGCAAAGATATAGCCTGTCTTTTTTTCCCTTCCGGTGTAATTAAAATTTCTATACCTGTATTCAATGGATCATCATCATCTTTTAATTTTAATTCTGCCTCCCCGCCATTAAATAGGTTTTTATAGAC
>JGI24712J26585_10004560_pt1 | contig 10507 bp, 9 predicted proteins | sample BioPla3DNA2_FD_26585 | JGI IMG/M metagenome (IMG submission 26585)
AACATCCGGCTGCCGCGTGCTTGCGATAATCGACTCCTCCGACAACGAAGCGGTTGAAATGATAGAAGCCTCCGGCGACAACGCCGGAAAAGCGCTTGTCGTGCTTGACAAAACCCCTTTCTACGCCGAAAGCGGCGGACAGGTGGGGGATATCGGCGTTATCGAAACCGACGCCGGCGTTCTCTTCCGGGTGAGCGACACAAAGAAGCACGAAGACGTTTATATGATGATAGGCGCCGTTGAAAAAGGCGCGCTTCGCATCGGCGACACAGTAACCGCTTCAGTCGATGCCGAACGCCGCGACGCGATTCGCCGCAACCACTCGGCGACGCACCTGCTTCACGCCGCGCTGAGACGGGTACTCGGAAATCATGTAGAGCAGGCAGGCTCATATGTTGACGAAAAGGAAGTCCGCTTCGACTTTTCGCATTATCAGGCGCTTGCCTCCGATGAGATAAAGCAAGTCGAATCCGAAGTAAACCGCGAGATACTCCGCGGCGAGGCGGTCGTTACCCTTGAGACCGACATAGAAACCGCCAGAAAGATGGGCGCCGCCGCCCTCTTCTCGGAAAAATACGGCGACGTCGTCCGAGTTGTAAAGATGGGCGATTATTCGGCCGAACTCTGCGGCGGAACTCACCTTGACAACACCGCAAAGGCGGGACTTTTCCGCATCATCTCCGAAACTTCGGTCGCGGCAGGAGTCCGCCGGATAGTCGCGGTTACCGGACTTAACGTCCTTTCCCTGCTCGAAAGCCGAGAGGCGCTTATCGCCGAAACCGCGAAGGAGCTTAAATCGGTTTCGCCCTATGATATCGCAAGACGCGCCGCGGCGGTCGACGGCGATCTTCGCGCCGCCAACCGCAAGATAGAAGAACTCAACGCGAAATTAGCTTCCGGCAATACCGACGGTATTATTTCCGACGCAATACAGGTCGGAGCCGTCAGGGTCGCGACGGCGAAGCTTTCGGGTATGTCGCTCGAAGCCGCCCGCGCTCTCGGAGACGACCTCAAAGCCAAAGCCCCCGACATAGTCGCGGTGCTTGCCGCCGAAAACGACGACAAAACCCAGATTATAGCCGTTTGCGGCGCCGACGCCGTTAAATCGGGCGCTCACGCCGGCAACATCCTCAAATCGGTAGTTGCCCTGACAGGAGGAAAGGGCGGCGGTCGTCCCGACTCCGCGATGGGCGGCGCAGGCGACAAATCAAAGGTTGCCGAAGCCCTCGAAAAAGCCGCCGATATCGTCGGCGGAATGCTGAAATAAAAATCAAATGCCTGACCGGCGTCTCCAAAAAAAGGGACGCCGGTTTTTTAACAATAATTTAATTTTTGCGGCGTATCTGTTTCGGCGGGGGTATGTTAATATATTAGAAAAGCAAACTGAACCTGCCCAAGCATAAACAAGGAGTATACATGAAAATTTTCGCAAAAACAACCGCGGCTCTTTTTGCCGCGCTGCTTACATTTTCCGCAATTTTTACCGCCTGCGCCGACGGCGGCGCAACTCCCGCAGACACAACCGCAGCTGCAGCGCCGGATGCAGCGACGACGGAAGCGGAAGTTTCCACCCGGCTTGAAAGCGGGCTTGTCGGTCAGCCCGATTACGGCGGGTATGACTATAATATTTATCTCCACGGCGCGCACTGGGTAAACGACTTCAAGGGCGAGGAGCAAAACGGCGAAGTAATAAACGACGCCCAATACGAGCGCACGGCGAAAGTCGAAGAACTTTACAACGTCAAAATCAGCTATAAAGAGTTTTTTTCGGTCGATAACCGCGGCGGACAGCAGAATGTTCTGAAATCGGTCGCCGCCGGCTCAAACGACTACGACATCGCCGTTATGAGCGGCTACAGCTGCTGCAACGCCGTGACGTCAAACATCCTGCGCAACCTGAATACCGTTCCGAACCTCGAACTTTCGATGCCCTGGTGGGATCAGTACGCAAACTCCGACTTTGCTTTCGGAGATAAGCTGTTCATGACGACCGGCGACATCAGCACCGCCGACAACGCCTCCACCTACTGCATATACTTCAACAAAAAGATGGCGGAGAACTTCGGTCTGCCGAACCTTTACGAAAAAGTCGATACCATGCAGTGGACGATCGACAACCTGAAAAGCTACACCGTCGGCGTTTACGAAGACACCGACGGGGACGGCAGCGGCGAAAACGACAAGGACGACACCTACGCGATATACATCTGGGACGATATCATGATGGGAATCGTCAACGCCTCCGGCATCAAGTGCTGCGAGGTAAACGCGGACGGACACATCGAGCTGACGCTTTATTCCGACAGATTTGTTTCGGTGTTCGAACAATTCGCCTCCTTTGCGTTTGACAAGAGCATCACTTGCGCCTATCAGCGCAACGGCTACGACGCCGATTACGGTCAGATAGCATTGCGGGAGGACCGCGCCCTCTTCCTGCTCCAGCACCTCGGAACGATAACTACCCTGCGAGAGATGGACACCGACTTCGGCGTGCTGCCACTGCCGCTCTTCTCGGAGGATCAGGAGAGATATTACAACAGCTCTGCCTCCTGGACTTCCGCTTTCTACACAATCCCGAACAACGCTTTCGATGACGAAGGCTTTGCCCGCACCGGATATATCCTGCAGGCGCTGGCTTATGAGTCACTTTACACCCTGACTCCCGCTTATTACGAAATCACCCTCAAAGGCAAAACCACCCGCGACGAAGAGTCATCCGCGATGCTCGACCTTATCTTCTCGACCCGAAGCTACGATTACGGCTGGTATTTCGAGATCGGCGGATACAACGAAGGCATAATGAACCTGCTGCGCAGCTATTCGACGAACGTCGCGTCGATGTATGAGAAAGGCCTGAAAAAGGCGGAAAAATTGCTGGATAAGATAAACGCCGCGGTGGATGAGATCGGATGAGATTGGATGAAATCGGTTTTTAAATAAACAAAACGGACCTTTTAACGGGTCCGTTTTTCATTTCTTCGTCATACTTATCCCGATAAGCACCGCGCAAACGGCGGTTACCGACAAAATCAGCGTCACGGCGGAGAAAATCACCGACGCTACCGCAAAGCAGACGACCGACAGCAGAAGCAGCGCCGCACCGGATATAAGCTCCGCCATTCCGATAAGCTTTGCATATCTGCGCTGTTTTTTCGTCGCGCCGGAACGGGGAAAGCCGTTTACGAGGGTGTATTTCTTCCGGAAATAGATAAGATAACCAAACACAAGAAACGCAAGCCCGGCAGCCGCCAGGGCAATATTGAGAATTATCATCGTCTTCCCTCCCCTCTTTGGAAAAGGTCAGTTTATCGCTTCCTTCGCCCGTTCAAAGTCTTTCCGCGCCACATAGACCGTGTAAACGAAGAACAGCGGGCCTATCCCCGCGTTGGCGCCGCCCGCGCCGTGACCGATGCCGGCGCTCATCGATCCGTGAAGCATCATTCCGAACGACGACTGGCTTCTTGACGTGCGAAGCTCGTATTTTATTCCCGCGGCTTTCAGCTTGAGCGTGACGCGGGTAATCTCCTGACTTGAGGTATCGACGGCGAGTTTTTTTCTGTTGAATATCGTTATCATGAGCCCTCCTCGGCCGACTCGCTCGGATATCTCTTTCCGGCGCGTATCTCTTCAAAAATCTCATACGCGCGGTCGAATACCGCCCTCGCTTCCTCCGGAAGTTCCTGCGAATATATAATTACCTTTTTTTCGGTTTCATATTCAAAGCAGAGAAAACGCACGGCGGCGCCGTCGGACCGAGGCTCTTCATCCGCGACAAAATCAGCGTCGTAAAAGCCGCCTTCGTCATAAAGATGAGAAAGAGGATAATACATCGAATTGAATATCTCGCCGGTGTCAAAATCGGTGTCTCCTTCCGGCGAGCAAATCTTGTATCTTACCCGGATTGTGGTGTCCGTCAGCTGCTCCGCTTCGGCTCTGTAATACCCATTGTCGGTTTTGTCGGCGTAGATTATCTTCGTCTCCGGCGGGATATAAACCATTCCCGGATCGCGATCCAAAATCGGGTAGTTATTTTTATCCTTGCAGGAGCTTATAAAGAACGCGGCGATGGCGATCACGGCGACTCCGGCAACGGCGGCGATTATGATTTTCTTTATCTCCATTTGATTATCCTTTGAAAAGCAGGTCTGTTTTATCGGCTGACCCGACCGCTGCCGCCGTTTTCGATGAGCGCGTCGATCTCGGTTTTTGAAGCCGAGGTAAAGTCCCCCTCGACGCTGTGCTTGAACGCGGCGCAGGCTGCGGCGAAATCCGCCGTCTTCTGAGGGGAATAACCTTTCAGCATACCGTATATAACTCCGGCGGCCGCGGCGTCCCCTCCGCCTATCCTGTCTACTATAATTATATGATATTCGGCGGAATCGTAAATCTCTCCGGTTTCGGCGTCGTAAATCCGGAGGGCGTAGTCGTTTTCCGACGAAGATATCGACTTTCTCATCGAAAATACCGCAGTCGTTATGCCGAAGCGTTCTTTCAGCTCGGCGCCTATCCTTGAATATTCGCTTTCCGGGATGTTATCCCTGTCGGGCGCGTCGGTTTTTATCCCGAACATCGCGGCTAAATCGTCAAGCCCGCAGGAAAGAACATCGGTGTAACGCAAGAGGCGACCCATCGTTTTACCGGCAGTCTCGGCGTCCCAAAGATTTTTGCGGAAGTTGAGGTCACAGCTAACTTTTATGCCGAGCCGTTTCGCGCTTTTCAGCGCGTCTTCCGCCGCCTGCGCAGCGGCGGAGCTTATCGCCGGAGTTATCCCGGTGAAGTGGAAAAGGCGCGCGCCGCCGAGTATTTCCTCCCAATTATATTCGGACGGATCGGCGAGCGCGGCGGATGAGCCTTTGCGGTCGTATATCACTCTTGACGGGCGCTGCGAAGCGCCTTTTTCGTGGAAATATATTCCGACTCTTCCCTCGCGGCGGAGAATTTTGCCGACGCCGACGCCATAGCTCCGAAGAACGTTTATCGCCGCCTGACCCAAGTCGTTTTCGGGAAAAGCCGTCACCATATCGACGGAAACTCCGAGCTGCGCCAGCGCGACGGCGACATTCGCCTCCGCTCCTCCGAAGTCAAGTTCAAAAGAGGAGGCTTGCAAAAACCTCGCGTATCCGGGCGGGGTCAGCCGCATCATTATTTCACCGAAACAGATTACATCAGCCATATTTATTGTCGGCAGCAAAACATTTTGAATTTGTAGCGCTGCGCTCTCCTTTCTTTAGCGTTCAAAAACCGGAATTACACTTCAATCAAATACGCCCGGCAGGGGGAACCCTCAAATCCGGCTAAATTCAGCGGGGCTGCGTTCAGAAAATACTTTCCCTCGGCGACATTTTTCAGCGCAACGCCTTCCAGAAGTATTATCCCCGCGCCGAGCAAGATTTTATGAACTTCGGCGGGCGCGTCTTCCGGTCCGACGGTCTGGCTTTCGTTTCCGATGAGTTTAATTCCCGATTCGGCAAATACCCTCCCAGCTTCGGCGGTAACAACGGCGTCGCCTGAGATAAGTATCCGCTCCGAAGCCCCCGTATCCGCCGCTTTTTGCAGTATTGCCCGGGCATCTTCCGCCGTAACGTTTCCCTTGTGATATATCACCGAGCAATCGCCGACGAAAACATCCAAAGGAAGCCGGTCAACCGTCTTTCCGTCTTTGATAAAATGCGACGGCGCATCGATATGCGTGCCGTTGTGAGCGCACATGGAAAAACGGGAAAGGTTATACAGCTCTCCGTCTTCGATTGAGCTTATCTTCTCGCCTTCCGGTTTCGGGTCGCCCGGATAAACCTCAGAGGACAAGACCTCCTGCGATATATCGATGATTTTCACCGTGTTAAAGTCTCCAATATGGTTAAATACGGCCAAACAGCGGGTTTGCTTCTTTTGCCGTTTCTTTATAAAAATTTCCCCCGCCGCAAAGCGCGGCGGCTTCGGGCGGGGGGATATGATGATCAAATTATCTTTTAACTCTTGCGTTGCCTTTCCAGATGCTCCAGACCTGCTCTTCATCGGCGGGCTGAGCGTAGTCGGTGAGGAAGGTGGTAGCGAGCGCGCCTGTCGCCCAGCCGAACTGCACCCATTTTTCCCTCTCCCAGCCCTGAAGCATCGCGTAAAGCATTCCGCCGACAAAGCCGTCTCCGCCGCCGATACGGTCGAGGACATGAATCTCGCGGGGTTCGGCGACGAACCACTCGCCGTCCGCAAGCAGAATCGCGCCCCAGATATGAGTGTTGACGTCGACGACCTGGCGCAGGGTGTTCGCGAATACCGAGACGTTCGGGAACGCCGCTTTCGCTGCGGTGATCATCGCTTTGAAGGTGTCTATCTGGTCGATGTCCTTGCCGCCCGCCTCCGGTCCCTTTACTCCGAGGGCAAGCTGGAAATCTTCTTCGTTGCCGATAAGAACGTCGGCAAGAGAGGCTATTTCGGTAAAGGAAGCGCGGAGTTCCTCTTCGCGGTTAAGCCAAAAAGAGGCGCGGTGGTTTAAGTCGAAGCTGACGACGGTGCCGTATTTATGCGCCGTCCGGGCAAGCTCAAGGCAGAATTTGGTCGTCTGTTCGGAAAGCGCCGCTATAAGTCCGGAAATATGGAGTATGCCGACGCCGTCCTCGGCGAACAGCTTCTGAAGATCGTAATTCGAAGCGTCGAGAGTGCGGCCGACTTCGCCGGAGCGGTCGTTCCAGACGCGGGGACCGCGAGAGCCGTAGCCGGAATCGGCGACGTTGAACTGATGGCGGTAGCCCCAGGGACCGCCCTGCGGCACTTCCGGTCCGTCGTATTCAATTCCGCGGGAACGCAGATCGCGCTTGATATAGTCGGCTATCGGGCTGCCTTTTACAAAAGCGGTAAGCACCTTCGTGCGTTTGCCGAGATAGGACGAGATCGAAAGCACATTCGTCTCGGCGGAGGTCGCCTGCATGATGAAAAGGTCGCTCGACTGAACCGGCTGTCCCGACGGAGGGCAGATTCTGACTCCCATCGAGGAAGGAACTACCATTGCGTATTTTGCGTCTTGTTTTATCTGTTTCATATTATTCCGCCTTTCGGATTTTATTTCGGATATCTTACGATATTATTATACTATTATAACACGGAAATGTCAAGCGCGGGCGAGAAACGGAAAGAATTGTCCGGTTTAAAGACGGATTACTGCTGTTTTTGTTTGCTTATTTATTGCCTTTCGCCCTATTATGCGTTACACATAGCATTTGACAATTATTAATATCCGTTGCGCCGCCTTTACTCCATGCGGTAACATGGTCTGCGTCCATTTCATTATACTTCCATATCCGCTTTGAGTTGTTATCATTACCTAATGAGCACAATGGGCAATTTGACTTCCCACTTTCTTTTGCTACATTTGTCTGCTGCTCATAAACTGCTTTTTTAGTCGAATCTTCAAAAACACGAATATCAAGAAGACGAGTATCTTGACAGCCCCCTAAAATGTATTCAAACACACCTTTGCGGCTCTTTACTGCTACGTCGCCATACAATTTACGAACCATTTCAGACACCTTAGCAGGGTCATATGGGGTATTGTGGTAAGTTTCAAATAGCCGTCCCCATTCAAGTCCGCGCATTTCACTTTCAACATCTATAAATGTACCGGAAATCCAGTCAATAACACTATTAAAATATGTTTCCAACTCGTTGATATTAGTATCAAAACGGTGCTTACTCATATAATCGTCAACAGCGTCGTCATTACTGCTACGAGCTACCCATTCTAACGCTGTGCGTAAATAATCTTGACGATTAACCTTGCCTCTTATATATGCACTCCATTTCTGAATATTGGAGTTTTGGCTGTTACTGAATTTTTCTTTTGCCTTCGTGACAAACGGACCGGAATAAACGGCATTTGAAATTTCTTGATGATTAAGGGGAATCCCTGCAATGTTTATAGTCTTATACCATGCCTTTATTTCGCTTTCATCGCCCTCGCATATATAAATCGTAAGAGTCGTTTCGTTGATTTTTCGTATTATATCATCGGGTAAACCAGAATAGTAGTGGGGCTTTCCGTCCGCATCAAATAGTGGAAATTTACCTGTAAGAAAACGTCCTAAACTGGTAACACGTTGTTGTCCGTCAAGAATTTCATATCGGTCATTTCCGACTTTGTTAAAATAAATTAGTCCCAATGGATAGCCCTTTAAAACAGAGTGTATAACCGATTCTTCCCTCTTGTTTTCAGCATAAAGATAATTACGCTGATATTCAGGCTGAATTACCAACTTACCAGATAATCCGAAAAGTCCCTTGCCCTCTAATTTGTTATAAACAAAACCCTTACAGATTTGTTCTACTGTTATGTCTGTAACAAGTGTAGTATTCATCAGTAGCGCCTCCACTTAATAAATATCCTAGCATAAATAGAATAGACACTTTCATCGCCGTGTAGTATGAATTAGTTTACTTTTATTGGTATTCTCATAATCACATTATATTTTGTGTTTAATGAACAGTCTCTTGTATTTTCTCTCGCCGTTGACGACGGGTTGCGCAGTTCCACTATCTGAATTCCACAATCCAGCTGAAAACCCTTTACCTTCGCTTTCGGTTGCTCCAATAATTTCAAATTGGTCAGGATTATGTTTGTCAAGGTAAGTAATTGGTACACCCATATCTTCAAAATAATCACTTGGTATAGCATCAACATACGGAACTTCGATAGCATCATAATTATCATACTTTAAATAACCTTGCTCTCTAATCTGCTTATGTTTGCTATATTTTAAGTTGTCTGCCATTGTCATTAAGGTAAGTGGCTGATGTCGGCGTCCATGATCAATATTTGTAAACCAGCATGCATTACCTAATCTTGTATAATTCCCCTTATAACCTAATTTTTCAGCTTTCTCCTTATCTTTAGGTGCTACTTTGGCTCCTTCTGGTACTTCAAAAACCATATCTTTTCCATTATTTGTTGCACCAATCCATAGTTTGTTTTCTTTTAGCAGAGGGAATATTTCTTTATAAGTTATGGCGTTTTGATTGCCTATAACTACAATTTGTTTCTCGGCTTCCATTACCCAAGCTACAAATTCCCGAAAAAGCGAAAATGGTGGATTTGTAACTATAATATCCGCTTCATCACGCAAAGCCTTAATTTCGTCACTGCGGAAATCCCCATCACCCTCTAAATACTTCCATTTTAAGTCATCAATATCTATGACACCTGATTTGTTTTCATCTTTTTCAAGCGTAAATATCTTTCCGCGCATATTTGAGATTTCCTCATCGTAAAGTGGAGATTGGAGTTCGAAAAGTGATATCTGACGGAAATATTCATACTGCTTTTCCTTGCTGTCCACCGCAAAACTGGTACTTATCAGTTTTTTTAACCCCAAATATTCGAAATTTTGTGCGAAATATTTTGTAAAATTACTCCATTCAGGATCGTCACAGGGCAAAAGAACAGTCTTTCCCCGAAAAACATCCGGGTTATATTCGAGATACGCATTCATTTCTTTTTGAATATACTCAAATACAGTGTAGAATTCATCATTCTTTTTCTTTTTAGCTTTACCTAAACTTTTATTTGCCATTATTCATACCCACCTTTTTCTGTTTTTTAGGTTTACATAACATCTTCAAAGCAATATTTGTGTTTTCGTAGCCTGATTTTTTACAGCTTATTTGCGTTTGCGCCGGTTCTTGCCCGCAAAACGAATACTCCTTGCGACAACGCCGGTCACCGCCATAGCCAGCGCCATGAGTCCGGCGCAGATAAGCACCGTCGAACCCAGCGACAGCGCCATCATCGGGGCGCCCCGCACAACGCAGAGCATCGTTTCGTAAAGACCCATTCCGGGAACAAGGATGATTATTCCGGGGAAAAGAAAGACCGCCGAAGGCATCTTTATTATCCGCGCCAGCGCCTCCGACGCGGAAGCCGCCAAGAGAGTGCTGAGAAAGTAGCCGAGATAAGGCGAGCCTGCCGCCGCGAACAGCGCGTAAACGACATAAACCGCTCCGCCGAGCGCCGCCGCAGCCGGAATCGCCTTTTTGGGAGCGTTCATCATCACCGAATAGGGCGCGACGGCAAGTATCCCGAAAATCATTAACTGCCATACCGGCATATCCAGCGCCGCCGTTCCTCCCGAACCTATCTGCCGTCCGGTCAGAGTTATATAGCAGTACAGCGAGGCGCCCATTCCGCCGGCCAGCGACAGCGCCGACATTGTTACTTCGGCGAACCGCGCGACGCCGGAGACGAGGTCGCCCATAATTGTGTCGCGGATTGCCGAGGTCATCGCAAGTCCCGGCAGCAGCGGCACCATCGCGCCGACGGCTATCATATATATCCCGCTGACGCCGGGCAGCGAAAGAGAGGCGGCCGAAATAGCGCCTATCGCCGCGCCGCCAAGAAGACAGATAACGAACTGAGTTATGAAAGCGCGCGCGGTTCTGCCGAAAAGACTTTGGATCAGCACCGTCACGGCGCCGCAGACCGCCGACACCGCCGCGTCCATCGGCTTNCCGCCGGAAACAA
>JGI24712J26585_10004561_pt1 | contig 10505 bp, 9 predicted proteins | sample BioPla3DNA2_FD_26585 | JGI IMG/M metagenome (IMG submission 26585)
TATAACCTCGATTTGATCTTGACTTTTAAGGGATTTTGCAGGTTTCATTGAACAAAGTCCCAACGCGAATGGTTGGGACTTTGTCTACAGTCTGAACCACCGGCTTAATTCGGTGGTTTTTTGCTCGAATAATCTCTCTTTCGGTTTCAAAAGTTTAATTTCAAACAAATATAAAATTAAAACTTTTCCACTTCGTACATTGTAGGGATAGAAGCTTCTGTTCCTTTGCGTGTTACTGCTATGCCTGCCGCTTTGGATGTTATAAGCAAAGCTTTTTTCGCTTCCCGTAACGTAAAATTTCCGATAGAAAGTAACCGGTAAAAGCGTCACCAGCAGCTGTAGTATCCACAACCTCTACAGGAAAAGCCTTATAGGCTGTTTTTTGCCTTCTTTGCTCATAGTACAAAGAGCCTTTTTCTCCCAAAGTTAAAACTATGTTCATTTGAGGGTAATATATATACAGAGAATCTAATATCTCTTCGGGTATCAATTTGCCTGACAATAGTGTACCTTAAATTTCGTTAATTAGTGAATAATCAACACGGCTTATATCACATTGTTCTGTTTTTTATTATACGGTGAGGGGTTTAGCGCTATAATCATTCCCTTTTGACGAGCAATATCAATAATATGTGGGACACAGGAAATCTCATTTTGTAAAACAATTAAATCTCCTTATCCAAAATCATCAAGAGCAACTGAAACATCTTCCGGCGTAATCCACCGTTTGCTCCCGCAAGAATGATAATGTAATTCTGTCCATGTGAATCCAGCTAAATGATGACATATCCTGCCGCTTCTTGTTTTATTCTAACATGTTTACGGTTAATTCCATTTTGATCCGTTTTTTAAGCAGCATTTCCCCGTCTGGACCTACTGCACCTGCAAAATAGACCCCATTACCCGCACGACGCAAAGCATTTGCCTAATTGAATCCTTTGCCCCCACAAAACTGTTCCATTTTGTGGGCAGACACTGTCCCACCCCGGCCGCACGAATGACTCTAAGGAATAGGTTTTATCAATATTGAGGGACCAAATACTAATTTCTTCACGGCGTTTCTCTTATTTAAGCAGTGTTATTTATCATACGTTTTTATAAGCGGCTGATGCGGTCAAAGAGATCACCCATTAAAGCGTCGCGATTGATATAATAGACCATTCGGCATAACGGGCGACGAGGATCCTCTGCGTAATGGTGGTCATATTCAGGGATAGGGGTGTGTATTAGCTTGTCCAGCATAAAGCGATTTTGATCATTCGTCAACCAACCGATAGCTGTTACATCCCAGAGAGGGCGGCTCCAGACCTTGCCACAGGCGTATTCGTTGGCGACCTCTACAGTATGATCAATCAAGTAATCGCACAGCGCGTTCTTACCTCGTAACCAGTAATTCAGCTCGGGTTCTGTGGTAATGAACGAATGTACCACACCCAAACAAGGAAGCAGCACTAACGGCGCGCCGGAACCGAATACAACGCGCGCGGCTGCCACATCCTGACGCAGGTTAAATTCAGCATTGCCCGGCCATCCCAACGTATGACCGCCTAACCAAACCACTACGATGCGGCCGGAGATTTCCGGCTTAACCAGCATTGCGGAGGCAATATTGGTGATTGCCGCAATACCAACAACGTACAAAGGGTTTTCCCAGGTGTATTGCATGGCGCGTTCAACAAGATCTCGCATCGCGGGGGACTCAACAGGTGTATTTTCATCCGTTAAGTAAGCTTCGGAACCGCGATAGACGGGAACTTCCTTGCCCATCAGATTAAAGAGGTTATGAATCTCCTGGTAACTGCGCTCCATACCCTCCGCAGGCCCGGAAACATATTTATTATCAAAGGGCGCTGCATATAACGCTTTCAGATTCAAGCGATCTGTCGAAGCCATGGCATAGGAAATAGCGTATTGATCATCAATTTCATTGTATGTATCTGTGTCCAATACCATATCGATGGGCTCCTTGGGAGGTTTAAGCATCTTCAGACGCTGAAGTTGTGTTAGCATTGTTGTTTCTCCTTTCAAAGTAAGTAACTAATGGATTTCATAAAGCTGTTATACTTAAGATTTGCCATCATTATGATATTGTCGTCAGGTTTTGTAAATCCTGGTGGAAAAATAGACAACCATGCAACAAAAGATGACCGAAATACTCATAAATGCGCAAATGAGCACACAAACGCAAGTTTTTTGAATCAATGGAGATTTGGGCCAGTATCAAATTGAAGAGAAAAGGAATGCCATGCGCACTTTTGCTCACTTTTGCACATTTTTAAAAGCACCTGTGCACACTTGTCTATTTTTTTACCAGTATTGACATCAATCGCTCCGGGTAGTAGGCTTTTGGTAAAGGAGGTGGTCATAATATTCCAACATTGTTATTGTTTAGCAACTCCTCCCAATGTGAATCTACTACTTCATTGCAGATAAAGAATGAAACTTCGTTCAATCCACACAGTCTGAATGCGGCGTGTTGTCCAAGCTTGTTATGGCTACACAATAGTACAGTATTATCACTAAGCTCCATCATCATTTGGCGGATTTGCGCTTCTTCTTCATCAGCGCAGTAAACATTGCCCTTCTCATCGACAGCTTTAGGCGAAATAAACACCCGGTTAGCATAAACTCCCTTGATTTGCCGGATTGTGAAGGCCCCACTCATTGAAGATGTACGACCATTAAGCAGTCCACCAAGTACGTAAACTGTAATCTGTGGATATTTGCCCAAGGCGTTAGCGATATGCAAACCATTGGTAAACACTGAAAGATTGACCAGTAATGAAAGGTGCGGCACCATTGATAGCGCAGTACTGCTCGAATCCAGAAAGATGACGTCCCCGTTTTTCACCATGTGGGCAGCCTTCTTAGCAATAATGGCTTTGGCCTCACGTTCTACTTGCTGGCGAGCTTCCAAAGAGATGACTTCATTATCTCCTTGTACCAAAATTGCGCCGCCATAGGTTTTGCGAATGAGACCGGCGCGCTCAAGCTTCTGTAGATCACGGCGAATAGAAGTTTCGCTAATGAAAAAGTGCTGACTCAATTCGGCAACACTGGCGGAATGATGTGTACGAATGTATTCAAACACAGCTTGCTGGCGCTCAATAGGAAGCATACAATAGTCCTCCAAAATGCAAATATCTATTGTGTTTATTTTAGCATGGTCAATAAAATCCGTCAAAAAAGGTGGTGAATGTTCATGAAAATGCTCGCTCTTGATCTCGGTTCCAGCTTTACTAAATCAGCTCTGCTGGTAGACGGAGACGTGCAACAAGAACGGAAACTTCCCGCACCAGAACCCTTGTCAAAAGACGGAGATTTTTACGAAATAGATGCCGAAGTATATTATCAACAGATTCTTTCACTAATTGCTGCGTATCTTAACACAGGCGATATACAAGGAATTCTGTTCTCTACGCAGATGCATGGTTATGTGTTGACGGATACTTCAATAAAGCCACGCACACCGTACATATCTTGGCAGGACCAAATGGGCACAAAATATCTTCCGTTGCTAAGGGAAAAACTAACAGACGCTGATGTGTATCCATCTGGTGTTCCACTAAAAGGCAATCTTGCCCTGTGCTCGCTACTGGCGAGGCTGGCTGAAGGAAAAGTAGCGCTAAATGGTATGTTGTTTCATACCCTTGGCGGATATATGATCGCGAGACTAACGGGCAATCATATATGCCACATCAGTAATGCGGCTCCAACAGGTTTGGCAGATATACAAAAATCCTGCTGGAATCAGGATTTGTTGGAACGTTCAGGGTTATTTTCGCTTTGCATGCCGAAGATTGTAGACGAAATAGAACCGGTTGGAAGCTATCGCGGAGTAGCAGTGTATCCGGACATCGGCGATCAACAAGTTTCTGCCTATGGCGCGGAATTACAAATGGAGCATAGTCTGCATGTAAATATCGGCACAGCGGGATTGCTTGGGGCGTTGTGTAAAGAGTTTATAGTCAATCATTGTGAAAGTCGACCCTGGCTTGAAAAAGGCTGCTATTTGCGTACGGTCACCGGCTTGCCTGGGGGACGGCATGTTCAGAAATTAAGAAACCAGTATGACGAAATAGATGATAAGGTATGGCCAATGCTAACCCAGAAACCGGATACAAAAGCTATATCATGCTATCTGAAAATGGCTGATATATACTTCAACGCAGCTAAAAAGATGGCTTTTCCAATCCGAGAATTGTGTTATTCCGGTGGATGTGTTTTGAAGAATCCGGCTTTAAGATCCACACTTGAGAATAAGTTCAACTTATTGGGTGATAAACATACAAAGACCGCCGAAATTTGGTCCGGTATGATTAAATTGGTGCGCAAGATTGAAAAGGAGCGATATAGTGGATAATTGTGAAATAACTTCTGAATTACTTGAACGTGGCAGTGAAGTACCATATATCAATCATTCACCTCTGCCTCATTATGCCATAGAGAGTCAGAATTATGGTATGACAATAGGTCATGCTGTAACAAAAGCCGGCAATATTTATGTTTGCTGGATTGGAGGAGGAGATAATCCGCAAGCCTACGCGTTGGTTGCGCGAAGCACAGATCGAGGCAAAACTTTTTCGCAGCCGTTGTTAGTAATTGATCCCCATGATGATAGCCTCCCCTGCCCCCGTTGTACAATTGTGTGCACAATGTTTTGTGATGGAAAAAATCGACTTTGGCTGTTTTTCAATCAAACGCTCCAACACTTCGACGGACGCAGTAGCAATTGGTATATTCGCTGCGACAATCCAGATTCAGCGTTTCCAACATGGACGGAACCGACTTATTTCTCTTATGGTTGCACGCTGAATAAACCACTTATCCGCAAAAATGGAAACTGGCTTCTCCCTGTTTCTCTGTGGAAGAGACATCATATCTCGGAACCCTTCAAAGAACAGTATAAAGAATTAGATGACGAACGTCTCGCCCATGTCTTTGAGTCACAAGATTATGGAGCTACTTGGACAAAACTTGGCGGTGTGCATTTTCCTGAATCCCGTTTTGATGAACACATGATGGTTGAACGGGAGGATGGCTCCATCTGGATGGTTGGGCGTGTGAAAGATGGACTCATGGAAGCTTTCTCATACAATGGCGGCCGTACGTTTTCCAAACCGCAACGAGCAAGTATACAGTCTGTGAGCGCAAGGTTCCATCTTCGCAAGCTGCCTTCAGGTCGAATTCTTCTCATTAAGCATGGAGTAGAAGCAACAAAAGCCGCAGTACGCAGAGAAGAATTGACGGCATTTTTATCCGAAGACGATGGCCGTACCTTCCCTTACTCTTTGCTATTGGACAAACGTTTTGAGGTTTCCTACCCTGACGCTGATATTGGTTTGGACGGTGAAATCTACATTACTTATGACCATAATCGCGCTATTGACGGAGAAATCATCATGGCATGTATTCGTGAAGATGACATTTTCGCCGGAAAATTGGTCAATGAGCAATCCTATCTAAAGCGCGTCATTGTTTCCCCGGGTAGTGCTCCAAGCAAACAGAAATGTCAGTAAATATACAGAAAAGAGAAAGTAATATGAATACATCCTTTAAGAAACGTTTAAAGCAAGGGGAACAACTGTACGGCATCATGCTGTCCGAGATATATGTCCCTAACATCGCGCGGTTGTTGGCAAAAAGTGGATATGACTTTCTGTTAGTAGACTGTGAGCATGGTTACTTCGATTTAACTGAAGTGGCAAATATCATTGCTGTTGCAGAAGGTTGTAATCTCCCTGTAGTTGTACGTGTTCAGCAGCCTAACAGAATACTGGTTACAAAGTACTTGGATATGGGTGCCACAGGGATTCTTTTGTCAGATGTAGGCAGCGCTCAGGAAGCAAAGAAGCTTGTAGAAATCTGTTACTATGCGCCCAAGGGAGATCGTGGGATTTCTACTTTCCGCGCGCATACGGGCTATCAAAATGGGAATCTGCCGGAGATTATGTGCCTGGCAAACGAAAAGGTTACGGTAATCTGTCAGATTGAGTCGCCCAACGCAGTCGAAGAAGTAAAGGAAATTTTATCCATTGACGGAGTAGATGGCGTGCTGATTGGCCCAAACGACCTGACACAGCATATGAATTGCGTGGGTCAGTATACGCATCCTGATGTTCAAACTGCTATGCGTCATGTTGCCCATCAGGCAGAGTTAGCGAATAAGTGGAGCGGTGTCATTACTTCTAATATGGGTCTGCTAAAGTCCTGTGCGGCAATGGGTATGCGATGCTTTAGCGTTGGCAGTGAATTGTCTGCGTTATATAATGCAGCAAGTGAGCAGTTATTGCGAGCAAAAGATTGTACTAAGAAGAAATAAATGAGTGATTTTTTAAGAAGTAAAAAAAGGAATCAAATTATATGATTATTCCGAGAAAGAAAAACTACAAAAAAGCATTTCGCCGATATTGGCAGCTTTATCTGATGGTACTTCCTGCTATCATTGCAGTGTTCATTTTTCACTACATCCCAATTTATGGAGTTCAGATTGCGTTTCGTGATTACCGACCATCAAAAGGAATCTGGGGAAGCGCTTGGGTAGGCTTGAAGTATTTTATTAGGTTTGTCAACTATCCAAATTTTTGGAGAATAATTAAAAATACACTCTCAATTACTTTGTATAGTTTAACAACTTTTCCTCTCGCAATTATTTTGGCGCTAATGCTTAATGAAGTTAGAAATGTTAAATATAAAAAATTTGTTCAGATGGTTTCTTACGCCCCGCATTTTGTATCCACAGTGGTTGTCTGTTCGATGGTTATGCTTTTTACGAACTATTCTAACGGCCTGTTCAATAATATACGAGCAGCATTAGGGATGGATCGCATAGACATCATCACAAACCCTGACTTCTTTGTACCAATACACGTGTGGAGCGGCGTGTGGCAGGGTTTGGGCTGGGGCACAATCATTTATATTGCTGCGCTAAGTAGTATTTCTACTGAGATGATTGAAGCTGCGCGTATTGATGGCGCCAGCAGACTTCAGGTGATTTGGTATGTTAATATTCCATGCATTCTACCTACGGTCGTCATCATGCTGATATTGAGAATGGGTAATCTTTTAAGTGTTGGTTTCGAAAAGATTTTCTTGTTACAGAATTCGCTCAACATAAGCGCCTCACGAGTTATTTCTACTTATGTATATGAAGTAGGTATTGGCGGTGGTCAATATAGTTACTCAGCAGCAATCGGTTTGTTTAACAATGTAATAAGCGTTATTATGGTTGTTTTTACAAACATGATAGCCAAAAAGATTAGTAACGTAGGTCTGTGGTAAGGGAGGAAATAAATACATGCCCAAAAGTCGTACAGATAGAATTTTTGACACTATCAACAATCTATTGTTGTTTCTATTAACGTTAGCGTTTATCTATCCCTTGTATTTCATTGTTATTGCCTCTGTATCAGAACCTTATGCTGTTGCCACAGGAAAAGTATTCTATTTGCCGGAAGGTCTCTCTTGGGATGCATATAAGAACGTATTTGAAAACAAGCAAATATGGGTAGGCTACAGAAATACCATTTTTTACACGGTGCTAGGCACAGTATATAACCTAATACTGACAATACCTGCAGCATACACACTTTCCAAACGGAAACTGCCCGGAAGAACGATTATCATGACTTTCTTTTTCATTACGATGTATTTTGGTGGAGGAATGATTCCCGCGTTTCTTTTACGCAAATCATTAAATCTTATCAATACTCCATGGGTACTGATTATCAATAGCGGTGTCAGTTGTTGGAACTTGATAGTGACAAGACAGTTCTTTGAAAATAATATTCCGGATGACCTTTACGAAGCCGCTGAAATTGACGGCGCATCCGAATTGGGAATGTTCTTTAGGATAGCGCTCCCTTTAAGTGGTTCGATTCTGGCAGTCATGACATTGTTCTACGCTGTGGGTCATTGGAATAGCTACTACTCAGCGTTGCTATATGTGAATAAACAGAAATACTATCCTCTGCAACTAGTGCTTCGAAACATTCTGATATCCAACCAAAATACAATGGCGACAATTGATACCCTTTCCATCGATGCTGATGCGCTGGCAGTTGCTGCACAACGCGCTTACATCGCGGAAGCCATGAAATATGCTGTAATATTCATTGCGTCAGCTCCTCTTCTAATTGCATATCCCTTTGTACAAAAATATTTTGTTAAGGGCGTTATGACAGGCTCTATAAAAGGTTAATAAAGAAACAGAGGCGGTTATGCCTTTGAAATAAAAAAATCTAAGGAGGTTCCCCATGAAAAAACTATTGTCGTTCGTTCTTTCCCTCGTCATGGTGGTTAGTGCACTGCCGCTTACTGTAAGTGCTGGCAGTGATTATTTCACCATCAAAGACTTCTATCCCGTTGTGGACGCGAATAAAGAAGTAACACTTCGCGTCGTCGTGTATCAGTCTGCGGATCAAGCAGACGCCTCTGAAATTTGGTTCTGGAAGTGGTTAAAAGAAGTGTGTAACATCAACGTCGAGGTTGAACAATACAGTAACCGCGCAGAAATCAAGAATTTGATGTTTGGTACCGGCGAGTTGCCCGACTTGATCCTCAACATGGCGGTTAACACCCGCGAAATTGTCAATTATGGCGTCGAAGAAGAAATGCTGTTGAAAATTGATGAGTATATGGAAGAATATATGCCTAATCTGTATGCGATTTATCAGAAGCATCCGGAGTATCAGAAAAATATGCTTGCACCAGATGGCCATCAGTACTCTTTGGGTAATCTAGGTGATAAAATCAATTACTCCAAGCTGTCTCGTGTGTTCATCAACCAAACTTGGTTGAAAGAAGCCAATTTGGAGACACCCAAAACGTTAGATGAATTTATCGATATGCTGCGTGTCTTTAAACAGCGTGAGGACTGTGAAGTCCCCATGGGTGGTGGTTTTGACGCTATCAGTCCCGGCTTAGCAATTCTTACTGCTCTTGGCTACGTCACAACTCAACCCAATGGTGGTTCTGTGTGTTTGCGCAATGGCAAAGTGGTGCTACCCTATGGCGATCGTGAAATCTACGGCGAATACTTGAAGATTATGAATACCCTTTACACAGAAGAACTGATATCTCATGATTATTACACGCTGGAAACACCTCAGGTACGTGCGATAGCAGCGAATAATGCAACTGGTATTTTGGCAGAAACCCCATATCTGTCTTCTCCTGAAACCTTTACCAACTGGTGGTCCATGCTACCTCTAACTAGTGCATGGAATGATACTCCTGTTTGGCCCGATAACGCTCATTACCTGTCTTCTGGTATCTTCTGTATTGGCGCTAATACCGAATATCCGGAGTTGTGCTGTGCGCTGGGTGACATGCTGTTTAACGAAACCGGTATTATATACTGGCTGCTGGGGCCGCAGAAGGACTCTGAAGATCTGCTTGATTTCATGGGCGGCTGGATCGTTGATGAAAGTGGTAACTATGATTTTGTTGATCTACATACCGACACAACTGGCATGTATGGCAACAGCGGCTACACATATCGTATGAAGAAGGTGGGAGCATTAACTGGTTACATCTGCGGCATTACTGGTGAGAATATTGCACGTCGCATGTGTGAAATGGCGAGTATAGAATATAAGGGATTTACTGAATGGGATATGACACATCCTGACCATCACTATCAGGCTTCTTTGGAAGAGAATGTGGGACCTTATCTGACCGAACAATTTCCACCCATCGTATTCTTTGATATGGACACCGCTGCCCGCATTACTGAGCTTAACACTCTGATTGGTGATTATTGGAAAGCTGAAAGTGCGAATTTTATCACCGGTCGTCGTTCACTAACTGATGAGGAACTAAATAAGTACTTCGATCAACTGGACAGCCTTGGTTTCCAAGAACTGTTGAGCTATTATGTGGACTACTATGAGGATTACCAAGCTACTAAGTAAGAATCTCACCAACTATAGAGTTACAGTAATATTGTAACCCCCTTATCAAAAAACAGAGCCGTTATTGATTATTGTACATCTTACGGCTCTGTTTTTAGTGGATATAGAAAGCATCTCAACTCTTTTGATCTTGCTTGGAGCCATGTTTTAAACAGAAAAACAACCACTCGTCTTCTTATTGAAGATCTATCTGTTGAGTAAACCTAAAAAACAAAAAGCCGTTGTCTAGCACTATTGTATATTGCCGATAAAATTACCGGCACTTTATTCCCAACCTCCCTATCTTCAACTAACCAAAAACCACCGACAACACCAGTATTAATAATAGTAAAAATAATAAAAAACTGGTGACTAACCAACAGTTAGTCACCAATCTGGCTCCCCAGGTAGGACTCGAACCTACAACAACCCGGTTAACAGCCGGGTGCTCTGCCATTGAGCTACTGAGGATCATGCTTGCAAGCGGCTGTGCTTGCAAGATGTTGTTAGAAACCGGCAGTGACCTACTCTCCCGGGCCGTTCCCAGCCAAGTACCATCGGCGCTGAAGGGCTTAACTTCTGTGTTCGGGATGAGAACAGGTGATCCCCTTC
>JGI24712J26585_10004565_pt1 | contig 10503 bp, 8 predicted proteins | sample BioPla3DNA2_FD_26585 | JGI IMG/M metagenome (IMG submission 26585)
ATGTCACCATATAAGAGTTTAAAACTTTTCTTGACAATGTATAAAATTTTTGCTTTACTATATTAAATATGTTAAACGCAATGAAGGAGAAAAAGAGCGTTTTCCGTCCTTCAGAGAGTTGCCGGATGCTGCGAGGCAATGGTGGAAACGTATCGAGCTCGCTCCGGAGCGGCCGCTCGAAAGGCAGATTATTTACAAGCCGATTTAGACGCGGACGGGTATGCTTTCCGTTATAAAAAGCAGGGCGTGACATGCGCCTGTTGAGTGGGGATAGATTACCAAAAAGAGTGGTACCGCGGAAGTGATAGCTTTCGTCTCTTGTATAAAGGCAGGGGATGAAGGTTTTTTTATTTATTGCAGGAGGTTATGATACATGAAGCTGGCATTTTCAACCCTTGGATGCCCCGATTTTGATTGGTCCGATATTTATTCCATAGCAAAAGATTTTGGTTTCTCCGGTATCGAGATACGGGGACTGGGAGAGAACATTTTTTCCGTAAACGCCCGCCCTTTCAGGGCGGAGAATATCGAGAAGACAAAAGAACTTCTCAAGCGGCTTAAGCTTGAGATACCCTGTTTTTCATCAGGGATCTCACTGGAAGACCCGAAAAACGCCCAACAGGCCCGGGCGGAGCTCAGGCAGTACATAGAGCTGGCAGCCAGTCTCAATACTCCGTATGTAAGAGTGCTGGGGGATGCCACTGCAGCTCCGGTAAAGGAAGTGGATGACCGGGTTGTGTTGGAGTCTCTGCGCGAGCTGGTTCCATATGCCGAAGAAAAGGGAGTTACACTTCTTGTGGAGACCAACGGCGTGTATGCCGATACCGCCCGTCTTTATGATTTGCTCACCAGTGTGCAAAGTGATGCCGTTGCTGCGCTGTGGGATATACATCATCCCTACAGGTTCATGAATGAAACACCGGAAGAGACTGTGAAAAACCTCGGTTGCTATATCAAATACACCCATATTAAAGACAGTGTGGTGGAAAACGGGGAGGTCAGCTATAGGCTTATGGGCGAGGGAGACCTGCCTATCGAAAGCGCGATAAATGCTCTCCATTCAATAAACTATGAAGGTTATATAACGCTGGAATGGCTGAAAAGGTACATGCCTGATCTGAACGATGCGGGCATAGTGTTTCCCCATTTCGCAAACTATATGAGCAAATATTTAAAGACTTCCCACAGGGCGGGACGCCTGTATGACGACAACAGGAAGGCCGGGAAGTATATCTGGCCTAAGGAGCAACTGATTGACCTGACCTTTCCCCAGGTACTTGACAGGGTTGTGGAGGAGTTTCCCGATCAATACGCTTTCCGGTACACAACTACCGATTATACGCGCACCTATGCTCAGTTCAGAGAAGATGTGGATACCTTTGCCAGGGCTCTTATCGCGATAGGAGTCAAGCCGGGGGACCATGTGGCCATATGGGCTACGAATGTGCCCCAGTGGTTTATCACATTCTGGGCAACCGTAAAAATCGGTGCGGTGCTGGTTACCGTTAACACCGCGTATAAAATATACGAGGCTGAATATCTGTTAAGGCAATCTGATACACACACTCTTGTTATGATTGACGGCTACAAGGATTCTGATTACATCTCAATTATTAAAGAGCTTTGCCCAGAGCTTGAAACGTTGGAGAAAGGCAAATATCTTTACAGCAAACGTCTTCCGTTTTTAAGAAATATCATCACAATAGAGTCGGAACTGAATGGTTGCCTGACATGGGATGAGTGTTTGGAGCTGGCGGACAGGGTGCCTATTGAAGAGGTATACAGGAGAGCGGCAGCCATCAGCAAGGACGAGGTATGCAATATGCAGTATACTTCCGGCACCACCGGTTTTCCGAAGGGAGTTATGCTCACCCACTATAATGTGGTCAATAACGGGAAAGCAATAGGAGACTGTATGGACCTGTCCAGTGCAGACCGTATGATGATACAGGTGCCTATGTTTCATTGCTTCGGAATGGTTTTGAGTATGACAGCGGCGGTAACTCATGCCGCTACCATGTCGCCTATTCCGGCGTTTTCACCCAGGCTTGGGCTGGAGTGTATAACAAAGGAGAAGATAACCGCTTTTCAGGGTGTTCCCACCATGTTCATAGCGATGCTTGAGCATCCGGATTTTGAAAAGACCGACTTCAGCCATGTGCGGACCGGGATAATGGCCGGAAGTCCCTGCCCTATTAAGGTCATGAAGGATGTCATTGAAAAAATGAACATGACAGATATTTGCATAACCTACGGTCAGACCGAAGCCTCCCCCGGCTGTACAATGAGCAAGACTACCGACAGTATTGAGGCAAGAGTCAACACTGTGGGCACCAATTTGTTTGGTGTGGAATGCAAAATTGTGGACCCTGTCACCTGGGAGGAGCTTCCGGACAATGTGGACGGGGAGCTGGTTGCCAGGGGATACAACATTATGAAGGGCTATTATAAAATGCCTGAGGCAACCTCTGCCGTCATCGACTCTGATGGCTGGCTGCATACCGGAGATATGGCAAGACGGGATGAAAACGGATATTTTAAGATTACAGGGCGCATAAAAGACATGATAATCAGGGGAGGAGAGAATATATATCCCAAAGAAATCGAGGATTTTATCTATACCCATCCCAAGGTTTCCGATGTCCAGGTCGTCGGTGTGCCGGACAAGGTATACGGAGAGGAAATTGCGGCGTTTATAGTTAAAAAAGCTGGCGTAGATGTGACAGAGGAAGAAATCAAAGAGTATGTGAGAGCCCACATGGCAAAGCACAAGACCCCGAAATATGTGGTGTTCGTAGACCAGTTCCCAATGAATGCCGCAGGCAAGATATTAAAATATAAAATACGGGAGGAAGCAGTGGAAATACTGGGACTCAAGGATGCGGCCTCCATCGAGACGGCGTAGTTTGAGCGAAAGTTTCCAGCCGGGTATGGCGGCGGTAAACAGTGATTTATGAAGAGCAAAAGCAGCAGGGNATACCCTGCTGCTTTTGCCAGCATGTAGAAAAGCTTGCCCAATGGCTATGGTAGAAAAAACGGGAGAGGAGAACCCCCGTCTTTTAAAGCTGGTTAATATTTGCCGTAGGTCCTGACGGTATCAAACAAGGCCTCCACGTTTTCTCTTTTGCAGTTTCCGAGACCACAGGAGGTTTCAAATATGAAGCCGCCTCCGGGCGCGCAAATATCCAGCAGGCGCTTAGCCTCATCCCGCACCTGCTCGGGAGTGCCCCAATCAAGCAGGGAGGTGGGAAATCCGCCGGATATGCATGCTATGTTTCCAAGCTTCTTCTTGGCTTCGGCCATGTCAACCGTTTCAAAGTGATAAAACACTTTTCCGGGAGGAACTTCGCTAAGGCAGTCCAGACGGGAATTGTATCTTCCCTCCGTATAAATATATGGCACCTTGCCGCTGTCTATTATCTCGAGTATTATCTGCTGTAAATGCCGCCAGTAATATTTACGGTAGTACTCATCACTCATAAACCCGTCCATTCCCTTGTGCAGGGCCATAAAAACGAACTTACCCTCACCGATGCCTTTTGTAGCTCTGATCATCTCTATCTGTTGCTCGAAGGCTTCTTCTATGTACCTCTCCACATATTCGGGTCTGTCATAGAGATCGGTTAAAGAGAGAATTGTTCCTCTGTAAAAATCACTGTAGCTGTCAAAGGGAACGCCAGCCATGCCTCCCATAAGATTTGGGTATCCCATCTCTTCAATCTCCCGGGCAATCTCAGCGGATTTTTCCTGATAAGACTTATAAAACTCGTCAATAGCCCAGAACTTTTTTATCATTTCCTTGAACTNGGGAGTGGAAAACACTGCCGCCATCTGCCTTGCACCTGAGACAACGGCGTCAGGATAGAAAGCGGAAAACGGCTCCAGGAGCTCCGCTGATCTGGGAAGGGCTTTTCTGAGAATCCACCCTGTCCTGTCGGAGAAAAATTCGTCAAACTCATCGTCCAGGAGAAGAGGAAATTCTATAAACTGCTGCAGGGAGTTTTTATCAATGATATCTCCCGGCATACCTGCCCACCGCATGTTTTTGGGAGCGGACATTTCCAGGGCGGGGCCCTCTCCGGCAAAAACCATACCTACGCCGGTCCCCTGGTCGGGGTCGAAGTCTTTTAAGTATTTTATAGCGGCATGCCTCATTTTGGAAAGGGAGGTGTCATATATAACCTCGGCTACAGTATACCCGGCGTTGAAAATGGGAAAGAGCTCGGTGGGGGGAGTCATGGGTACCATATCCGGCTCTTTCAGAGCTATGGCATCATTGATACGCTTGAGCTTAAGATCATGTTTTTTCTTGTTTTCCAAAGTCATTTCAGCAACTCCATTCTCCGTTTTAGAAAAAATACGACTTATAGCTGCGTGTAGAATATTGCATTTGCCGCTTATGTGAAATTTATTAACAAAAGCGTAACAAACATATGCCATACCACACTATATTTATGACTATAGCACAAAATATTTGGCAAATCAACAGCAAAATTATAAAAAATATAGTAAACATGACAAAGATGAAGTCGAAAATTAATATCTGATTAACAACCCTCCCCTTTCTCTTGAGGAAATAAAACCCATAAAGCTATTTCTGTTTACAGGAGAGCCGGGATTTGATAAAATAGCCCGGAAAGAGAGGTTTGGTAAATGGCTTTTGATCTGGAAAAATATTTTGAGCGTATTAACTGGCGTCCCGGCAATGAAGATCCTTTGGAGAAGCTGAGGATGGTGCATTTTAAGCATATCACCAGTATACCCTTTGAAAATCTTGATGTATACAATAAAAAAACTGTTTTGGTGGACCCGGAAAGCGTATATGAAAAGCTTGTATTGAATAAAAGAGGCGGCTATTGCTTTGAGATGAACTGCCTTTTACATACGGCCCTTTGTGCGATGGGTTATGATGTGAGGCCATATCTGGCCAGGATATCCATAGCAAATTTTGGATTTGGCCCATATACCCATCGTATTAACATAGCCCAGCTGGGAGATGAAAGATATCTGCTGGATGTGGGTTACGGAGGCAACTGCTTTGCGCTGCCTGTAAAGCTGGAAGTGGGTCTCGAACAAAAGCAGCTCTGGATGAATTATCGCGTAGTCCGCTCGGATGTGGAAGATTATGTTGTCCAAATAATGGAAGACGGTAAATTTGTTGATATGCTTGGTTTTAATGATAAGCCGGCAATACCAATGGATTTTGAAATCGGAAATTTTTATACAAACATGCATCCATCTTCATTTTTCAGAGATCATATAATGTGTGCGATTTATACGGAAAACGGGAAAGTCACTCTCTTTGACAATAACCTGACAATAAGGCAGGACGATAAGACGACCACAAAGGTACTGAGCAAAGAAGAAATGGTCCCCGCGCTGAAGCGGTATTTTAACATAGACGCGGAAGGCTTGGTTTAGGGTCTGTTGTTGTCCTTTTTTATTTGTTTACATGTTCGACAAAATTTGTTAACAGTAGGACTGTATACTGTATTTACAGGATTGTTAGTGCCAAACTGCTCGTCCGCAAGACTGTCGAGGCCGATGCTTGCGGGCGGCAGACCAAAAACAAACTGCCCATGACAGGGGGCTTCATGGGCAGATAATAGGGTATCTCTGATAATTTTCAATTGCGGGATACCTATAGGTAAACATAGCAGCAGCGAAAAGACTAATCTTTTGCTGCTGCTATGTTTTTTGGTCACAACGGATTATGTCCGGGAATAGAATGGGGCAAGCGGATAGAATGAACGGATAATGTCAAGGAGCTGTAATTCTATGATAAATACATAAAATGGAGGGAAACAGGTGAAAGGCAGACTCAAATTCGCGATTATAGGCGGGGACATGCGCCAGGTCAAGCTGGCGGAACTGCTGGCAGTTGACGGGCACACTGTTTCGGCCTTTGCTATGGATAAGATACAGTCCATATGGGGAGTAAGGCGCTCGGATTTATTATTCGATGCAGTGGCAGGAGCCGCGTATGTGGTTTTGCCCCTTCCTTTAAGCGGACATCAAGGTTTCCTTAATGCACCCCTTTCGGAAAATACATATACCATCGAAGAAGTGTTCCGCTGCCTGAGTCCAGAGCAGATAATATGCGCGGGCAGAATTGACAGTAAAAGCGCTGAGATGGCAAAAAATCATCGACTCAATCTGTTTGATTATTTTCAACGGGAGGAACTGGCGGTTTCGAATGCCGTTGCCACGGCTGAGGGTGCCATTCAGCTGGCTATGGAGGAGACGGTCATAACGATTTGCCACGCAAAGGTACTGGTCATAGGTTTTGGCAGGGTAGGGAAGCTGCTTGCCCACCGGCTCAGAGGGCTTGGAGCGGATGTCACCGTCTCGGCCAGAAGCTATGCGGATATTGCCTGGATTAAGGCCTATGGCTACAGGGCGGCCAACACCCTGTCCCTTCAGGGAATTCTGTCCCGTTTTGATATTATATATAATACGGTTCCGGCAAGAGTCCTGGGCGTGGAGCTTCTCAGAGAGCTTTCGCCCGATTGCCTGTGTATTGACCTGGCGTCAAAGCCCGGCGGTATGGATTTTGCTGCCGCTGCTAAACTTGGAATTAATGCAATTTGGGCGCTTTCCCTGCCCGGCGAGGTGGCGCCTACCACCTCTGGGGTAATAATAAAAGAAACAATTTACAATATAATATCCGAACAGGAGGTATATAAGTGAAGCCGACTGTCATAGGTTTTGCCCTATGCGGTTCATTCTGCACATTTGAACAGGTGATAAAGGTCTTAAAAAGGGTGGCGGCGGAGTATACCGTTATTCCGATTATGTCTCAAAATTCAGCTTCGACAGATACCAGGTTCGGCACAGCCGACGCTTTCATAAAAGAAATAGAAAGCATTTGCAAAAGGCCTGTCATAACAAGAATAGAAGAGACTGAGCCCATTGGACCCGAAAGGCTGTTGGATCTCCTTGTAATAGCTCCCTGCACGGGCAATACGATTGCGAAAATAGCAAGCGGGATAACAGACACAGGGGTCACCATGGCCTATAAGGCGCACCTGAGAAACCAAAGACCCGTACTCCTTGCTGTTTCAACAAATGATGCCCTGGGAGCCAACGCGCCCAATATAGGGCTCCTGTTAAACAGGAGGCACAATTATTTCGTCCCCTTTTATCAGGACGATCCCTTCTTAAAGCCCACCTCCCTGACAGCCGATTTTGACTTAATCCCGGAGGCTATAGAGGCAGCTCTGGAGGGACGGCAGCTCCAGCCTATGATAAGGCAGAGCATAGGTTGAGATAAACTTGGTGTTATGGGTTTAAGCCNGCCGAAGGGCGGTCACGATATATAGAACACGCAGGACCTGTCGGTAAAGACATGACCTGCGTGTTTTATGTAAACTTATCTGCAGCTTTATTTGCTGATATTGATATATGGGTGTGGGCTTGCAGACAGCGCGGCAAAGCACCTGCCACAAAAAGAACTTATAAATTCAACACTTTTTATCTTATTTACAAGCCGCGTGCAAACTTCAAGGGCCATTTCGTATTCCCAGCTCGTTATTTGGCCTTTTTCAAAGGCTTCCTGAAGTTCGTCTTCATCTAAAACCTTAATTCCCGATTTGGGATTTAAGACCACATCAAGATATAAGTCCTCGAAATACGGGACCTCACAGCCTATGAAGTTTTGTCTTGTTATATCAAAATACCATTCCACTATCCGGTTTTTATCGTCATATACCGCTGTCATGCACCAGTTGTCATCCTCCGGCAGGAAAATGAGCCATTTGTATCCCCTAGCCCCATATATGACAGGAGTACCCTCGTGAATAAAGCTGACTACTCTTTTGGTTGATTTTATATTAACATGGGAAGCAAAGCCTTTGAAGATATCGTCAACCCTCGTTATTTTGTAGGTGTATTGCTCCAGCCAGTCCAGGTGGCGGGCATCAAGATATCTTAGTTTCATATTTATTCCACTGAGCCCCTAAAACTGATATGCATCCGCGTCTAAATCTACTACTGCTTAAAAGCTTTAAGAGCCAGCTTGATATAGTCCAGCATCTGCTCCTCCAGGTCAAAATCACCGTTGTANAGGCACCATTTATAGCATATGCCCCTGGCCAATACAAAGAAATAGTCGGCAATCATCGAGGCGTCCATATCGCTTTTCAGCTCGCCGCTTTTCAGACCGTTGATGATAATTTCTTCAAACACCTTTTGCATTGGGCGGTGCTTGGCGAAAAAAGGATTGTCCGACTGGTACAGTATTTTCATCAAATCAAGGCCTGTGTTCAGATTAAGCTGGGCGTAATATCTGAAATAGTCTATGATTTTTTCCTCCGTGTTGCCCGAAACCCTGAGAGCAACCGATTCGGTAAAAAACTTGTCCCCGTCCAGATATATGCTGAAAAACAAGTCGTTTTTTGTTGGGAAATAGCTGTAGAAGGTACCAATTGAAACATTGGCGGCAGCGCAGATATCTCTCACGGTTGTATTGTGATAGCCCTTTTCCTTTATGAGCTTTAATGATGCGTTAAGCAGCTTTTCTCTGGTCTGTTTGGCCTTGCTGTCTTTTGCCACATTTTTGTCCATTTATCTCTCGTTCCTTTGCTTATCTCTTCTTGCAGTTTAATAATTACATGCCGCAGTAAAACATTTTGAAAAAGCAGCACCCGGCATCTTTTTTATTATACAACTTTTCATACCGGTAGTAAAGAAAACAGGTTATTATTGCATGTTCAGCGGCTTCGGAGCTGTAGAAATATCAGGCAGCCTGATATTGAAATAAAAAATCTGAATATGTATAATGTCATTAACATTATTTTGCTCCACGTTGAAGCTATGGACGTTTTTGTGCCGCCAGGAAGGACGAGGGTATTATGAAACGCTCCGAAATAAACGAAATACTGAAAAAAGCAGAAGGCTTTATATCCCGCATGAGCTTTATGCTTCCTCCGTTTGCGTATTTTCCGGCTGAAAAATGGAGGGAGTTGGGGCCGGAGTGGGACGAGGTTCGCCACAATATGCTGGGCTGGGATATAACCGACTACGGCCACGGAAGATTTAGCGATATTGGGCTTGTGCTGTTCACACTCCGAAACGGCAGTGTTTCAAATCCCCGTTATAAAAAGCCATATGCGGAAAAAATCCTGATATCCGAAGAGGGCCAGCTGTGTCCGAACCACTTTCATTTCAATAAGATGGAGGACATAATAAACAGAGGCGGCGGAAATCTGCTCATACGTGTCTGGCAGTCCGACGGACAGGGCGGACTGTCGCCAGGGCCCTTGACCGTTATGACAGACGGATTTCAACAGGTTGTAAAGGCAGGCACAACCCTGCGTATTGAACCGGGGATGAGCATTACCCTTATGCCCGGTCAGTACCATGAGTTCTGGGCGGAACCGGGGTTCGGGCCGGTTTTGATTGGTGAGGTGTCATCGGTAAACGATGACAAAACGGACAATCGCTTTTATGAGTCCCAGGGACGGTTTCCACAAATCCTGGAGGATGAGCCGCCCCTTTATCTGTTGTGCAATGAATACGACTTCTATTTAAATAAATAAGGAGGTTATGAATCGCTGCAAGCCATGAGGGTTTAGAATCTTGCGGCGGTTTCTATTTATGAGGATGGTTGACATAACTGCACTGGGAGAGCTTCTTATCGACTTTACTGAATATGGCAGTTCTGCCTCCGGAATGCGTCTCTTTGAGCAAAATCCCGGAGGTGCGGTAGCGAATGTGGTGTGCGCCGCAGCCAGACTGGGAGTGTCAACGGCATTTATAGGTAAAATCGGCGGAGATATACACGGGGAGTTTCTTGTCTCGGTGCTCCGGCGGGAGGGGGTCGATACCCGGAATCTGATTATTTCCCCCGGGCATAACACAACAGTTGCCTTTGTGGCATTGGGTAAGAAGGGTGAGCGGGAATTCAGCTTTTACAGGAAAAACGCGGCCGATGTATCCCTTGAGACCGGTGAACTGAACAGGGAGCTGATCAGAAACTCCAAAATACTGCATATAGGCACCGTATCAATAACCGATGACCCAGCCAGGAGCGCAACACTGGCAGCTGTCGCAGAGGCAAGGCGGGCATCGGCCATTATTTCCTGCGATATTAATTTCCGGCCTTCTCTATGGAGTTCACGGAAGGATATGCTCTACTGGGCAAAATACATGCTTCCGATGGTGGATATGCTGAAGGTGTCTGAGGAGGAGGGGGCTCTTTTGACGGGAGAAGATGACCCGCAAGAAATGTCCCATATGTTGATGAGGGATTATTCCATACCCTGTATAGCCGTAACCTGTGGGGAGAGGGGCGCCTTTATCCGATGCCGGAAGGGAACAGTTCGGGTTCCGGCAGTACCTGCAAAGGTTGTAGACACCACGGGCGCGGGAGATGCCTTTTGGGCGGCGTTTTTGTACTCGTTTATAAAATCGGGCATAGAGCACACCGATATAAGTTCGGAGCAGGCTGAAGATTTCGGACGCTTTGCCACCGCAGCAGCCTCCATATGTGTAGAATCAACA
>JGI24712J26585_10004567_pt1 | contig 10501 bp, 6 predicted proteins | sample BioPla3DNA2_FD_26585 | JGI IMG/M metagenome (IMG submission 26585)
CATCTTCATTTTCTGCAAGATGATATGCAACTGCCATAAAGAGATGAATATTTTCCAACTCGTGATACTCATCATACTTTAACGCTTGTTGATAATACTCGATTGCCAAGCCAAATGCTTCTTGTTCCATAAAAATATTGGCGATGGCCATCAATGTGTCTGGTTGAGCGGGATTGAGCTCTATAGATTTCATATAAGCAAGCAAAGCCGCTGCAGTATCATCCAGGCCCATCAGCCCTTCAGCAAAATACACCCAAGCATCAGCATCATCATTTTTAACTTGAATAGCTTGCTGAATATAGTGTAAGCTTTCCTGAAAAAGATCTTGCTCCATCAAGCAGACAGTAATCCCAATCAAAGCATCATAATTATCCTTGTCTTTATCCAAAGCCTTTTGGTAAAAAGTGATGGCGTCCTGATACCTTTCCAATCTTTCATAACATTCACCGATATAAGGATAGGTTTGGCCACTATCTCCCGTCAGTTCTTCAAAAGCAAAAAACTCATCCAAAGCATCGTCGTATTGCTGCATTTGAAAGTGTGTGTGAGCCTTTTGCAGGCAAGTCAGTGAATCGTCCGGATTAATCACCCTGGCATACTCAAAAGCATCAAGCGCATGTTGAAACTTTTGGTGGGTAAAATAGATTTGCCCGAGATTAAACCACGCTTCACCGGCATAGGGATCTTTGGTGAGAATGTGATTGTAAGTACGAATGGCCTTTGCATGTTCATTAAGATGTTCATAACAAAAAGCTAACTCAAACAACAACTCTTCATTATCAGGATTGTGAGCCACACCACGCTTTAAGTATTGAAAAGCCGAATTAATGTCATAATCAGTAAGGAAAATATAAGCAATATCCAAACAAACCTGATCCACATCCTCACCTTCTTTCTCTATCAAGTGTTCACAAAGTCTGTGGGCTTCTTCCCTCCTTTCAAGCTTCCGAAGCGCTTCAATTTTCAGCAAATTCAACTCGTAATCATCTTGCACTCCCAATGATTCGAGGATGCTATATGCCTTGTGAGTATCACCGGTGGCCAAATAAATTTTGGCCCTTTTGATCCTCAAAGCAAAATTATTGGGATGCAATTTCAATCCAAATTCTAAGGCTCCCGAGCTGTCTTTAGTTCGTCCGCTTCTCAAATAATAATCAACGATATCTTCAAGCTCTTCCACATCAAAATATCCTGACGTGCCGTCATGATTGGAAAGAAATGCTTCATAACGCTTTACCGATTCGTTGAAATCATCTTCAGGAGCAGAAAAGATACGTCTCATAAAGATTTTTTTGCAAAAATACGGTATTAATTACTATTAAATAAAAAACTTAGCTAAAAAGTTATTAACAAGAGCAAAGAACAAAGACAAATTAACGAAGAACGAGTTGATGAACTGTTCAACTGTTTGACTGTTTAATATTGAATGTGAATGTTGAATCGTTGAATTGTTGAACGGAGAACGATGAACAAACCAGACCCCGCACCCCGGAACTCGTAACTTCCCTAACTTCCATAACTTCCATAACTTCCATACAACTACTAACTACTATCTACTAACTACTAAAAAAACTTCATTAACTTCTAAAAACCACTAACTACCAACTACTAACTACATTAATTTCGCCGTTTTTACTTAACTTTGCACATCTTTTAAAGAATATGATAAGGTGTTTTCTTACATTTTCAATGTTTCTTTTTTGTGCAATAGGATTTGCACAGGCAAGGTACCAGGTGCTGAAAGATACAACGGACAGCAATTCCATCGTGCATAAAGTACAGGAAATACCCGAAATTGAAGTCAGTTCCAAAAATCCATTATCCAACATCAAATCTAGTTCAGGCGGTGTTTTTATCGATGTCCCTAAATTAAAGAAGCTGCCTTCTATCCTGGGAGATTCAGATCCGTTTAAAGCTTTGCAATACATGGGCGGTATCTCGCAAGCAAGTGATGCCAGCGCCAATATTCACGTAAGAGGGGGAGAGAATGATCAGAATTTAATTTTGTTGAATGGATCTCCAGTTGAAAACCCCACCCATATTCTTGGTTTATTTTCAGTGTTTAATCCCGATTTAATCGATCAAATGCAATATCTTAAAGCAGGTATTCCTGCTGAATATGGTGGTCGACTATCCTCTGTAATTGATGTCAAAAATTTTGTTAATCCCCCACTTAACACTGAATTAAGTGGAAATATCGGGCTCATTGCATCCCGTTTATCTCTTAAATCCCATATTGGCAACCAACTTTCGTATTACGCCGCTGCACGCGCCAGTTATATCCAATATGTCGTTATGCCCCTGTTATTGAAATTGGGCGTTGACCCCCAATTGACACAAAATAGTTTTGAATATTACGATGTTAATGCTGGTTTTAACTATTATTTTGGTGCAGGCACTAAATTATCCGCACATTATTACAGAGGACAAGACATGATTCAAATAGCAGAATTATCTCAATTCTCTTTTGAAGGCAATTCTAGCCGATGGGGTAACCACGTGCTGGGGATGCAATTAAGCCATGTGTTCTCCAATCAATTTAGTATGTTGCATTATCTGAATTTTTCAGGTTTCGATTTAAACTCTACAATGAATTGGCTGGCCAATGATTATCGCATCAATACTGATAAAAAATCTTATAATTACAAAACTGACTTTATTTATTTGGCCGGAAAACATAATGTCAAAACAGGCCTGGAGGCATCTTTCGAAAAACAACTGCCCATTACCATCAGGACCGAAAGCAATGATGGTTTACAAACAAATTTTCGATATAATCGATTCTTTTCCGGTGCCGTTTATTTACGTGATGAATGGGAAATGGGTCCCTTGCTCTTGAATGCGGGTGTCCGAACCTCTTTATACCATAAACTTCAAACTTATACTTCATCGGAAGATTCTGAACCAAGTGCGATTGATAAGGCAAAATCTTACTTTGGATTAGAACCTCGGTTATCGGGCCGTTTGATGTTAGATGATAAATCTTCTATTAAACTTTCTGCCGGCAAGCACTATCAATACAACAACAGAGTTCAGCTGATTAATTTCGGTTTACCCATTGAAATTTTTGTAGCAGCTTCATCTGTCACTCGACCCTCCTCGCTCTGGCATTTCTCCGGGGGATACTTCAGAAGCCTGTATAGCAACCATTGGGAAGTTAGTGCAGAAGCATATTATAAATCTTTTTCCAACTTATTGGAATACGGAGGAACCTTGAGCGATCTGTTTTCTGTAACAGCTATTGAGCAACTGATGTATGCCGGAAAGGGTCACGCTTATGGCACCGAACTTATGCTGCGCAAAAATTTCGGAAAAATAGCCGGTTGGATCAATTATACCTTGGGTTGGAACTACAGACAATTCGATGATATCAACGATGGAAAACGCTATTTGGCAAGCAATGACAGGAGACATGATCTATCTACAATAGTCATGTATAACATCACCCCTCAGTGGAATGTAAGTGCTACTTTTGTATATGCCACCGGGAACAGATTAAATCTGCCCAGAAGTTGGTACATCATAGATGACAAAGTAGTGCTGGAATTCAGCGGTTATAACGCATTTAAAATGCCGGATTATCACCGATTGGACGTATCTTTAACCTACAAATTACCCCGGTGGCAAAACATAGATTCCGAATTGAATCTGTCCATTTATAATTTGTACAACAGGGCTAACCCCTTTGAAGTACACTACAGTACCAAAACAGAAGAAAACAACTATAATTATAAAATCGCTATGACTTATCTTACACCTATATTACCCTCTATCTCATGGACTTTTCATTTAAAATAAACATACACAATCCATACATCCTGTTGTTTGGGGTGTTGATTTTACTTGCAGGATGTTATCCTGATATAGATTATACGTCAAAGGGTTACACGGAGAAAATAATCGTGGAAGGTAAAATTGAATCCGGTAAATATCCGCAAGTTTATCTGTCCTTGAATGTACCCTTGTCAGAATCAGTTGACAGCACGACCATCAGAGATAAAGTAATTCGGCATGCCAAAGTGACCGTCAGTGACGGAAATGTGGAGGAAATACTCACTTCAAAATGGGATGTGGAGCGTTTCCCTCCGTATGTTTATTTTGGAACAGAAATAAAGGGACAAACAGGAAAAACCTATTATTTAAAAGTGGAATATGGTGAGGAATACAGAGGAGAACATGCCATAAAATCACAGACCACCATCCCTCTGGATTTTCAAATAGACTCAGTCTATATTGAACCTGCCTCTGTTGACAGCTTACGCACGCTATCAGTGGCGATCAATATCGACAAGGACCGAAAGAATGCCTATCGTATTTACACCAGGAAAAGTAAAGATAAACGTTATATTGAAACCCCAATAGTTTTTAACAGTGATCTTAGCTTGGATGGTTTGCAAAAATTCACACTGAGTCCGCTTCCTAATAAAAACGACTCGTCTTTTACAGAAGGAAAGTATTTTGCCGTAGGAGATGCTGTTGACATAAAAGTAATAGCAATCGATAGCACTACAACCCGGTTTTTTAAAGACCTGACCATGTTTTCCATTATAGCAGGTAATATTTCCATCAACGAGATCAAACCTTTAAGTTCTAATATTACTGAGCCCGGTTTTGGGATTTGGTATGGGTGTGCTGTGCAAACGAAAAGAATTATTATTCAATAAGGATTATCAACTTCACTTTTCCCCCTGTACTTTTTTCTTGATAAAAAAGTACCAAAAAATCAAGACTGTGCCTGCCTTGCTCAAAAAACTTGCGCTCAATTGTTTTTTGGCTCACCAGGCAAGGTCGATCCGAAAGGAGGGATGGTTTTTTTACAAAAAAAGGGAGCAAATACTGCTCCCTCCTTTTACTGAAGTTAATATTTGGCTTATCAATCGAAGTAGTTTTCCACTATTTCCTCGATTTTTTCAAACAATTCCTCAAATCCGGAATTCACATACTCCTCAAGTCTCATTTTTGAACCATCGCTTAATACGAAACGAGGCATTACCTCATAGTATATGTATGTTTCGTAATATATATCTCCTTGATAATCCCATACCGGATATTCATATTCTATCTCTTCTACATAAAAATCCACACCGGCAAATTTCACATCGTCATCTGTAAAGTAACCATATCCCACGATGTATTGATTCATGATGGCAACTTCTTGTCCTGCAACAACTTCTTCTGATAACGATTCCCAATCTATATCATCCATTGCCTCTGCGAATCCCTTCACATCAGCTATACCGGCTTTAATAGCGATATTCATTACCTGGCAATTTATAGCAATTTTATCGACAACATCATCCGGGTCATCAGAATCATCAATATCTTCAAAACTAAATTTACCGGTCGTTTCAGCAGCTAGTTTTATCAGAGATTTTGTGCCTTTTTTGAACGCATATTCCGCAGACATTTCTTTCTTATCATTACTAGCTTTTGCTTCCCAGCTAAAATCATCAATTTCAAGTTTTTGCTTCACCTCCTTAGGCATACCATCATCAAAATATTTTCCTGTAAATGAAGCCTTCAAAACAGTTTTACCATCAACCTTAATAGATAATTTAGCACTTGCAGGATAATATACTCCCTCATCATCATCATCACTATCAGGTATTAATATTTTAGATTCAGTGAATTCGAAAGAGATAAGACCATTGTTATCTTTATTTTCCATTGCTTCCGGTGATGCCGGCAATCGGAAAATGGCCTTATTTTCTAACTCCTGTTTTAAATCAAATTCTTTAGTGTCAAAGTTATAAACATATTCACCGAACACGATACCTTCACCTTCATCGTAATCATCTTGAATGACTTTCATTTGTCTTTCCAATCCGGCAAGGACATTGGATTTTCCATTTCGTATATCTGTGGCAATAGCACGTAGAGGTGCATACATTCGTCCATTTGGACCACCTTCAAAGGCTACCGCAAAATTTTCGATAGCATTTACGGCAGGTGTTTCTAACAAATCTTCCATATGCTCAACAAACTCAAGAGCATTGCCTTCAATTTTTTGTTTTTGTTGTTCAACGGGAAGAGGGGAAAATTCAAGCTTTTTATCTAAATCCAAATCTGGTTTAGGTTCGCAAGCATTAAAGGCCAACATTGCTGTTAGACCCAAGAACAAAAATAACGATTTCCTTTTCATACTGATTTAATTAATTTGGTGAATAAAATCGGGTAAAAAATATTAAATATCAAATTCTAAAAATTTTCAATTGTACAGAAGATGCAAAACATCAAGAGAGTGTTACAATATGTCAAATAATTTTATAAAAGCAAGCCGGATTTTTTCAAAACCAAATACATAAAATAATGAAGCTCTAGGGTTAAAAACCATCTTCCTGCTGCATAATGACCATGAATTATTCTCATACCACTTTTGAACCATTGCTTAGCAGCACTCCAGGTTGTATAACAGTCAAACTACCATCCGGATTCTCAGCCGATAAAATCATCCCTTCACTGTCTATTCCCCGCAGCTTTCTGGGCGGAAAGTTGGCTATGAAAAGTACTTGTTTGCCAATAAGATCAGCCGGATTAGGATAATACTCAGCAATACCGGAAAGGATGGTACGCCCCTTCAAACCATCATCAATGCGGAACTGCAACAATTTATCGGCTTTCGGTACTTTTTGACAATCCAGCACCGTACCTACCCGAATATCCATTTTCATAAATTCATCAAAACTAACATTTTCCTTAATGTCTTCGGGCTTCCAAGTAGCCAATTCATTGGACTTTTTTGTATCCAATAGTTTTTGAATTTGCGCTTCAATAACTTCATCTTCAATTTTTTCAAATAGAAGCTCCGGCTTTTTCAATTGTAAACCTTCTTCCAATAAGTCAATCCGACCTAATTCATCCCAGTCAAATGATTCTAAATTGAGTAAATCACGTAACTTTTTCGATGAGAACGGTAAGAAAGGCTCAAAAGCAATGGCCAAATTTGCTGCTATCTGCAAACTTAAATTGAGGATAGTTCCTACCCTGTTCATATCGGTTTTTGCCAACTTCCAGGGCTCGGTATCAGCTAAATATTTATTACCTATACGTGCCAAATTCATGGCCTCTTTCTGAGCTTCCCGGAATTTAAAATGATCGAGCAAATTTTCAACTTTAGCTTTTACATTTTTAAACTCATCCAAGGTTTGCTTGTCATAATCGGTCAATGCGCTTATTTTAGGTACTCTGCCTTCGAAGTATTTATGTGTCAACACCAAAGCCCGGTTGATAAAATTCCCGTAAATAGCTACCAATTCGTTATTGTTTCTTGCCTGAAAATCTTTCCAGGTGAAATCATTATCCTTGGTTTCCGGCGCATTGGCAGTCAGCACATAACGCAATACATCCTGTTTATCGGAGAATTCTTGCAAATATTCATGCAACCACACCGCCCAATTACGGGAAGTCGATATCTTATCGCCCTCTAAATTCATAAACTCATTGGCAGGCACATTATCCGGCAAGATATAACTCCCCTCAGCCTTCAGCATTGCCGGAAAAACAATACAATGAAACACAATATTGTCTTTTCCGATAAAGTGAAGCAAACGCGTGTCCTCATCTTTCCACCATTTTTCCCAATCGTCGGGTAACAATTCTTTCGTGTTGGAGATATAACCAATTGGCGCATCAAACCAAACATAAAGCACCTTACCCTCAGCACCTTCCACAGGAACGGGGATACCCCAATCCAAATCGCGACTGACGGCACGTGGTTGTAAACCCATATCTAACCAACTTTTGCACTGTCCGTACACATTGGGTTTCCACTCCTTATGTTCTTCCAAAATCCATTGACGTAGCCATGCTTCATGTTGATCCAAAGGCAAGTACCAATGTTTGGTTTCACGCTTTACCGGCACACTGCCACTGATGGTCGATTGTGGGTTGATCAAATCATCCGGACTCAATGATGTACCGCAAGATTCGCACTGATCGCCATAAGCATGCTCATTGCCGCAATGTGGGCATTTGCCGGTGATATAGCGATCGGCCAAAAACTGTTGCGCCTTTTCATCATAGTACTGTTCTGAACTTTTTTCAATGAAACCGCCTTTGTCATAAATAGTTTTAAATATTTCCGAAGCCAGTACCCGGTGAGTGGAAGAGGTTGTGCGAGAGTATATGTCAAAAGAAATTCCAAAAGTTTCAAAAGATTTCTTTATCATATCATGATACCGATCGACAATATCTTGCGGAGTAACCCCTTCTTTCCTCGCCGTTAACGTAATAGGAACCCCATGTTCGTCCGATCCTCCGATAAATAAAACATCCTCACCTTTCAAACGAAGGTAACGCACGTAAATATCGGCCGGAACATAAACACCTGCCAAATGCCCTATGTGAATGGGACCATTGGCATAAGGAAGAGCAGTTGTAACGGTAGTACGCTTAAAATTCTTCATATGATTATGTGCTTTTAACAAACGACAAAAATACAAAAAATTCAGTTAAACAGCTTCTAAAGGCATGGTTAATTCAAATTGAAATATGTATTTATATTTCATGTGATGAAGTTTCATACCCGTTCATACAAACAAAACACTAAATACTCATTGGTTAAAGTTGTCTAAATATCTTGCATTATGCTACCATGCTTAGGGGATATATCTTCAGAAAAACATTAAAAATTTCTAATTATTGAGGCTTTTTGGCTAAAACATTTGCGAATAAGATTGAATCACCGTATATTTATGCCGTGATTTTTTCATAGTATTAGATTTAAGGTTAACAAAAAAGGATTGGGTTGTCGTGAGACAACCCATCTTGTTTTTATAAAGAAATGTTCATTAAATAAATTCAAATTTAAGAGTAGGCTTGATGAATATTTACTTTTGAAACAGCCCCTAATTTTGCTTCTTTTTTTATGGTATCTCGTATTTTTTCAATTCTTTCTTGAGCGCGTTGCTTTGATTATTAGTTACTTGGTCCATTAACTTCCAGAAAGCAACTCCATGATTCATTTCACGGGTATGGCACAACTCGTGTAAAATCACGTAATCTATCAAATGCATGGGCAATAACATCAAGTAAAACGACAAATTAATATTCCGTTTTTGTGAACAACTCCCCCATCTCGTCTTACTGGATTGTATTTTTACATCCAACACCTTGAAATTATACTGTTTAGCCAACTCAAAAACACGTTGCGTCAACACCCTTTTGGCTTCCTTTTTTAAAAAATGATTGACTCCTTCCCAGCATGCTTCCTGAACTTCATCTGACAACATGTCTACGTCCCGAGGCACTTCAATGCTCAATACTTTATCTTGAAGAGAAAAGAACAAATCTTGTCGGTTTGCAGGTACAACTTTAACAGAAAAGGTAAGCGTCTGAATGTTATTATCAGGAGTGATTTGTAGTTTTAATTTCTTTTTCTGAATTTTTTGCTGCTTCCTGAAGATTTCGTTCTTCTTTGAAAGAATAAAATCTATCACATAAGATTTGCTAACATGATGCGGCATGCTAACTTTCAGGCCGTCCGATTTAATTTTAACCGAAACACGTTTAGCCCTCTTATTGCGAACAAATTCAATCTTTCCGAAGTCTTTCAACTCCTGCATACAAAACAAATTTGTAGCAAAAGTAGCACATTTATCAACGAATAACGACATTTATGCTTAACTTTGCTGACAAATATTTTCAGATATGATTGAAGCAATCAACATTCACAAAAGTTTCGATGAGTTGCATGTGCTAAAAGGTGTCAATCTCAAAGTTGAACAAGGAGAAATAGTAGCTGTTGTCGGTCCCAGCGGAGCCGGAAAAACAACCCTATTGCAAATTCTTGGTACCATAGACAATCCCGATCAAGGATTAGTTCTGATTGACGGACAAGATGTCAGTCATTTAAACGAAAAGCAACAATCAACATTCAGAAATCTCCATTTAGGCTTTATCTTTCAGTTTCACCAACTACTTCCGGAATTTACGGCACTTGAGAATGTGATGATACCGGCATTAATAGCCGGGAAAGACTCAAAAAGTGCCGCTCAAAAGGCAAAAGAACTTTTAGAGCACCTACAATTAAGTGACAGATTAGAGCATAAGCCATCCGAACTATCTGGTGGAGAAAAACAAAGAGTTGCGGTTGCACGGGCATTAGTCAACAATCCGAAAATCATTTTGGCTGACGAACCATCAGGAAGTTTAGACACCAAAAACAAAAAAGAATTGCATCAATTGCTGTTTGATTTACGCGCTCAATTCGGTTTAACAATCATCATAGTTACACACGATGAAGCGTTGGCTACTCTGTCTGACAGGAAAATTGAAATGAAGGATGGTGTGATTTTGTAGCCCCGCCGGGAATCGAACCCGAATCTAAAGTTTAGGAAACTTCCATTCTATCCATTGAACTACAGGGCCTCCTCCTCTTATTACTTAATAATAAAGCGTTGCAAAAGTACAATAAATATGGCAAAATCCAAAAATAAATACTTCGTAGTCTGGGAAGGCAAGCAACCGGGCATTTATACTTCATGGGAAACATGCAAGGAAC
>JGI24712J26585_10004571_pt1 | contig 10498 bp, 10 predicted proteins | sample BioPla3DNA2_FD_26585 | JGI IMG/M metagenome (IMG submission 26585)
GGCCGCCGTGCCGGTATCCTGTCCGGGGGCGTCGCTTTTTTTCGAGCCGCAGCCGGCGAAGGAGAGCGCCAGAAGCGAGATTAGCAGCAGCGCCGCAAGCAGCGCCGATGTAGTTTTGATGCGTGTTGTCATTGGGTCCTCCGTGTATTTTATTTTTTTATATCAATAATTGCGGGGGGCAATTTTTTTTATTGGGTGCGGGGAAGGGGGATTTGGCGCGGCAGGATGGGATTTATATCAATATACCGTCCAATTCTTCAATCATTATTTGCGGGGAAAACAGCATGTTTTCACAATGAGACTTGCCTTTAAATTCTTTTATAAAACTGTTTTTGCAGTGTTTCGATATAAATCCGGCCGATTTTTTTGCAAGCAATTCGTTGATTGTCGTTCCGTGAAAGTAATAAATCCGGGTGTTTTCGGCGTCGAGATTCGGGGGCAGCCGATAATCGACCACGCCTTTTACGCAGTTTTGTATCGTGGTGTCCGTCATAAAATCCAAAACGTTTAAAAATTCGTCGAAACAGTCTTTCGGACACATGCTTTCTGCTTGCTTTAAAGCCTTTTTATCCCTCTTTTGCGATTTATGCGTTGCGGTCAGATAAAAATTGAGTATCATTTTTTTCATCAGGAAATTTACGGGTATAAGCGGAGAGCTGTCAAAAATCAGCTTTTCGATTTTAAGCCGATCCCGCCGCCACAGGGTCGCGGCTAAAACGCCGCCCATAGACATTGCGTAAACGGCAAAGACATCCGCGCCGTATTTCGGAATATAATAGTTTTCGAATTCTTCGGCAGATACGGAAAATGAGACAAAATCCTCTTCATGATTCGGATAATGCCCGGGCAGGATAGGAACGATTATGTGAAAATTACTCGAATAATGCTCTATATATTTATTCCAAATCTGATAAGGCATTTGAAAACCGTGTATCAAAACGAGCTTTCTTTTTGAACTGTCTCCGAATTCGAGGGCTTTCAATTTTCTGTCTCCTTGTCTGTTTTGAGGTTTTAAATAATTTGGGCAGCGGGACGGCTTATTTCAGAACTTCCCATGTCGGGGCTTTTTTAGAGCCGATCCGCCGGATATATCCCTTTTTTGTAAGCGAATTCAGCGTTCTCTGAACCGTCCTTACGGTTTTGGAAATTTTGTCGGAAAGTTCTTCTCTTGAGGAATCGGGTTTTTGTTTCAAGATGGCATAAACCGCTTTTTCGGTTTTGTTCAAAGTGACGTTTTCGTCCGAAGTGACATCCGAAGTGACATTTTTGTCCGAGGGGACGTCTGAAGTGACATTTTTGTCACTTCGCTGTTTTTCCGTTTCCGGCGACGCTTTTCTTATTACCCCTCAACGTTTCCCGCGTGTTCGATTTCCGTCGACGCGCAAATACAACCGCCGTATCGTTCCTTCGACAGCGCCTTTTTCCGAAGCGGTTATTTTACTCGGTATAAAAATCCCCTATTATCTTCACCAGCAGCTTTTCCGGGATGAACGCGGCGCCGCGGGAGAGTATTTCGTTTATCGGACTTGTGAAGATAATCGGGTCTTCGCGGAACATTCCGTTGAGGGCGGCGACGGCCACATGTCGGGCGGTCTGTTCCGGCAGGCGGAAGGCGGTTCCGGCGCGCTCGAAGAATTTGCTGCCGTTGGTGGGGCCGGGGCAGACGGCGCCGACATAAACCGGACTGCCGCTTTTCTTCAGCTCCTCGTTTACGGCGAGGGAGAGGCTTAATATATACGCCTTCGACGCGAAGTATTCCGACATATGCACTCCCGGCATAAACGCGGCGATCGACGAATAATTCAGCACATACCCCCCGCCGCGCTTCACCATCTGCGGCAGGTATCCCGCCATAAGCTGCTGGGCGGCGCGGACGTTTACGTCAAGCAAGGCAAGTCCGCTTTTTCCGCCGTCTTTTTCGGCGCGGCTGACAAAGTCGCCGTAAATGCCGTATCCGGCGCAGTTTATCAGGATATCGGCGGTCGGTCTCAATTTCAGCAGATTTGAGACGGATTTTTCATTTGAAAGGTCGCAGACGACGGCGGAGCAGCCGGTTTCGACGGCGATTTTCCGCAGCTTCGCTTCGTCCCGTCCGACGGCGGTGACGCTGTATCCCATTTTGGAGAGCAGGCGCACCGTCTCGGCGCCGATGCCGGAAGAGCCGCCGGTGACTACGGCGGAGTAGCGTTTTCTGATTACTTTGCCTTTATTATAAGGCGATTTTTGCGGTGTGTACATTTTTTATACCTCCTGCCGGCGTTCCGCGCCGACCGCTGTCCAAGGTTTTTATCGGTGTTTTTTATGTATTATATTTAAAAAAACTTTTGATTTTTTCTTGAGCGTTTACAATTTATTGTAGAATTACTTTTACGGTTATGTTACTATATGAATAACCGCGCGGCGGTTATTCGCCGCCGGATAATCAAGTTTTTATCGGTTTTTATAAAACAAATTCAGAATATTATCGGGGAGGAAACCATGGATAAAAAGCTATTTATCTTTCGATTGACGGCGCTGCTCCTTGCGGCGGCGCTCAGCCTTGCGCTGATTTCCTGCGGAGGCGACAAGACTTCTCCCGGGGGCGAATCGGATTCGGGCGCGACGGAGGCTGTCGCCGAAACGACGGATCCTTACAGCGACGATTTGCCGGAGGGGCTTGATTTCGACGGGACGGAGATCCGTTTTCTGTCTGCCGTCGAAAAAACCTGCATCGCGATAGGCGAGGACGACGATTTGGGCGATATCGTCAACGCCGCTCTCTGGCAGCGCAATTTAGACCTTGAAAACCGGCTGAATGTAAAGATAGTGCTTGTCCGCACCACCGGCTTCGGCGATTTCAACAAAGCCGCCACCGAGTCCATCGCCGCAGGTTCCGACGACTACGAAGTTCTCTGCGGACACACAAGGTTCAACATCAGCCTCGCCGCCGAGAAAATGCTGCTCAACCTGAACGACGTCGAATATCTCGACTTCACAAAACCCTACTGGAGCGAGCTTTACACATCGAACGTAAACTACAAGGACAACTACTACTGGGCGGCCGGAGATATAACCACCAGCTTCATCCGATATATCTACGCGGTGTTTGTCAACTCCCGCACCTGGCAGAATTATCACTCCGGAATCGACCTTTACGCGGAAGTCGAGGCGGGCAGATGGACGCTTGACAAGCTCTCCGAATACGCCTCCGGCGCGTACGCCGACCTTAACGGCAACGGCGAAGCCGACGACGAGGACGCCTGGGGAATTGTCATGCAGAAAGGCCACGTGCTGAACGGCATGGCTTTCGCCACCGGTACGAAGTATACGTCGAAGGACGAAAACGGCGACTATGTCATCGCCCTCAACAACGAGCACACAATCGACGTCTTCATGAAGCTGCACAGTCTTTTCTATGAGACCGATTACGCAAAGATGCTTCTGAACGAAGAATTCGACGAGAAGTCGAAAAATATGTTCGTCGAGGGGCGGCTGCTGTTCGAGCCTCATACCTTCGGATTTGCCGACAACACGGCCGTCCGCGGCATGGAGGACGATTTCTTCATCATCCCGATGCCGAAATACGACGAAAGCCAGGAAAAATACCGGGTCAATCAGTATGACGGAGTTCCGCTGTTCGGAATCCCGGTAACTGTGCCGGAGGAGCGGGCGGATATCGTCGGCGCGTCGCTTGAGGCGATGTGCTCTATGAGCTCGGATACGGTTATTCCGGTCTATTACGACCTCGCGCTGAAAAACAAATACAGCCGCGACGAGACGACCGCCCGCATGATCGACCTTATCCACGAAAGCATAACGGCCGACTTCGCCTTCGCCTGGGGCGATACCATCGGCGGGATAATGAACATCTTCTACGACAACATACAGAATAAAGATATTTCCAGCACGCTCAGCCGTCAGGAAAAAAGATGGACAAAAAATCTCGAAAAATTAATGGAAAAACTCTCTGACGAATAACCGCGCAGCCTACGGGTGTTGCCCTTGGTGAAATATCTCCGCTTTAAGATCAAATTTTATTCGATATTCTGCAATGCAGCTTCTTTTGGAGCTGCATTTTTTCTTAAAATCAACCGATCGCCCTTATCAGCCCGCTTATCCCTTCGGATTTGAAAATTTCTTTGAAGTCGGATATTTCGTCTTCGATAATTTTATCAAGCGCCGCCATGCCCAGCAGCTCAACCGGCGCTTTGTCGTCTGTTAAGATACGGCCGCCCGGTATATATCTTTCAAGGCGGAGATATATTTGACGCATGTGGGAGGTGAGGGCGGGATCGGCGCAGGCGGTGATGTTTTTTGCAAAGATGTCGAGCAGCTGATCGGCGTCTCGCGTTGACGCGAAAATTTCGCGGTTGGTTGAACCGTATACGTCGCCGGAGAAGACCGAGCTGAAAACCGAGGCGGCGGTGTCGCAGAGGTAGCCGTTTATTCCGTCTTCTCCGCTTCGCATGTTCATGTTCATTACCATTACCCCGCCGGGGGAAAGCGAGTCGCGCAGCTTTGTGAAAAACTCGACGCTTGACATTGAAAAGGGGATGGTGATGTCCTGATAGGCGTCTACCATTATGACGTCGTATTTCTTGGTGTTTGCGTTGATAAAGGCGCGGCCGTCGCCGGTATAAACTTTGATTTGCGGGTCGGAGAGGTCGAGACCGAAATATTCGTCGGCGAGGGCGGTAATCTTTTCGTCTATCTCGACGCCGTCGACATGGCTGCCGGGGAAATACCTCCTCAGCTGGTTCATATAAGTGCCGGTGCCGTTGCCTAATATTAGAACCCTTGGGCTGTCGCCGGCCTCTGTCATCATCGGCGCGGCGAGGGCGTCGTCGTAATAAAAGCCGGTGAGAACGCCCTGTTTCATCCGGATAGATTGGACGCCGACGAGTACGTTGGTCGAGAGGACGACTCTTGTGTCGTCTTCCTTTACCTGAAGGTAATTATAGACCGATTCGCCTTCGTAGGCAAGTCCCTTCTCCCAGAACGCAAATGAGCCGCCGTGTCCGAGGACGCAGAATACCGCGAAAAGCAGGCAGGATATGATAAGTCCGACAAGCCCCCGGCGTTTTCCGCCGACGGCTTCGCCGATGAAGTAGACTGCCGCGACGGCGAGCAGCACTCCGCCGAAGATGAGGAAGGTGACAGCCGTTCCCGCCGCCGGAATTGTGACGAATGTCGGCAGGAAGGTGCCGATGATTGAGCCTATCGTGTTCGCCGCGCCTAATTTGCCGACGACGGAGCCGGAGTCTTCGGTGCTTTTAATGATATAGCGGCAGAGGGAGGGGGTTGTCGTTCCGAGCAGAAAAAGCGGGAAGACGAACAGCGCGATGCAGGAAGCCAGCGCCGCCCAGACAAGATAATTGCCGCTGACGGCGAAGATGACAAGCCCGGAGATGCCTATTATAACATACTTTCCGACAGACGGAATAGCCGCTATCCATATCGCGGCCACAAGAAATCGCCGAAACAGCCGGTCGGGGTTCGGGTCGCGGTCGGCTGTCCGCCCACCCCAAACGTTGCCCAGCGCCATCGCGATCATAATAGTGCCGATGACAATCGTCCAGACAATCTGCGAGGAGGAAAAATACGGCGCGAGCAGCCGGTTCGCTCCGATCTCGACTGCCATAAGCGACATTCCGGCGAAAAATCCGGCTGCGTACAAAAAGAATCGGCTGTTGAGGGCAGACGCAGGTTTTGTTGTAGGTGTCATTTTGGTTTTTTACCGTTTATATGAAACGAAACTTATTTTAATGGGCTTCTCTTGGAACGGCGACGTTTCACCGAAGGTGAAACTCGCAGCGGACGCGAAGCGTCCGCAGACGCCCCAGACGTTGCCCAGCGCCATCGCTATCATTATCGTGCCGATGACAATCGTCCAGACTATCTGCGAGGAGGAAAAATACGGCGCGAGCAGCCGGTTCGCTCCGATCTCGACCGCCATAAGCGACATTCCGGCGAAAAATCCGGCTGCGTACAAGAAGAATCGGCTGTTGAGGGCGGACGCAGGTTTTGTTGTAGGTGTCATTTTGGTTTTTTACCGTTTATATGAAACGAAACTTGTTGTAAAGGGATTTTGCAGGAATTGGATTTAACGGCGGAGCCGTTAAATCCACCTTTCATTATAGAACAAATACTGCTGGGCGACGCCGCGGAACCGGCCGAGGGCGTCGATGTCAAGCCCGTCGGGGTAGCGCAGGGCGAGGACTTTTTTCATCCAGACGTCGACCGGGAAGGCGTCCAGATGGTGCAGTCCGAACAGCGAGACGCATCCGGCGACTTTGGGTCCGACGCCGCGGAGCTGCTGCAGTCGTTCCCGCGCTTCCTCTCCGTCCGCGGCGGCGAGGGCGGCAAGGTCGAGTGAGCCTTCGGCGACAGCCTCCGCCGCTCCGACGATGTATTTTGCGCGGAAGCCGGTTTTGAGGGCGCGGATTCCTTCTTCTCCGGCGGCGGCGATGGCCTCCGGCGTCGGAAAAGCGTATCTTGTCTGCGCCTCATCGCCGGAAATGTTTCGGTCAACCTTAATCGGCTCGCCGTAGGCGGCGCAGAGGGCGGCTATCGTCTTTTTTATCCGCGGGATGTTGTTATTCTGGCTGATTATGAAGGAAATCAGCGTCTCGAACGGGTCGGCGCGGAGGATTCGGATGCCGCAGCCGCGCTCGACGGCCTGGCGGATGGTTTTGTCTTCGCGGCGGCAGGCTTCGTCGAAGCGGGAGATTATCTCGGTCTTTATCGCCGAATAGTCGGTCTGAAGGTCGAAGTAATCCGCCCAGACGGTTTTGAATTCTTCCTCGGTCACCCCTTCGGCGAGAAGTACGGCGCCGTTTTCGTCCGGGGGGAGGTCGGTGAACGCGGCGAAACGCCCGAACGCGACGCCGCTGAATTTTGTCGCGCCGCGAAGCGACGCCCGGTCGCCGGAGCCCTCCTCGCCGCCGTCGAAGCGGAAGCACTGCCCGCAGTCGAATATCTGCGCTGCGGAAAAATCCCGGAGTCCGGAGACGATGAGTCCTTTGTCGGTTGTGGTGAGGGCGCAGGCGGTTTTTTGTGAATTATTTTGCATATATTGTTTTATTCGGGTGGTTTTTGTGATATAATGTGATTGCGGAGCGCTGCGGCTTATTCCCGGCGCAGATATTTCTGCATATGGAATTCGCTTCTGTATCTTCCGTCTTTGAGCTTGAAAGCGTTCGGCTTTTCGCAGACGACTTTGAATCCGAATTTTTCGTAGAGACGCTTTGCGCGGTCGTTGCCCTCGACGAATTCGAGTTCGATGATTTCGGCGCCTCTTTCTTCCGCCGCTGCGATGAGTTCCGTCATCATGGCAGAGCCTATCCCCAGATTCCAATAGTCTTTGAGAATAGCCATGCCGATTGATGCGCGGTGAGACGTTTTTATCCCGCTTTTGAATCCTATCTCGCAGTTTCCGGCGATTTCGTTTTCGACACAGCAGGTTATCGCCACGGCGTTCGGGGATGTGCGCAGGCTGTTCACCCACGCCTCTTCCTGCTCGACGGTGGTGTTGTCCCATTCTTCGGGGTAGCGCGCCAGAAAATCGGTTTCGCCGCAGGCTTTCTTTATATAGTTCAGCAGCTTTTCCGCGTCTTCGGCGCTGGGGCTTTTGAGGACGGCCGCGCGGCCGTCTTTGAGGGAGATTTGTTTTTCTTCGAATATCATGGCGGGGTGTCCTTTTTTGGGTGGTTTGGTATTGATTGGAGGCGGTTTTATGAAATAGTTGTTACGGGATAATATAGGCAAAGACTGTATTCCGAACGGGGATACGGGGAAAATATTTGAGTTTGTTATGTGAAAAACGGAGGTAAACAAATGGTTAATTACTTGGGGAATTTTGATTTCGAAAAACTTATCACCCAGCATCAAAATATTAAAAGAAAGCTAAAAAGGTTAAAGAAGAACGGAAACTATAGCGATAAGTGTTGTCCCGATCAACTTGTAGGAAAAATGGTGGATGGGGATTTTATTGAGGTTTGTCGTCAAAATATTGACTACCAAACCATGAGCGGAAAAAATTATGTAAACAACAAATTGTCTAGTCCGATTGCAATTGTTTTGGAAAGTCCACACAGGGATGAATTTGATGCCAATGGTTATCCGATTGGTCCGGCTATGGGGTCAACAGGAACATTGTTTTTCAAAAATTTCGTTAAAGCGATTAATAAATCAAATAATATAAATTTAAAATCAGGTACATATGATATTGTTTTAATTAATTCAATTCAATATCAGTGCAGTTTGGGGGAAAATCTTGACAAAAATGATGATAACCAAAAACAACGTGATATAAACTGGATACTTTGCTTTATTCACGAAGATTCATGCGATATAGAAAGAAGACTTAAGGCACTGAGTCCTTTTGCAACAATTAATTTGTGTACCAAGGGTAAAGGCTCCGGTTTGAGTAATTTGCGTCAATTATTAGAGAGAAAAATCGGCAGTATGATAAACTACACATCGGGCAATCATCCTTCGTCTTGGCGGAATCAAAGGAATACTGTTATAAACTAATATCAAGTTATTGTTTTCCAATACTATAACTTATGTGTTTATACATATCATATGAATTAAATACCATATGTTTTTCTATTATTTACCTAAATTTCCAACAACTAAAACACCTCAAGACTACCGTATCCAGAATCAACAGTTTCGGTTTTTCCCGACTTTCATCGGACTCGAATACCTATTCGTCACCCCGCACCCTTTAAAATAAAGCCAAAACCCGAAAGGGCAATCCGCCAACGCCGCCTGACCGCTTTAAAACACAAAACAAGCGGCGTTATAAATACTATATATTCCCGCCCTCACTCCTCATGCAGATTCCCGCACAGGAACTTTACCACCCGTTCCGGCGAGTCCTTCGCGGTGCCCCAGGGCTCGTCGTCGTAGCGGTAGTCGAATTTCTTGCAGAACCAGCTTATGTCCGCCGAAAGGCTTTCGAAATAGGGGCGGAATACTGCGTCGACGTCGGTTTTGAAGTCGGCGAAGTTCCGGCGCCGGCCGACGATGTATTTCCCGGCGGCGAGATAGCCGCGGTAGTGCGGCAGGCAGATCATCTTCTGCGCCGCCAGCTTCTTTTTGAACGCCGGGTCGCGCGTCCAGAGGATTGCCGCCGTTTCCAGCATCCGCGGGAATTTTTCGTCTATCCGGGCGCAGATGTAGCAGGATTTTTCGAGCTTCGGCAGGTCCTTTTCGACGAAGGAGCCGCGGCGGGATTTGTCGTCGATTTCCTTTAAGTGGCTCTCCATCATCAGCGCGAAGGGCAGGCGGTTGCGCCGCGCGAGCATCAGCTCGTAGTGCTTCGGGCAGAAGCCGAGGTCGTTTACCCGTATCCGCACGTCGGATTCCATCATCGACGCGCCTAAAATATAGCCGAGTTCGTTTTCCTCAAGCTCCCTGTACAGCTTGCAGAAAGGGCAGGCGATTTCTTCGGATTCGGCGCACGCCTCAAACGCCATATTTACCGGGATTGTGTATAATGTTTCCATGCTGTCCTCTCTTTATTTATGTTTATTACCAAAGATTATAGCACAAAAATTCTTTGAATTCAATATATAATTATGTAGAGAGTGACAATGATTATAGACGCGGAGGTTGTTTTTGCGGGATTTATGCCGGTTTTTTAAAAAGTCGAGGGGAAATCTCCCCCCGCGCGAAAATTGCCGGAGCATATCCGGATTTTTCGTTAAAATGCGGCAACGAAACAATATTTACAAAATTACCGGCGCGGCGGACGTAAAAGCCCGGATTTTGCGTCCCGGAATTCTTGACAACGCATATCGTTTGTGATATAATTCGATTGATAAAATACACCGGAGGTACACGCAATGCTGCCGAAAATTCGCGCCCCCTTTTTTGAAATCGGACTGAAAAACTACGTCTGGGGCGACGTCGCCCTGAAATACGCTGTTGCCGCCGACCGCGCGGCCGAAAAATACGACATCGACGTCCTGATAACCGCCCCGGCGGTCGAGATACGGCGGATTGCCGAACACTGCCCAAGGCTTGTCATCCTCGCGCCGTATATGGACACGCTGCGTCCCGGCCGGGGGATGGCGGACATCCTGCCGGAAGGGATTTACGCCGCGGGAGCGCGCGGGGTCGTCGTCAACCACTGCGAAAAGCCGATGAGCCTGCCCGCGATTAAGGCGACGATCGACCGGGCGCACGAGCTTTCGATGCTGGTATTTGCCTGCGCCGACACTCCCGCCGAGGCGATGGCGGTAGCGCAGTTAGGTCCGGATATCATAAACCCCGAACCTTCCGCCCTTATCGGAGGCGGGACCGGCGAAGTTTCCGACATGGGCTATGTCCGCGAGTGCATTGAGTCGATAAAGAGCATTAACCCGGATATTTTAGTCGAGCAGGCCGCCGGGATAACCAACGGGCAGCAGGTTTACGACTTCATCATGGCGGGTTCGGAGGGGGCGGGCGCCGCGTCCGGCATATGCAATGCCGCCGATCCTACCGCGATGATAGACGAGATGATAGC
>JGI24712J26585_10004574_pt1 | contig 10494 bp, 8 predicted proteins | sample BioPla3DNA2_FD_26585 | JGI IMG/M metagenome (IMG submission 26585)
CATAGTAAAAGGTGACAACAAAGAACTGCTTTATCGTATTGAGCATGGGAAGATAAAACCATCAAAATCACTACAGGATTCAATAGTTGCCATGCTTAAGGGAAATAAAGAATTTGTTATGATTGATGAGCAAAAGGTTGTATATGAGCAAATTCTTGATATCTCGAAAAGATCACAAAGGGATATGAAAAAGAGAGTTGTAATTGTACAGGGAGGACCTGGAACCGGAAAAACAGTTGTTGCCATAAATCTACTATCTGAACTGACTTTATCTGATCAGTTTTGTCAGTATGTTTCGAAGAATAGTGCACCCAGAAATGTATATCAGAAAAAGCTGAAAGGAAAGATAAAAAAGAGTAGTATCGATAATTTATTTAAAGGTTCCGGCATTTATACTGATGCCCCGGTAAATACTGTCGATACAATATTGGTGGATGAAGCCCACAGACTGAATGAAAAATCCGGTATGTTTCAGAATTTGGGTGAAAACCAAATAAAAGAGATAATAAATGCAGCAAAATGCAGTGTGTTCTTTATTGATGAAAGTCAACGAGTTACAATTAATGATATAGGTAGCATTGGAGAAATTGAAAAATGGGCTGAAAAACTTGGTGCCGAAATCTACTATAATGAACTAGTCTCACAATTTCGTTGTAATGGCTCTGAAGGTTATATAGCGTGGATTGATGATGTGTTAGATATTAGACCTACAGCCAACTTTGATATGAAAGATATTGATTATGATATAAGAATAGTAGATACTCCACAGGAAATGCAGCATTTAATAGTAGAAAAAAACCGCAATACAAATCGAGCTAGAATCTTGGCAGGTTATTGTTGGAACTGGATAAAAGAAGGTAAGAATGACCCTTCCGTGCGAGACATTAAAATCGGAGATTTTGAAATAAGTTGGAATCTTGGAAACACAACTACTTATGCTATAGATGAAACCTCTATAAATGAGGCGGGTTGCATACATACATCGCAGGGTTTGGAGTTTGATTATGTGGGCGTAATCATAGGCGAAGACTTACGATACAAGAATGGTAAGATTATAACTGACTTTACAAAAAGAGCCAGTACAGACCAGTCACTTAAGGGAATTAAAACATTGTATAAAAAGGACCCTCAAAAAGCCATGGAAATTGCCGATGAAATAATTAAAAATACTTATCGCACTTTAATGACACGGGGTATGAAGGGGTGTTATGTATACTGCGTAGATAAAAATTTAGCAGAATATTTAAAAGGTAGGCTATAGAGTATGGGTAAAACAATTAAAGAGTTAATGGATAAAGTAAGAATGTTTTGTGAAGAAAGAGATTGGGACCAATTTCATAATCCAAAAGACTTGGCAATCGGCATATCAACAGAAGCAAATGAACTTCTAGATATTTTTCGTTTTAAAAGTATGGAACAGATGAAAAACTTATTTGAAGACGCAAACAAGAAAGTTCATATAGAAGAGGAACTTGCTGATACACTGTTTTTTATCCTCCGTTTTGCACAAATGTATGATATTGATCTTGCACATGCTTTAGATACAAAGCTAAAGAAAAACGCCATAAAATATTCTATAGAATCATCTAAGGGATTAAACAATAAATATAATGAGCTATAATCGAATAATTATATCATAGTGGATCTGACGAATGGGAGACCTTAAAGTTGTCACTGATAATTACTCCTTGGAAGATGCAAAGCGTAACGGCTATCTCGTAATAGAGGATCTATAACTCAATCTTGCCCAAATTTTCTATTCTCTCCCTTATATTCTCCTCAAATTCCTCATCTGTAAATTTAGGGTCTCTTGTGCTTCTCCATATATCACAAGGAACCTTATCACATTTACCACAATGACTATACTTATGGGTATTAACCGTACATTCATATATTGTACAAGCCTTACCCTCCGGCATATGGAATACCTTACCCTTAACTTCATTACAGCCCTTACACAGGTTACCATAGCAGTAACATGTCGAGCAATCAGCTCCACACACACTTATCATACTCATCAAATTCCCCCTTCTTCTCATCTACAACGTATATTATGTACCTGTTGTATTTGTTGCCTTGTATTTGTTACCTGGTACCGTCTGGTTTATCGTCTAGTTTTCTACCATCCGGTTACAGTTTCCTTCCGACATACATCAGATGCTCTGACCAACTGAGCAGGTGTTCAAGTTCTGCCAGCGCCTCTGCCATATCCAGCCATGCATCAATAATTTCCTGTGGTTGAGACATGATATTACTTTCACAGGGTGATGTAATGCTCTCCTGACCAAAATAATGTAGCTTTTCAATCGGAAACTGTGCCATGAATGGCAGCACCTCCCGCTGATGTATAAAAAATGCTTGGGTAAATGCTTCTCCCGCATAATTTCGATCTTCTAAAACAGCCTTATAATATTCAAACGNATTTGCATTGGTAATAGACTCCGGTTCATGTTTCATTGTGTAAATTATTCCCGCAAAAACGTTTATAAACGACACAAATATAACACCGCCGGGCTTCAATAGACGAAGGCTTGCGTTGATTGCCTTTATACGGTCGCTTTCCTCCAGTAAATGATATAGCGGTCCCATTAACAGAATACAGTCAAATTCACCCTTAATATTCTCATCAACCGTACGAACATCGCCGGACAGAGCATTCAGCGTAAGGCCCATCTCTGCTGCCTTCTTCCTCGCAAAGCTGACATTCTGAGGTGAGAGATCGAACAAAGTAACATCGCAGCCCTTTTTTGCCAATCGGATAGAATAACGTCCCGGACCTCCCCCTATGTCAAGCACCTTATCTCCTGCCTTAACATAACGATCAATATAGCGGCATGTGATAAGAAACTCGGGCCGATTATCTATACGCTCCCATTCGATTTCTACTGATTGGTCATAATAGTCTCTGATAATATCTGTTACGTTCATGCTAACCCTCCCCCACACATATTATATATATGTTTATATATTATATGTTATTATTCGGTTATTACAAGATAAATATGGAATATATTAATAATCAAGCAGTATCTCATATTAATTTTTCCACTTCTCGTATGTCAGTATTCGGATATTGCTTAAGCAAATGTTCAATTATTCTGTTCTTTGCTTCAGCCGTCCGCATTCCGTAAGCGCTTCTTACATGCTCCGCACCATAAAGCTTCTCGCTGAGCATATAATCTGCTACCGCCCATCCGTATTCCTGATTTTTCTTGTTCTTCCTTCTGCGAAAACCTCGAATAATCACATATGTCTTCATCTGAAGCTCCGAGACAGTCCCTTCGAAGTTCTTCTCGCCTTCCTTACCAAATCCGGCAAGTCTCTTAAGCTCATAGGAAGGTAGCATATCATATTCATTAAGTACATCAATAATCCTCTTCTGCCTTCTGCTTGCAAGCCCATCCTCATATCTGCTGTCAAAATCATATCCATCTCTCCGATATACCGCAAATATCGGAAACCATTCTCTCGATATAAAACCGGCCTTACCTCTAAACAGCTTGCCATAAGCTATTTCTCCCTCGCCTGCTATTAACTCTCTCCATATCCATGGGTCTTCTGTAACATCTCCGGACCACCACGAATCACTGGCCGTAAGCTCCTCCAGTGAGAAGCCCTCTATGCCTCCTTTAAAGAATGGCAGAAATCCGATATTTCTAATATATTTCTTGAGTTCATCAATGGTCTTAATACGTCTAGAATCTGAGCGATCCAGTCCCTCCATTGTCCATTTACCATCTATAGTAATCATTTCTACAACCCCTGTTTATCAAATATATGTATCAGATATTTAACTCATCCAGTGTCTTACCATAGGCAGGTAGGAATTCCTCAATAAATATTTCCACTTCCTTAAGCTTCATATCATCTATAATCCTGCGAATCGATTTTTTGGCACTCAGAAATTCGGTGTTACCTGCCTTTTCCTCCTCGATGCACTTTATCAGCGCTGCCAGCTTATCAGCTGCTTTAACCAGCTTCCATAGATACGAGTCCTCCTCTGTGGGATGAAAGATGTCCTCGTAGCTTTTCTGCATATATTCCGGCAGCATCTGATGAAGCCTTCTGGCGGCATGCTTTTCGACTTCCTTATATGCCCCCTGAATATTTTCATTAAAATATTTTACGGGTGTCGGCATATCTCCTGTAATAATCTCTGAGGCATCATGATATATCCCAATAAGTGCTGCCTTTTCTGCATTAAGTTTGTTCCCCAGGCGTTCGTTGCTGATAATCGCAAGAGCATGGGCCAGCATACTGACCTCCAGTGAATGCTCGCTAAGATTCTCCTGCCTCGAATTACGCATAAGTGACCATCGCTCTATGAACTTCATCCTGGAAATTATAGCAAAAAAATTAGATTCCATAAACAATCCCCCATTTTAATCATTAAGGTACTTCTTAAGATACTGACCGGTATAAGATTTCTCGTTACTTGCCACCTCTTCAGGTGTTCCTCTGGCAATAACAGTTCCGCCCTTGTCTCCTCCCTCGGGTCCCATGTCTATTATATAATCCGCAGTCTTTATAACATCAAGGTTATGTTCTATGACCACTACTGTGTTACCGGACTCACAGAATCTCTTTAAGATTTCAATAAGCTTATGGACATCAGCAAAATGCAGACCTGTGGTGGGCTCATCCAGAATATATATCGTCTTACCTGTACTTCGCTTGCTAAGCTCCGTTGCCAGTTTAATTCTCTGTGCCTCTCCTCCTGACAGAGCGGTTGAAGGATGACCAAGCCTGATATAGGATAGACCTACGTCATACAACGTCCCTATCTTTCTTTTTATGGAGGGAACATTCTCAAAGAATCGCAGTGCCTCCTCCACGGTCATATTAAGCACATCATATATGCTTTTACCCTTGTATTTAACCTCAAGGGTCTCGCGGTTGTATCTTTTACCTGCACATATTTCGCAGGGAACATAGATATCAGGAAGGAAATTCATCTCAATCTTTATTATACCGTCACCGCTACAGGCTTCACAACGGCCTCCCTTGATATTAAAGCTGAATCTGCCCTTTTTGTATCCTCTCATCTTAGCATCCTGTGTGGCGGCAAACAAATCTCTGATATGATCAAATACACCGGTATAGGTTGCGGGATTTGATCTTGGTGTTCTTCCAATCGGAGACTGATCGATATTAATGACTTTATCCAACTGATTTATACCCAGAATATCCTCATGACTTCCGGCAATTAAATGAGCTCGGTTTAACTCCTTAGCCAGTCTCTTATATAAAATCTCAGATATTAAAGAACTCTTTCCCGAGCCCGAGACACCGGTAATACAAGTCATGACTCCAAGAGGAATCTCCACATCTATATTCTTTAGGTTGTTCTCTGAAGCCCCGACTATTGTAAGGTATCCGGTGGGCTTTAGTCTTTCCTTCGGAACGGGAATCTTAATTTTTCCGCTCAAATAAGCTCCGGTGATAGAATCCTTACAATTAATAATATCCTCAACGGTACCCTCTGCAACCACGAGTCCACCATGCTCTCCTGCACCCGGTCCTATATCAATTATGTGATCCGCGGCATACATGGTATCTTCATCATGCTCAACCACCACCAGGGTGTTCCCCAGGTCCTTAAGGTCCTTTAACGCACTGATTAATTTGTTGTTGTCCCTCTGATGGAGTCCGATGCTGGGTTCATCCAAAATATATGCAACCCCTACAAGACCCGAACCAATCTGTGTCGCAAGACGAATTCTTTGAGCTTCCCCTCCCGATAAGGATGCTGTCGCTCTGGCCAGAGTAAGATAATCCAACCCCACACTGATCAGGAAGCTTAACCTTGTCTTTATTTCCCTCAGAATCAGCTCGCCAATCTTCAGCTGCATATCGGTAAGCTTAATATTATCCATAAATTTAGCCAACTCACTAATAGCCAGCTCAGTAAGCTCGGATATGTTCCTGTCCCCAACGGTAACGGCAAGGGCTTCTTTTTTCAGCCTCTTTCCTTTACATTCTCTACAGGGAGTTGACCTCATAAATGTCTCATATTCTTGTTTTATTGTATCAGAGCTTGTCTCTCTGTAACGTCTTTCTACATTCCTAATAAGCCCTTCAAAGACGACATCATATACCCCTTGTCCTCTTTGGCTTCGATAATGNACCTTTACTGACCTTCCGTTGGTACCGTGGANAAACAAATGCTTGATATGCTCAGGAAGATCCTTATACGGAGTATTCAAATCGAAATTATACTCCTTCGCCAATGCTTCCATAATACATCTGGTATAGCTTCCCTTATCCTTTATAGACTGCCATCCCGGCGCGGCGACTGCTCCTCCTATTAGACTTAGGTCTCTGTCAGGGATAAGCAGCTCCTCATCAAATTCCATCTTTATGCCTATACCATGACATTCCGGGCAGGCTCCAAAGGGATTGTTGAAGGAAAATACTCTGGGTTCCAACTCCTCAATACTAATTCCACAGTCAGGACAGGAGAAATTCTGACTGAATGTCTTTGGCTCACCATCTATAACATCAACAATCATAAGGCCTTCCGCAAGCTTCAGTACATTTTCAATTGAGTCGGAAAGCCTTTGTTCTATTCCTTCCTTAATAATCAAACGGTCTACAAGAATCTCAATATTATGTTTGAGATTCTTATCCAAATTTATCTCTTCGCTGAGTTCATATATACTTCCGTCAACTCTAACTCTTACATAGCCACTACGCTTAGCTTGCTCAAACAGCTTGGCATGGGCTCCTTTACGCCCTCTTACCACCGGTGCCAGCAGCTGAATTCTCGTACCCTCGGGAAGACTCATAATATCATCAACCATCTGGTCTACAGTCTGCCTCTTAATCTCTATGCCGCACTGCGGACAATGAGGTATACCTATTCTGGCATATAACAATCTGAAATAATCATAAATCTCAGTCACTGTTCCCACCGTGGATCTGGGGTTACGGTTTGTCGATTTCTGATCTATGGATATAGCCGGAGGAAGCCCTTCGATGCTTTCTACATTGGGCTTTTCCATCTGTCCCAAAAACTGTCTTGCATAGGAGGATAGAGATTCCATATATCGTCTCTGTCCCTCTGCATAAATGGTATCGAATGCTAAAGAGGATTTCCCTGAACCCGATAGACCGGTTAATACAACAAACTTATCCCTGGGTATATCTAAACTAATATCCTTTAGATTGTTTTCCTTAGCTCCTCTGATTCTTATATAATTCTTCTTTTCTGACATAACTCCACCTGTTCACATTCATCAATTTGTTTACTGCATATTAAAAATCCAGCAGATGTTTCTTTATCTCAATCATTTTATCACGCAACTCGGCTGCCAGTTCAAAGTTTAGCTCGGCCGCCGCAGTATGCATCTGCTTGGTAATCTTCTTAACCATATCATTTAATTCCTGCTTACTCATGGATTCTAAATCCTTTTCAATATCGTTGATATCCTGCTCAACCTTCTTTGATATGCTGATTAGGTCCCGTACCTTCTTCTGTATGCTGGTAGGAGTAATCCCATGAGTAATATTATATTCATTCTGAATCTGCCTACGACGGTTGGTCTCTTTAATCGCATTACGGATGGATTCTGTCTCCTGCTCTGCATACATAATTACTCTACCCTGTGCATTACGTGCGGCTCTTCCTATAGTCTGTACCAGTGATGTCTCCGAGCGTAGGAATCCTTCCTTATCGGCATCCAATATAGCCACTAACCCTACCTCGGGAATATCAAGCCCCTCACGCAACAGGTTAATGCCCACGAGCACATCAAATAAATCCATTCTCATATCCCTAATTATTTCGGACCTCTCCAAAGTATCAATATCTGAATGAAGGTATTTCACACGGATACCCACTTCACGAAGATAATTTGTTAAATCCTCTGCCATTCGCTTCGTAAGAGTGGTTATCAGCACCTTGTTCTTTTTGTTTACCTCAGTTCGAATCTCACCGAGCAGATCGTCAATCTGTCCCTCGACCGGTCTGAGTGACACCTCAGGGTCGAGCAAACCGGTCGGACGGATTACCTGCTCCACACGAAGCTGTTCATGCTCTCTCTCATATACAGAAGGGGTAGCTGACACAAATAGTATCTGACTAATCTTACTCTCAAATTCCTCAAAATTAAGAGGCCTGTTATCTAAGGCCGAGGGTAGACGAAAACCATAATCAACCAATGTCTGCTTTCTGGACCTGTCGCCGGCATACATTCCTCTTATCTGAGGTATAGTCATATGGGATTCATCTATTATTATTAAGAAATCATCAGGAAAATAATCCATAAGCGTATGAGGGGGCTTGCCCGGTTCGAGTCCTGTTAAATGTCTGGAATAATTCTCAATTCCCGAGCAAAACCCTGTTTCTCTAAGCATCTCAATATCAAAATTCGTTCTCTCAGATATTCGCTGTGCTTCCAGTAGCTTGTCCTCACTCTTAAAATAACGGACTCTTTCTTCAAGTTCAGCTTCAATATTACTTATGGCTACCTCCAGCTGGTCCGGTGCAACCACATAGTGTGATGCTGGAAATATTGCTATATGCTGTAGCGAATTCTTTATCTCTCCGGTCAGTATATCTATCTCCAGAATTCTTTCCACTTCGTCACCAAAGAATTCCACTCTAATCGCTATCTCAGCGGAAGACGCCGGGAAAATCTCCACGACATCTCCTCTAACCCTAAAGGTTCCTCTCTTAAAGTCCATATCATTTCTGTTATACTGAATGTCTATCAGTTTTCTAAGCACATCGTCCCTATCTCTTATCATTCCGGGTCGAAGGGATAGGACCATGTTCTGATAATCAATGGGGCTTCCAAGGCCGTATATACAGGACACACTGGCAATCACAATTACATCATTACGTTCCGTTAAAGCCGCGGTCGCAGAATGTCTCAGCTTATCTATCTCCTCATTAATGGACGAATCCTTCTCAATATAGGTATCTGTAGAAGGCACATAGGCTTCGGGCTGATAATAATCATAGTAGCTGACAAAATACTCTACAGCATTCTCCGGAAAGAACTCCTTGAATTCACCATAAAGCTGAGCTGCAAGAGTCTTATTGTGAGCGATTATCAGTGTCGGCTTCTGAATATTCTGTATAATATTTGCCATAGTAAATGTCTTACCGGAACCGGTTACACCCAGTAAGGTCTGACATTGATTACCGCTTAAAAAGCCCTCGGTTAAAGCACGAATGGCCTCCGGTTGATCGCCTGTCGGTTTAAAATCAGAAACCAACTTAAACTTCATATAAGTCACCTATCCTTAAATTCTATTATATGCACCAGTCTTTGTAAATGGATTATAGACTAATCCGTTATACGTGAGTATAACACAGTGAAATTGTAAAATCAATACTTTTTCGAATGTTTGTTCTATATCATCGATACTTATTGATTGCATTGAAATTATAGCAGAAAAATACTATAATCAGATAAGAATTTAGAAATTATAACGAATATTGAAGGGAACTTTGAGAATATGAAAAAAGCAGAAAGCTATAAACTGATACATGCACAACTTAAATCTTTGATTGAAGGCGAAACACAGATTATTCCCAATCTAGCCAATGCCTCTGCATTACTTAATCTATCACTTGCAGACATAAACTGGGTCGGTTTTTATCTGGTCAAGGATAATGAGCTTCTTCTGGGCCCCTTTCAAGGTAAGCCTGCCTGTATTCACATCCCTATAGGTAAGGGGGTATGCGGAACGGCTGTAGCCCAAGGCAAAACCCAGCTTGTTCCTGATGTTCATGCTTTTCCGGGACACATCGCCTGTGACAGCGAATCCAACTCGGAAATTGTAATACCTATCTTTGTAGGTAATACCGTTGTAGGCGTACTGGATGTTGACAGCCCTGTATTTAACCGATTCGATGAGATTGATAGGGAAGGACTCGAGGAAGTAGCCAGGATATTATCCTTTGGCTGTAACTGGGATAATATTTAGAACTATTGGGGCTGTTGCAGATTATACCATGAGGCTAGTGTTCTGCAACAGCCCTTTTAATTTATTCACCCATATCCTGATTTTCAATTGTTTCCTCTGTCAACGGAAGGGTATCCAGAATTTCCTTTACCTTATCCATATCTATTCCGGAAAAATTCATCATAAGGCTTCCATTTCCAATAGTGTCACTATCAAACAGAATATCCGCCGTTATATAACCTCTTTCGATATGTTGCTTTAATGAGCATATAACACCACCCTTGGTCGTATATTCTGAGAATATAAAGTCTTCCTCTAATCCTACTTCTTCAGTATATACGGATGTTATATTCACTACGGACACATCGGATGGGATAAAAGATATATATATATACTCACCGGAAAAATCTCCTGTTTCATAACCATCCGTAAAAAATTCTGTTATAAGCCACTTTTGAGTTACGCCGTCCCTATTGTTCTCTAAGCATATATGACCTTTTTCGCTTAACAGATAATTGTCATAAATATATGATGGTATTAGATTAGGGTATCCAAGCTCTGCAAATGCCTCATCAC
>JGI24712J26585_10004579_pt1 | contig 10486 bp, 8 predicted proteins | sample BioPla3DNA2_FD_26585 | JGI IMG/M metagenome (IMG submission 26585)
TTATTAACTGTGACTTTATGCAGCCATACTTCGGTCCCTTTTTGACCTTCCTTCATTTCAACACTTGTTCCAACAGCTGTTATATTTATTTTCATAGGTTTGTATAACCCAAGAAAAAAATCAAAACAGCTAATTATTATGGCAATCGATAATATACCTGACATAATCAAATACAATACATTTTGTTTTCGATTTGTTCCAGGTATATGTTTTTTCAATAACAAACATACAATATAAGTTGCGACAAGAAAATATATAAAAACAAATAAAAATTGCATATCTGTTTCCAAGGTAATTTTGTCAATTGTCCATGTTAAGTAATAACTGACTAAAGAACAAAACAAAAGCAATAGAATTTGACCCAGTATTTTTTTTAGCTTATCCATATTAATAGCCCCAAATCTAACTTATTTTCTTAAAAATATAAAAGTCAGAAGCTGAAGTTTCTTCTTCCCTGCCAATAATATAAGGATATTTGTTTGGTATAAATTTGTCTAGCTCCCATCCAGAAACATGCTTTTGAATATAGTGCATAAATTTCCTGTGCCTGTATTCGGGCCATCTGGTATATTCCTCGTGATTGCTTGAATAGATTATAACATAACGATTTGATAAAGAGAACAAATCTTCCATATAGTTTTCAAACGTATTCTCTTCCAGCAGATGAAAGATTACATCCATAGATATAGATACATCATATTTTTTATTTATATATTTATCCCTATCTGTAAGTGAACAATAAAAATGTTTACTTTTGTCATCTGCAAATTTTTCTTTTAATTTTTCTATTATATATGGTGAGACATCAACCCCAGTATAGTCTTCATAATTTATTAATGAAAGTTGATTTCCGTCTCCGCAACCCAGTTCAATAACTGTTTTCACATTATTGGTTTTCAAAAATTGATTTACAATATCTGCTTTAAATTGGGCAAGATATCCACTTGATCCCGTGCCTGAATTTCTTTTCTGACTATATATTGAATCCCAGAACTCGTCTGAATGTAAATGGATTGCTTTTGCTTCATTAACCTGTAAAAGGGCATTAAGCCTTTTATTTTCATGCTGTAGCCTAGATATTTCACTACGGCTGTTTTCCAGGTCTGAAAAAATACGATTATACATGTTTTTAGTTTCATCAATAGTTAGAGCTTGTTTGTGTATAATACTATTCAAAGTGTCGATTTCCTTATTTTTATGCTCCAGCTCATTCAGCACATCAGATAATTTATTATTCAATAAATTATAATCTTCATTTTGAGATATAATTGTTTTGTTCAAATGGTTAATTTCTCTATAAAGTTCGTTCAATCTATTTGTTATTAGAGAAAAAGGCCATATTCTTTTTTGTAATCTCTTAAATTTTAGCTGCATCTTCTTACACTCTTTCTTTTAAAAGTCGCTCTTAAAATGTCCATAATCTTACGCATAGGTGCGGTTATTTTCCAAGATGTTGAATTTATAATATCATTAAGCTGTTTACGTAATGTTTCAATCTCTTCATTAAGCTGTTTACGTAATGTTTCAATCTCTGATGTACTTATCCCTTGAAAATCATTTTGGGAGGTAAAAAAGTCTTTCAATACTTCATATTTATAAGATGTACAGCCTTCTTTAACATCCCACCAGGATGCATCATAATGATGCTGAGTTAGATTATTGCCATCATACATATCAAGAAGTAATACATTTGTTGGATAAATTGCTATATCATCTTTCAGCACTTGTTTCTTTCCATTTAGTTTCAATTCATACTTTTCAACTAATAACTTTGTTAGTCTTGTAACGATAGTATATGATGTATTCATACTTCCATCTTTTCGAATAAAACTATCCTTTTGATATGAATCAAGTAATTCTTTTACTATTTTAGTACCTGGGATTGAGCCGAAAATACAAGCATTAACTGCATTTTTCGTTTCAAATCCAAAAAATGTAGAATTAAGCCGCAATATAGAAATTTCATTTGTAAACTCTACATCTGTATCTACGTATATACCACCATGTTCATATATCACTTTGAGTCGGAAATAGTCAGCAACAAAAGCCCACTTTTTTCTTTCATATGCTTCTTCCACATAAGGGCATTCATGAATATCGCAGTTACTTTCATTCCATTCAATGATCTCATAATCCGGAGCATATTTCTTCCATGACGCCATACATTTTTCAATCAATTCGTTCTTTGGATTGCCGCCAAACCAAAAATAATGTATTTTCTTAGGGATTAATCTTTTAATCATGAGATTTTCCAAATTTTTGCTCTCGATTTCATTCTTTATATATGCATTCCCATAAAATAAATCTTTATTATTTTTAATAAATTGCAGATATTGATCCGCATATTTAGGCTTAAAATGTATAAATTCATATACATTTTTATATACAGCATAAACCATTTGGTTGAAATATTCTTTTTTCACTGATTGCAAAACTCTATTCCATGCATCTATGACATCCAAATTTCTGATATTATTATCTGTATAAATAATTGAACCTTTATGCTGTCTATAGTAGTAAAGCTGAACCGGTAAATAACCAATATTATTTGAATAGGATAATAAAATCGGTGTAGTAGCAATATCTTCATACCAACCTGTAGTAAATTTTACTATTTCAAACAACGATGCCTTAATCAGTTTGTTACAGGCAGTAGCAGGATCTAAACTATGAAGAATATAATCTTCAACACAAACAGGCATCTTTTTTCCACGGTATCCTGTAGACCTCCATCCCGTTGTCCAGCCGTCATAAATACTGGTAAAATCGCAGATTACAACATCATAATTACTTTTTATTGCAAAAGAGTACATCGCTTCATACATTTTAGGATCTACCCAATCATCAGAATCAACAAAGCCGATATACTGGCCTCTTGCAAATTTTAAACCATAGTTTCGTGCATCACCAAGTCCACCATTTTTCTTTACTAATGAAAAAATCTTACTTGGATACTTCTCTACAAATTCATCAATAATTGCCTGTGAGTTGTCTGGTGAACCATCATTAACAACAATGATCTCTATTTCTTTAAGCGTCTGATTAACTAAAGAATCCAAGCATTGTCGGATATATTTTTCTACATTATACACCGGAACTATAACTGATACTTTAATCTTGTTATCCATTATTAAACCTCTTCCCCCGCATAAATTTAACTTATTTTATGCAATTATTATCAATAAGTTCGAGAAAAATGTTAAATGTTTCATCATTGGTATTATTGATCAATAAATTTTTTCGGATTTTCTTTTGCAACTCTTTATCATCAAGAAAGTTTTTTATCTTATTTGCAATATCATCTGCATCAAAGTCGCATAATATGCCTGTTTCCATATGTTCGATCTGTTCCAGTGCGCCTGATGTTTTCGTGGCAATTACCGGTACCCCTAAAATCTTTGCCTCGGTTATTACCATTGACCATGATTCATAATCAGATAATACCGCAACTGCAGACGCGTTTTTAATATATGGATACGGATTATTTACTGCACCCAAAAACATAAAGTCNTGCGATAAATTTTTCTTTTCAATTTCAATCAAAAGCTTTCTATATAAACCTTCATCTGCAGTAGAGCCCAAATTAAGCCATTTTATTCTAACCCCTCTATCTCTTAGCTTGGCCATTACTTCTATTTGCCTAATGTGGTTTTTTTCTGGTCTAATATTAGCACAGGTAACAATAACCGTCAAGCTTTCACTAAAGGGCAAAAATTCATTGCTTTGTGATTTGATAAATCTATCATTTACAATATTGTTGATAACAATGGATTTTTCTTTTAACTGCGGAAATATAGCCACGCTTGCATCAAGTGAATTCTTGGAAACAAAAATATAATAATTTATCTTATCATCATAGCTAAAAAAATCATCAGACTCAAAGTTACTCAATCTGGATAGGTCGGTATGAATCCAGGCAGCTTTATTTTTTGCTCTAACATAATTCGCTACAAATTTGGGACTGCTCCATTCACCTATGTGAAAGGCCCAATCATAATTTTTTTCCTTTACAAACTGTATTGCTTTGGAAGGATGTTCAAATTCATTTTGCAGAATATAGTGAAGTTTTCTTTTTATCGTATAAAATATAGGAATGTGAAAAGTCTTTTTCCATTGATCAAATACATTTATATTTTCAGGCAGCATTGGAATCAGAGAAACTGCATCTTTAACCGGATATTGGTTTAGAATAATCAAGTCAATAACATAATCTTCAGGAGAAATACGCGAGAGAAGATTCACCAGAGCAGTTTCCGCTCCACCTTTATATAATTGTGTAATTACAAATAATAACTTCTTCATGCGTCCTTCCTATATATTATCGAATAGTGATTTTAGCTGCGTTAAAATATTTTGGTTATCATAATGGTAGTTCTTTAACTGTTCTTTGAAACGAGAAAGCTTGGATGGGCTGTCCAATATTTCCTTCAATCCGTTAAAAATGGCTTCATCATTATTTTCAACCAAAAGTCCGTTTATACCATCCTCAATTTGTTCCGAAACACCGCCTACATTAGTAGCAATTACTGGAACTCCCAGAATCATCGCCTCATGTATTGTAACAGGCATACCCTCGTATTTNGAAAGCAANGCAAATACGTCACACTGTTTTAACAGAGGCATAGGATTATCAAGCTCGCCAGTCAAAATTACAGAGTCTTCAAGTCTCATGTCAATTATTTGCAGTTTTATTTTATCATATAACCTGCCTCCTCCTATAATATACCAATAGAAATCATATCCTTTATTTTTAAGCCTTTTGCAGATGCTTAAAAGACGGTCAATTGCTTTTTCATTATCNANCCTTGAGATNGTAATGAATTTCATTCCGGAGTAAATTTTTATGTCAGACTGCGGNAGCTTTGAATTTTCAATTNTCTCATCGACCGGAATCATATTCCATATTGCTTNGGTCTTTCCTTTGAACTCAGGAAAAACATCTAAAAAGCTTTTTTTNTTTTTTTCTGATAGAGTAATGATTCTGTCAAAGCGCTGATATATCTCTCGGTCATTCCGGCATACCGATTTCGTCCACTCATTTAAGTGGCACCATGCTCCGTAATTAGTATGAATCCACTGAATCTTTTTAGGATATTCCAATGAAGCAACAATTGAACGCATTTTTGAGGATTCGCTCAATACTATAATAATATCAAATTTATTCAATGTGCCATATAGCTTATTTCTAAGCAGGCTGTTCAAAAACCTGTCATGAAATCCGGTTCTCAGCAGCAATGCATAAGCCGTGCGTATTGCTTTTTGCTTAAGGTTATAGTCTTTTGCCGTGATCACGTTTCTAAGAGGGTTTGCAAAAATCTCCATTAAACCCCATATGTCTTCGCCTATGAACTGTAACCCGTGAAAAAGTTTTCTGGCATGTTCTGAGGGAGGAACCAATGAAAACAATGATATATCATATTCTTCCCTTAAGCATGCAATTTGCTTTGCCGTGACTTTTCGGACACCATTGTTATAATTAATATCATCAAATACATATAATATTCGATTTTTCCGTGTCATTGCCTTCCTCCTACCAGCTCATTCCATTGAAGCAGCGTATTTTTTACCTGCGAAAAACCTTTAAGATTTTTTCTCAGCCTCTCCTGAAGAGAAGTGTCAGTTAAGAAGCCCTCTATTGCTGCTGCAATTTTCCCAGCATCCTGTTCAACTATTATTCCGTTTTCTCCATGCGTTATTTGTTCCAATGCACCGGATGTTGGTGTCGCAATAACAGGAATCCCCAATATTTTTGCTTCTGTAATTACAAGTGACCAGGATTCATTATCCGATAAAACTGTTACGGCGTCGGCTATTGCCATATATTTATATGGGTTGGGATCGGATTCCTTTAATATAAATGAGTCTTCAAGCCCGTACTCTTTAATTTTAGCTTTCAGTCTGCTAATAAGGCCAATATCAACACTTCCGCCAATATTCAGCCACATGATATTAAAACCGTCATTTTTCAATATTCGCATTACTTCAAGCTGACGAAAATGATTTTTTTGCTTGCGGAAGTTTGCTACAGTGACTAAAAGATGTTTATTGTTTAAATCCGGTAGTTCAACCAGCTCGCGTGACAGCTTTAAAACTTCCTGTTCATCACACATATTATGAATTAGAAAGCTTCGGCCTTTTAATCCTGGGAAAGCTTTTATGCTATCATACATAGATGCTTTTGATACAAATATATATCCATCATAATATTTATCCCAGGTCCAAAACACCTTGGAATCCAAATAATCTACTTTGTCCAAATCTCCATGAACCCAATTATATTTTTTATCCGCCTTTACTTTTGTGGCAATAAATTCAGGAGGCATCCATTCTCCATAATTAAATGCTATATCATAGTGCTTGCCGCTGACAAACTGCTTAGCGCTTTTGCGGCTTATAAGCTTTTTTGTTATACGCAATACTATTTTTTTTAATGCTTTTTTTCCATATGCGATTATACCCATTTCGTCTTTTGAAGCATTGAAAACATTGACCCAGTCAGGAAGCTTATCAATAAGACAGACATAACCCCTTATATAAACTTGGTCATGAATCAATAAATCCACATCATATTCGTCATGTGAAATGTTTTTTAAAAGATTAAGCAGCGCCGTTTCCGCTCCGCCTTTATAAAATTGAGTAATAACAAATAAGATTCTTTTTTTCATTCTTCCCCCGGTTAATGGTTGCTATATGCATCACATACAATATTTGTGTCGCCGAACATTTTCATTTGGCCATTTTCCAGCCATAAAGCCTTATTGCACATCTTTTTAACCTGCTCAATGGAATGTGATACAAATAATAATGTTGTACCGCTGTCTAAAATAGTTTTCATTCGTGCAAAGCTTTTTTCCTGGAATTTATGATCTCCAACTGATAATACTTCATCAACTATCAAAATATCCGGCACATTCATTGTAGCTATCGCAAAGCCTAATCGGGCTGTCATTCCTGAAGAATAGTTTTTTATCGGGACATCAATAAACTCTTCCAGTTCAGCAAATGATACAATCTCTTCAAATTTTTCTTCCATGTACTCCCTTGAATAACCTAGAATAGCACCATTTAAAAAAATATTTTCACGGGCGGAAAGGTCTGCATCAAATCCCGCACCCAGTTCAATTAAAGGGGCTACATTTCCATGACTAACAACTTCACCCAATGTAGGTTTAAGAATACCGGCAACAACCTTAAGTAAAGTACTTTTTCCTGATCCGTTAAGGCCTATGATTCCCAATGAATCTCCTTTATCAATCTGAAAAGAAATATTACGAAGCGCCCAGAATTCTTTAAAAAACAGTTCTTTCTTCAATAAGCGGATGATATATTCTTTAATATTATCTATACGTTCCGAATGCANATTAAACATCATGGATACATTGTCTACTTCCACCATTTTGCTCATTATTTCTACCTCTCAAATAAATAATACAAACTTGTCCTGTTTGCGATAGAATACAGTAATACCAATAGTAAGCGATATTAAAGAAATCACCGCACATAAGAAATTCTCTTTAAGACCTGGAAATCTTCCATAAAGAATAAGATCCCGAAAATAATTAATATAATGGTACATCGGGTTTAATTTCATTACTCCTAAAGCGGTTTCGGGCAGAATTGAAACTGGGTAAAAGATAGGAGTAAAATAGGTCCACGCTAAAATAAAAACTCCATAAAAATGAGCAATATCCCTAAAAAAAACTGTTACAGCAGACAGAGTCAATCCCATGCCCGTAGAAAAGATAAACACATATGCAATGGGGATTGGCAGCAGCATTATAGTAGAATAAAAAGGAGCTTTGGTAACTATCATNACCATAAACATGGCAATAAGTGAAAATCCCATGTTTACCAAGCTTGAAACCGTTTTAGATAAGGGAAACAAATACTTGGGAATGTACACTTTTTTAATAAGCGGTGCATTACCTATAATAGAATATAGCGCATTGGTTGTTGCTTCCGAGTTGAATGAAAAGATTAATGAGCCTGTTAAAAAGTATATTGGAAAGTTAGGTATACTTTGCTTGAACAGTGTGGAAAATACAATAGTTATCACTATCATCATCAACAAAGGATTTAGAACTGTCCATAAAAGACCTAAAACAGACTTGCGGTATCGCACCTTTATATCACGAATCACCAGCTCTTGCAGTAAATTTTGGTATTTAACAAATGTACCTATGTGTTCAAAAAAACGTTGTTTCATTTTACTTTTCTCCATATATTTTTATACGCTGCGCAAAATTATTAAAATTGATCAATGACGGTTCGAAACTGTAATTTTTTAAAATTTTCTCTCGCGAATTTTTAGAAGCCAATGCAAGTTTATCTTGATCCCGGAGCAGAGTCTTCAGCCATTTTGCAATTGTATCAGTACAGTTGTCCGGTAATAGCCATCCATCAATCCCATCACTAATCACGTCAGGTATCCCGCCAACAGGCGAGCTTAATACCGGTGTGCCGCAGGCCATAGATTCTAAAAGAGAGTTTGGAACACCTTCATAATTTGTTGGAGCAAGCATCAGTTTCCATCTCTTAAAAAAATCTGGCAATTTATCATTATCAACCCATCCAAGCAGTTTAATCCGATTTTCCTCTCCAAGCTGCTTAATTAATTCTTTGCATTTGCTCTTCAACGGCCCGCTGCCGGCAATCTCCATAATATACTCGGGAAATTCATCTCTTATCTGCGAGAAAGCCTTTATGGATTCCAAAACTCTTTTACTATGGTCTAAACGTCCACACATGCCTATTACTTTCGGTCTTTGCTCAAACTCCAGGGTCGGAGAGAATTTTTCAGTGTCCACATATAAGTGAACTATTTGCATTTTATCAGTATTATACTGCATACCCCAATGTTTAGCCACACTTGGGGATTCAATGCACATCAAATCGGAACCTTTTGCAATGCTTTCCATAATCTTTGCCTTCAGCCAATTAAAAAAGGTAAGACGATCTGCTTTTTTCCGGCTATTGCCATATAAAAAACCAACTGTATAAAAACCAGCCATTTTGCAGTAGAGAAAAGGTAAGATTAAGGGGCCAGATAGCCAGAAGATCACCACTGTTCCGACCTTTTCACTTTTCCTTAAAAACCTGATCATCCCAATTTGCATTTTAATATAATTCAGCAATTTTTTTATAGGCGAATCCGAGTTAAAACTTGCATTTACATTTGTTAATCTAAACCGATCCTCTGGTAAATCTTTTACTGCATCCACCGGGAAGTTTGCAGTAACAAAATCTGTATGGAAAAATGTTTCACTGCACAAACGAGCCATTTTGCTATTAACACTTACTGGTGAAGAGTTGTTCGCAGGGACAAAGCTTGACAGTAAAATAGCATTTTTATTCATTAGTTAGTTTTACACCTGCCTTGACCTTTATTAGCTATCGTCTTTTCTTGCCTTTTGCTAACTATCCCATTACACACAAACCCCAGCCCCAGCAGGATCCAGAAAACAGATGCTATGGCAACCATGCTGTCATTGAATACCGCAGCGGCAAGATAGCCGCATATTCCCAGAAAAATGCCGGTACCGGTTAAACAAACAAAGCTATTGTCAAGATTCTTAAAGTATAGCCTGATGCTGTCTATTATATATGCCCCGCAAATTGTGAGGAAAGCAAGCAGTGAAAGAATGCCTGTGTTCAAAGCTATCTGCAGGTACATATTATGAGGCTTGTCCACGATCATTCTGGCAGTGCCATATCCCCTTATTTTCCCGATATAATCTTCCTGGGGGAATTTGATCGTAAACGTATCAGGACCGTACCCTAATAAAATTGAATTTTTAAGCAGAGGTATGCTTCGGGACCAAATATAGCCTCTTGCGGACCCCAGCCTTTCTTTNCCTTCAAAGCCTATAGACGGTGCTTTTTCTATTTTGTTTACCAGCTCGTTTCTATTTCCGATTAAGCTAAAACCTTCATCCAAAATTGCAAATTCTATTGAAGTACCTTTTTGATTCAATGTCATCAAGTTTTTCTTTAATATTATGGAATAATCCTTATAGCCTTCTTCTTCAAAAGTTATTGTGATTTCATCATTTTTGTTCTTTTGATTTATGTTCAGGATATTGCCGCTGGTATCATAAAAACTAAGCTCTTCACTGTTTTTTACTATGTTGAGTGTCTCGGTACTGCTTACAATAGAAACTTTGTTTTCACTGAAGGTTATATCCTTAAGATCATAGAACTGCACATCACTGGAAAACATAATTTTGATTTCAGATAAGATCCTATTTGTTAGCAATCCGTTCAAGGATGCATTAATGACCACAAAAACAGCTATTGCTGCAGCCGTTATGCCGAAGAAAACAAGTTTCCTTTTAAAAATAATTTTCCTGAGGAGTATAATTCCAAAAAATGCTGCGGAAATCATTCCGATCAGACCTGCTCTTGAGCGGCTGCCCAGCAGGTTCGCAATAAACAGCAGTGTCAGCACAGCCATTCCCGCTTTCTGCCATGTTTTCTTAAAATATAT